>Ga0207674_10004719_pt1 | contig 16340 bp, 14 predicted proteins | sample KBSCornC72_FD_184303 | JGI IMG/M metagenome (GOLD analysis project Ga0207674, IMG submission 184303) | Corn rhizosphere microbial communities from Kellogg Biological Station, Michigan, USA - KBS Corn C7-2 (SPAdes) (version 2) | ecosystem: Host-associated > Plants > Roots > Rhizosphere > Soil ... | reverse complement strand
GAGCGCTAATGCGCGTGCGCGGTTCTCATGTTCACGCTCGGGTAATCGTAATTGCCGTGCTCGCGGCTGCGTCGCGTGTGGTGGCTGCGGGCGATGTGGAAGCCGTTGATCGTCCGTTGCCCTTGATGGAGCCTGCGATCGTCGAGTACCGGTGGACGTTCGTCGCGCCCGAATGGGTCGTCGAGCCCCGCAACGTCGACGTGCGCGCCGTCATATCGTCGACCTGGACGAAGCGGATCGACTACGGCACCCTCGAGTTTCCGATCGAGCACCGTGCGATCGCCCGCATCCCCGAGTTTCGCTGCAAGTATCCCGACTTCGGGCTGCCCAACGAATGCCGCACGACGTGGCGCACCGTGTACGCCGACGTACCCGTTGCGGTGATCAGGCGCGACCATGTCGACATCGACGTGCCGCAGTGGCAATGGCGCGACGCACATACGACCGTCGACGTGCCTCGGCTCGTTTGGAAAGAGCAGCAGCTCGTCGTAAGCTTGCCGGCGGTCGCGGTCCGCCCGGACCCTGCACGCTGAGTTTCCGTCCCTCCCAGGAGATGTCATGTCCGCGCACACGTACAAGCTCGTCGAGCTCGTCGGTTCGTCACCCACCAGCACCGACGAAGCGATCCGCAATGCCGTCACCAAGGCGTCGGCGACGGTGAAGCACATCGACTGGTTTCAGGTGATCGAGACGCGCGGCCACGTCGACAATGGCAAGGTCGCGCATTTCCAGGTCACGCTGAAGGTTGGCTTCCGTATCGAAGGCTAGGCCAAGCCGACTCGAGCCGCAGTCCGAGCTTGGGGAGCGACTCGAGTGCCACGAGCGTTGGCGGTCCCGCCTACACGAGCTTGCGCAGCGTGTCGGGGTTCTTGATGATCGCCTTCTGCCGCGCCGGCGGCGCACCGTACAGCGCGGCCGGCGGATTGGTGTCGAATCGCGTGCGCGACAGGCCTTCCGCACACTTGGGATCGAACGTGACGCCGACGCGCGTGCCGTCGACTGCGCCTGCGGTGAAGCACGGCTGGCCGAGCTTTGCATTGAGCGGTGCGATGACGTCGCGCGCAACGGCATCGGCCGCCGCGCCGGCCTGCGCGACCTGCAGATCGTAGACGCGCGGACTGCCGGGAGGCGCAGGATGCACGGCGATCACCGACGGCAGACCCATCAACTCGCGGCCGAGCAATTCCTCGGTCGCGGCGTCGGGCAGGCCGGTCACGGCGAGCGTGATCTTGTGCCCGGTGACGTTGACGTGCTGCAGGAAGAGATCGCGGCTGAACTGGTCGGCGACGCGGGCGCCGATGGCCCGCAGCGCTTCCTCCTCGCTCGGCCAGCTGCCGAGGCCCTTCGGGACCGTCGTGTTGAAGTGGATCTCCTCGCCGGTCATGCGGTTCGTGCCCTTGATCGTCCATGACGACAGCGCGTACTTGGTGATGACGAGGCCCGATGCGGCGAGTCGCGTCGACAGCCGCTTGACGACGACTTCGCCGGTGACGATGAAATCGGCGCCGCGGTTGTCGGCGCTTGGCGCCTCATCCGACCACGTCCTGAAGCCGAACGACTTGATACGCTCTTTCAGGATGTTTTCAGCGATCGGCGATGGTAGCGAAGGCGCGTCCGGCATGTCCGCATCGCGCATCATGATGCGTACGGCGACGCGTGGATCGCCGTTGGCGCGAATCAGCGTGACGCGCTCGTCGCGCGACAATTGGTTCAATGATTGCTGGACCGCCTTGACGTCGACGACGGCCTGCGTGGTCACCGACATCAGGCCGTCCTTGCCGAGTTGCGGCTCGCCCTCGCGGACGATCGTTCCGATGAAATCGCCGCTCTTCGACACGACGCGGGATTTCAGCACGTCGTAGTTCGCCTCGAACGACTGGCGGTCGAGCAGCATGACGAGCGCCTTCTCGACGAGTTGCTGTTTGGAGTCGGCGCGCACGTCACTTTGCAGCAGCATCTTGTCGTTCGCATAGCGCGGGTCGCTCGGATCAGCGAGGCCCACCGCCGAGATGACGAGATTGCCGGGCGGGGGTTCGACGACGGCTGCTTCGCGTGGTGTAGCGGCCGCGATCGCGCCGTCGGGTTTCGCGGCAGCGGCCGGCAGCGTGCTGGCCCCGGCAGGCGCGGCGGTGCTTCCGCGGCTGGCAGCAGGAGGAGCGCCCCCGCCCCCGGCAGGCGCCGTCGCTGCCGTTTGTGCGATGACGGCCGCGGAGTTCGCGGCACCGCGCGGCCACAGCCACCAGGTGGCCGCCAACGCTGCGAGACCGACGACTGCGATGCCGGCGACAAACAAGATCGCCACTGTCTGCGATGGCTTCGCCGGATCTGGCGCCGGCATTGCGAGCGGCCGGGGGGCCGCGGCGGATCCGGCGGCCGCTTGCGTCGATGACGTCGGCGGGGGTGGGGGCGGGGGCGGAACCGCCGCCGGTGCTGGCGCAACGGAAACGCCGCTCGGCATCGTTGCGTCGGGATCGGCGGCTCCGTGCGTGGGCGCGGGCATCGCGGCATGCAACGCGTCGGCGAACGCCTGTGCCGTCGGGAAGCGGTCGTCGGCGCGCTTGGCGAGCGCCCTGCGCACGACGGCGTCGATCGCCGGCGGCAACTGCACGTTCAGCGTGGACGGCGGCAGCGGCTCTTCCTTCAACACCTTCTGCATCGTCGTCGTCGACGATCCCGCGAAAGGCCGCTCGCCGGTCAGGAACTGGTAGAGGATCACGCCGGCCGAGAAGAGGTCCGAGCGTCCGTCGACAGGCAGTCCCATGATCTGCTCGGGCGACATGTAGTTCGGCGTGCCGACGACCGTGCCGACCTGGGTCAGGTTCGACGACTCGATGTGCGCGATGCCGAAGTCGGTGACCTTCACCGTTCCATCGGCGAGCAGGAACACGTTGGCGGGCTTGATGTCGCGATGGACGACGCCGCGACGATGCGAGTACTCGAGCGCCGCGAGGATCTGCGTCATGATTCGCTCGATGTCGGTGAAGCGAAAGCGTTCGTCCGCGGCGAAGTGCTCCTTCAACTCGCGGCCGTCGACGAGCTCCATCGCGATGAACCACGTGCCGGCGTCCTCGTCGCAGTCGTAGATCGAGACGATGTTCGGGTGACTGAGCCTGCCGGCCGCCTGCGCCTCGCGACGAAAGCGCGCGATCATGTCGTCGGCGTGCTCGCCGCCGAGCTGGTCGGCGCGGATCGTCTTCAGCGCCACGCGGCGCTTGATCATCGGGTCGTAGGCTTCGTAGACGACGCCCATCGCGCCGCGTCCGAGCTCGCGCCGGATCTCGTATTTGCCGAGCTGGCTGATCATCGATATCTCCGTCGCCTCGCGGCCCCCGCAAAACGGCAACGCCGGCGACAGGCCGGCGTTGGCGCGCTCAAGCGGTCGGGCTCACTTGTACTTGCTGTCGATTTCCCACACGGATTTCTGGACGAGCCGCTGCACCATCGTGTCGAGCGATACGCCACCTTGCTGCGACTGCGAAACGCCGAGCACCGACGACGATTTCGCGCCGACTTCCATCTTCTCCTCGGTATAGCCCTGCGCGAGCTGCTCGGTCGTCTCCGCGTTGATGATCTTGTATCGCATGCCGATGATCCAGACCCCGCTCGATTCGCCGGAGTGCACGGAGCCCACTGCGGCCTGCCCGACGGCGCCGGCGCGCGCGCCGCCCAGCGATCCGCTGAACGCGCCGAGCGCGCCCGCGATGTTGCCGATCGCGCGCCCATCGAAGCCTTGCTGCGCGGCCGCGACCTGCTCGGTCTTCAGGATGTCGAACTTGACGACGTACTTCGTGCTCTTGAGCTTGCCCATGCCGAGGAACTTGCGCGCCGCCTGCGGATCGCCGAGGTTGTAGGCAAGCTCGAACTCCTTGAGGATCGGCCCGAGGTTGGAGCGTTCGAGCACCTGGAAGTTGGCAGACGACAGTTCGATCTCGGCAAAGTCGGCGATGTTGTTCGACGTGAACTTCTGCAGGAACGTTGCGTTGCTGCTCTTGATCTCGCCGGGGATGACGATGAGCGCCGGTCCCTTCTTGCTGGCGTTCATGTATTCGACCGGCTTGTAGAGGGCCTGATCGGCGGACGCGTTGGCGCGCTGCGACGTGTCGCTGCCCGCCGTGGGCGACGGATTGCCGAATTGCGGCTGCGCGCCGATGCTCGATGCACCGCAGACGACGAGCGCGGCGAGGGCGGCCTGCAGGCAACGCATGGAAACGCTGGATTTCATGACATGACTCCCCGTGGCGTAGATCGTTCGACGCGCAACCGGTCGCGCGGCGACGTGCGCGCTACTTCGGCTTACCCGCATTGCGACAATAATCGGCGTACAGCATCGCGACGACCTCGTCGGCCTTCTCGTTGACGAGCGTCAGCGCCATCTGATGGACGTCCGATCCTGCATACGAGCTCGAACGCGCTTCGGTATCGGAGATCACGCGGCCGTTGCTCGCCGTCAGCGTGAATCCCATATTCACCGAGACCTGGTTGACGGCCATCATTGGATTGGGCGTCGCCTGCGACGAGATGAGGCCGCGCAGCACGAAGCTCGCGCCGAGGCGTCGCGACGCCGACAGCGCCGCATCGGGGTCGTTGCGGAAATAGGCGTCGATCTCGGCTTGCGCGATCTGGCGCCTGATTTCCTCCGGCGTGTAGGTGCGCAGGCCGAGTGCCTGCAGCCGCTTGTTGATCGCCTGGTAGTGCTCGCCGTAGTTCTGCTGCCGCGCCTCGACGTATCCGTTCGACTGCCGCTCGCCGATCACCACCATGATCTTCTTGTTCTTGAGATCGGCGCGGCATGGTGCCGACAGCGCGTCGGCGATACGCGCGTCGCGCGCCGCCTGCTCCTGCTTGTCGGCGTCGTCGGGCTGCGAAAAGCTGAACCGTTGCGCGTGCAGCGGGTCGACAGAAGTAACCGTCAGCAGCGTCATCAGCGGCAGAAGCAGTGCAAGCTTCATCGGTCGCGAAAGCGGTTTGACGAGAAAAGCAACAATCAAGGTTAGCGCAACGCCCCCTGATAAGCCACCGGATTAATCGCGTTGCCGCCCGGCGGTTCCCTGACTGTCGCGAAGTGAGAAAATAACCCATGCCCCACTCGTTCCACCCGGCGGTCGCCGCCTGGTTCGCCGGTCAGTTTCCGGCGCCTACGCCTGCGCAAGCCCGCGCGTGGCCGCTGATCCGCGCGCGGCGCAACGTGCTGATCGCCGCGCCGACAGGTTCGGGGAAGACGCTCGCCGCGTTCCTGGCGGCCATCGACGCGCTCGTCGTCGAAGGGCTCGCCACGGGCCTCGCCGACGAGACGGCCGTCGTCTACGTGTCGCCACTGAAAGCGCTGTCGAACGACGTCCGGAAGAATCTCGAGATTCCGCTCGCGGGCATCCGCAGCGAGCTCGCCGCGCGCGGGCTGGCCGACGTCGACATCCGCACGCTGGTGCGCACCGGCGACACGCCGCAGCACGAGCGGGCGAGCATGCGCCGCCGTCCGCCCCACATCGTGGTCACGACACCCGAATCGCTGTACGTGCTGCTCGGCTCGGAATCCGGACGGACGATGCTAGCGACCACGCGCACGGTCATCGTCGACGAGATCCATGCGCTCGCGTCGAACAAGCGAGGCAGCCACCTCGCGCTTTCGCTGGCACGCCTCGAAGGTCTCGTCGGTCGGCCGCTCGTGCGCATCGGCCTCTCGGCGACGCAAAAGCCGATCGACGCGATCGCCCGCTTCCTTGTCGGAACCACGACGCCGTCGACGCGAACGACCCGCGCATCCGCCCCCGGCCCGGCGCCGCATTACGCACCGTGCGAGATCATCGACACCGGCCATGCGCGGCCGCGGGATCTCGCGCTGGAAGTCCCCGCGTCGCCGCTCGAGGCGGTGATGTCCAACGAGGTGTGGCTGCAGGTATACGCGCGGCTCGCCGACCTCGTCGCCCAGCATCGAACCACGCTCGTGTTCGTCAACACGCGGCGGATGGCGGAGCGCGTGACGCGGCACCTGTCCGAGTTGCTGGGTGCCGCGCACGTGATGGCGCACCACGGCAGCCTGGCAAAGGAGCGCCGGCTAACCGCCGAACAGCGGCTGAAGCAGGGCGAGCTCAAAGCACTCGTGGCGACGGCATCGCTGGAGCTTGGTATCGACATCGGTGACGTCGAGCTCGTGTGCCAGCTTGGTTCCACGCGGCGGATCGCCACGTTCCTGCAGCGCGCCGGCCGCGCGAGCCATTCGGTCGGTGGCACGCCGAAGGCGCGGCTCTTTCCGCTGTCGCGCGACGAGCTCGTCGAATGCACGGCGCTGCTCGACGCAATCGAGCGCGGCGAGCTCGATCGCGTGACGATCCCGGCGCAGCCGCTCGACGTACTCGCGCAGCAGGTCGTCGCCGAGGTCGCGGCGCGCGAATGGCCGGAGCGCGACCTGTTCGACCAACTGACGCGTGCGGCGCCGTATGCGGAGCTCGCCTACGACGAATATCTCGATGTCGTTCGCACGCTCGCCGACGGCTTCACGACGCGGCACGGCCATCGCGCGGCCTACGTGCACCGGGATGCGGTGAACCACGTGCTGCGCGGCCGCCGCGGCGCCCGGTTGACCGCGCTTACCTCCGGTGGTGCGATTCCGGACACGGCCGATTACGACGTCGTCCTCGAGCCCGCGGGGCACCTCGTCGGCACGGTGAACGAGGATTTCGCGGTCGAAAGCCTCGCCGGTGACGTGTTCCAGCTCGGCAACACGTCGTACCGAATCCGCCGGATCGAGGCGGGACGGGTCCGCGTCGAGGATGCGCAAGGCCAGGCGCCGAATATCCCCTTCTGGCTGGGCGAAGCACCGGCGCGCAGCGACGAGCTGTCGTACGCGGTGGCGCGGCTGCGCACGGAGCTGTTCGACGATGCGGTCGATGCCGATCGGCCGGCGCTGGTCGCGCGACTCGCCGCACAGGGAGTTGCTGCTGCAGCGGGCGAGCAGGTCGTCGACTATCTTGCCGCCGCGAAGATCGCGCTGGGCGTCCTGCCCACGCAGGACACCATCGTGCTGGAGCGTTTTTTCGACGAGTCCGGCGGCATGCAGCTCGTCATTCACGCGCCGTTCGGCAGCCGCATCAATCGCGCGTGGGGCCTCGCGTTGCGCAAGCGGTTCTGCGTCAGGTTCAACTTCGAGCTGCAGGCTGCAGCCACCGAGGACGCGATCGTGCTGTCGCTGTCGACGAGCCACAGCTTCGTGCTCGCCGATGTCGCCCGCTATCTGCATTCGAACAGCGTGCGCCAGGTCGTGGTGCAGGCGATGCTCGCAGCGCCGATGTTCGCGGCGCGCTGGCGCTGGATCGCCGGGACGTCGCTCGCGCTGCCGCGCTTTCGCGGCGGGCGGAAGGTCGCAGCGCCGCTGCAGCGGATGCGTGCCGAGGACCTGATCGCGTCGGTCTTTCCCGACCAGATCGCCTGCGCGGAGAACCTCGTCGGCGATCGCGAGATTCCGGACCATCCGCTGGTGCGGCAGCTGATCCACGACTGCCTGTACGAGGCGATGGACATCGAGGGGCTCGAACGCCTGCTGCAGCGGATCGAGTCGGGCGACGTCGCGATCGTCGCTCGCGACCTGCCGGCACCGTCACCACTGGCAATGGAGATCCTCAACGCGCGTCCGTATGCGTATCTCGACGACGCGCCGCTCGAGGAACGGCGTACGCAGGCCGTCATGGGCCGCCGCTGGGCCGACGAGGCAACGCCGGGTGCGCTTGGCAAGCTCGACGCCGCGGCGATCGATCGCGTCCGCGCGGAAGCGTGGCCCGACGCCTCGTCGGCCGACGAGCTGCACGACTCGTTGCTCGGTCTTGGATTCATCGCCGCGGACGAGGTGGGGAAATCTGCCGAATGGCCGACGTTGCTCGCAACGCTCGCACAGGCGCAACGCGCGACGCGACTGACGTTGTCGTCGGTCGCCACCGGCGATCGAGTCGGCGCAGCGATTGCGACTCGCGAGGTTTGGGTCGCCGCCGAGAGGCTGCCGCAGTTCGATGCGTTGCATCCAGCGGCGGTGCGCGATCCCGCCATCGACGCGCCGGCCGAATTCGCCGAGCGGTCGTGGGACGCGAACGAAGCGCTCGTCGAACTGCTGCGCAGTCGCCTGCAGGGACTGGGCCCCGTCACCGCGCGGTGCCTTGCCGATTCACTCGCATGGCCGGTCGCCGGCGTTGAGCGGGCGCTCGCGCAACTGGCAGCCGAAGGCGTCGTCATGGCGGGCGCGTACAGCGGCGACGCTGGCGGTGAATGGTGCGACCGGACCCTGTTGGCGCGCATTCATCGTTACACCGTGAACCGGCTGCGGCAGGAGATCGAGCCCGTCACGACCCAGGATTTCATGCGCTTCCTGTTTCGCTGGCAGCACGTTTCGCCGGGCGAGCAGCGGCAGGGCCCGGATGCGCTCGATGCGATCGTCGCCCAATTGCAGGGCTTCGAGGCACCCGCTGCCGCGTGGGAATCCGAGCTGTTGCCGGCGCGGCTCGAAAATTACGAGTTCACGTGGCTCGACGATCTGTGTTTGTCGGGCCGCGTGGTGTGGACGCGCCTTGCGCCGCCCGCGCCCGGCGGCGTTGCCGGGCGTGCGAACGTGATTCGTACGACACCCGTCACGCTGCTGCCCCGGCGCAGCTCGGCGGTGTGGACGCGCGCTGTACCGGTCTCAGCCATGGAGCCGGCGCAGCCGAGCTCGCGCGCGCAGGCGGTCGTCGATTTCCTGCGGGCGCACGGCGCGTCGTTCTACGATGAAATCGTCGACGGCACGCGGTTGTTGCGCACGCAGGTCGAGGATGCGCTGGCAGAACTGGTCGCACTTGGCCGCGTGACGTCGGACAGCTTCGCAGGCTTGCGCGCACTGCTGACACCGTCGCAGAAACGGAAGCGTCCGGGAGCAGGGCGGCGCCAGCGGCGCACCGCGCTGCTGGGTGTCGAAGATGCAGGCCGCTGGGCGTTGACGCGCCGTACCGTCGACGGATCGGTCGCTGCGCAGGGATGGACGCGCACCGATCCGGCGCACGAAGCGGAAACGGTCGAGCCTATCGCGCACGCGCTGCTGCGCCGCTACGGCGTTGTCGCATGGAAGATCCTGCAGCGCGAAGCGACGTGGCTGCCGCCGTGGAGAGAGCTCGTCCGGGTGTTGCGCCGCCTCGAAGCGCGGGGTGATGTCCGTGGCGGCCGCTTCGTAGCAAGCGTCACCGGCGAGCAATTCGCGTCGCCCGAGGCCGTCGCAATGCTGCGCGACACGCGGCGCGCGCCGCCGACCGGTCAATACGTCTCGGTCAGCGCCGCGGACCCGCTGAACCTCGTCGGCACGGTGCTGCCGGGTGCCAAGGTTCCGGCCCTCACTGCCAATCGGATCCTTTATCGCGACGGCGCACCCGTCGCCGTGCTGTCCGGTGGCGACGTGCAATGGCTGGAAACGCTCGACGCTGCGCAGACGCGCGTCGCCGAGCAGGTGCTGACGAAGCGCCAGCCGGGGTCGCCGCTGCTGGCCTATCTGCGCTGATTGAACGGCGCCGCATTGGGCGCTGTCTGACGCGTCTTTCAGCGCACATCGGACGGCGACTCTTCCCGACCCGGCTTATGTTCCAGCAATGCCGCCGCCCGCCGTGAGAGAGCTCCCTCGTCAAGTGATCCAGCGGGCACGCCAGCGAATGCAACGTCAGACCGAACTCGATTGGCTGCGCGGGCTGATGCTGGTGCTGATGACGATCACGCATCTGCCGACGTGGTTCAGCTCGCATGTCGGGCAGCCTTTCGGGTTCGTGTCGGCGGCAGAGGGCTTCGTGTTCCTGTCGGCGTATCTCGTCGGGTCCGTCTATTCGGGCACGGCGCTTGCGCACGGCTTTGTCACGATGCGCAACGCGATATGGCGCCGGACGGCGAAAGTCTACGCCGCGCAGGTGGCGCTGCTGCTGCTGCTGTTCTGGGTTCTCGTGCCGTTCGCAACAACGCATGGAGCGCACGCAGTCACCGATCTCGCATCGTTCTACGTCGAACAGCCGCACACGGCACTCGTGTCGGCGCTGTTTCTCGCGTACAACCCGCCGCTGCTCGACATCCTGCCGATGTACGTGCTGTTCATGCTCTTCTCGCCGCTTCTGCTCGAATATGGCTGGCGACGCGGCTGGGGCGCATTGCTGGGTTTGAGCGCCGCCCTGTGGCTGCTGTCGCAACACGACAGCGGACGCGAGGTCTATGCGTGGTTCGCGGGCATCGCCGGCTGGCCCGTTCCCTACAACCAGACCGGTGCGTTCGCGTTCCTGGCCTGGCAACTGTTATGGGTTGCGGGTCTTCGAGCCGGCGCGCTGCACGTGAAGGCAGCCGAGGCCGAGGAGATGCCGAAGCCATGGTCCAAGCCAGTGCTCTGGACCGCCGCGGCGCTTGCCATCGCCTTCTTCGCGTGGCGACACATCACCGGCCAGGTCCCGTTCGGCGACCACGCGTCGTTGAATGCGCTCTTCGACAAATGGCATCTCGGCCCGATGCGGCTCATCAACTTCGCGGTGCTGGCGATCCTCGCCGTCCACTACAGGAGGGCGCTCGTGGCAATCGCCGAAGGCTCGTCGATTGCCACGCTGGGCCGCGCGTCGCTGACGGTTTTCGCCGCGCATCTCGTGCTGTGCCTGACGCTGCTCGCGATGGGCGGTGACGCGCTCGACGGGCAGCACGTCAGCCTGCTGGACAGCGCGCTGCTGGTCGGTACGCTCGTGACGCTCTATGCGATCGCCCGGGCGACGCTTGGCGGCAGCAGGTTGCTTGCGAGATGGTCGGCAGTCGCGCGCCCGAAGGCGGCCGCCAACGTCAGTGCACGTGGGGTCCGATGACGCGCTTCCAGAGCGCGTAGCCGTCGGCGTTGAGGTGCAGCGAATCGGCGCGGAAGAGCTCGGTGCGTGGCTTGCCCGCGCTGTCGAGCATCGGCGTGTACACGTCGATGAACGCCACCTTTTCGAGCCCCTCGGTGTAGTCGTGGATCAGCGCATTCGTCTGCTTGATCTGCGGCAACAGGCCGATGCGCAGCGGGCTCGGCTTGATCGATATGTACGCAATCCGCGTTTCCGGGAGCTCGCGACGGACCCCCTCGACGAACGCGGTGAACCGATGCAGCACTTCCTGCGGCGTCGTGCCCGCGGCGAGGTCGTTGTCGCCCGCGTAGACGAGGACGGTGCTGGGACGGTAGCGGATGACGAGCCGATTGAGGTTCTTCACGCAATCCGCGAGTTCGGACCCGCCGAAGCCGCGATTGATGACGACCGGAAGGTCCTTGAACTGATCCTGCAGGTCGCTCCACAGGCGGATCGACGAGCTGCCGACAAACAGCACGCCTCCCGCGGGGTGCGGGTGGGACGCGTCTTCGTCTGCGAACGCTGCAAATGCCTGTTCCCACGGCACCGCCGCCTTGACGGCACCAGGTGCAGTGCCTGACGGCGTGTCGGCGGCAGATGCGCCGAATGCCACGGCAGAGAACAGCACACATGCAAAGGTCAGGACCGACTTTAAGAGCATCAAATTTCGCGCCAGAACGTAGGAGCGAGCTTAGTCATTGAATTGCGTGAGAAGTTCGCGTGGTTTGAGCCATTATACCGGGCCCACGCTGCATTCGGCGTGCCAGAGCCGCGTACGGCAACAGTCGTACAGATGTGCAAGCAATCCGGTGATTCGGGCGGGCGCAACGGCCGTCGGGTTCGGCAACCGGACGGTCACCCGGCGCGCCGGAGGCTAGCGGGCGGGCGCCTCGTTTTGGTTGGCTGCGAGCACCGCAAGCAGCACGCGCCGGCGCTCGAGGCTCTGCGGCGGCCAATGCGCATTCCGATCCTAGTACTCGGCCGCCGCGGGCACGTCGGGCGGCAAGATCACCCACGGCTGCTTCGACGACGTGAAGATGTGGATGTCGGGCGGCAAGAGATCGGGGTTGTCCAACGTCCCGACTCGCACGAAGCTGAATGCCGGCCCGCCACCCGCGTAGTGGCTCCACAGCGCAATCCGGCATTGCGGACAGCGACCGATCGTCTGCCCGCGGCCGCTGTTCGACGGCGTGACCACGGGTTCCGGCTGTCCCGACAGCACCTCGACGCGGCTCGATTCGATCAGCGCGTTGATCGCAAATGCCGACCCGGTTTCGCGCTGGCACCAGCGGCAATGGCAGCAGTGGACGAACAGCGGCTCTGTCGCGATGCGGTAGCGAACGCTGCGGCACGTGCAGCCGCCTTCCGCGGGAAATCCGGGTTTTGTCGCCATCGCGCCCCTACGCACTGATGTAGTTCGACACCTCGATCAAGTTCTGGTCCGGATCGCGGAAATACACCGAGCGGAGCGGCCCGGTCGCGCCGGTTTTCGCCACCGGACCCTCGATGATGGTGACGTTGCAGCGCGCGAGGTGCTCGATGACCTGCGGAAGGGGCGTCGTCGTGACGAGGCAGATGTCGAGCGTGCCGGGTGCTGCGAGATGGGCTTTCGGCTCGAACTCGCGGCCGGCCTCGTGCAGATTAATTTTTTGCCGGCCGAACGCGAGCGCTCTGCGGCCGCCGGCGAACGTCACCGGCTGCATGCCGAGCACGTGCTCGTAAAACGCGCACGTTGCGTCGACGCTGCGCACGGTCATCACGACGTGGTCGATACGATCGATGTTCATCGCCGGGTTCCGTGCTGTTGTCAATCGGCAGCGGCCAGTGCGTGCGTAGCGGCCGCGCGCGCGTGGATCAGCGTCGTGTCGAACGTCGGCACGGACGCGTCGTCGGCGCCGACGAGCAGCGAAATCTCGGTGCAGCCGAAGACGATTCCGCCGGCACCGCGCGCGACGAGCCGGTCGAGGATGCGGCGATAGTCCGTACGCGACGATTCGACGATGCGCCCCAGGCAAAGCTCGTCGTAGATGATTCGATGGACGATGTCGCGATCGGCCTTGTCCGGCACGACGACGTCGAGTCCGTGCAGCGTACGCAGCCGGTCGCGATAGAAATCCTCCTCCATCGTGAAGCGCGTGCCGAGCAACCCGACGGTGCGTACGCCCGCGGCCTTGACGGCCGCGGCCGTCGGGTCGGCGATGTGCAGCAGCGGAATGCGTACGGCCCGCTCGATCGCCGCGGCGACCTTGTGCATCGTGTTCGTGCACAGGACGAGGAAGTCGGCACCGGCCACTTCGAGCGTGCGCGCCGCCTGCGCGAGCAAATCGCCGGCTTCTCCCCAGCGACCGTCGCGCTGCATCGCCTCAACATCGTGAAAATCGACACTCAGAAGCGCGATGCGCGCCGAATGCAGGCCGCCGCGCATCTCGCGGACCGTTTCATTGATGACGCGGTAGTAGGGGACCGTGGACTCCCAGCTCATGCCGCCGATCAGACCGATCGTCCGCAAGCTATCACCGTTGCGCATCGCCTTCGGTTTCCTGCGTGCCGCCGCGTCAGCGCGCGGCCGGGGCGAGCATGTTGGCGTCGCGGAACAGCACCCATACATCGTGCTCCTTGCGAAAGACGGTCAACGTGGGGCCGGTTCGTGCGATCGGGGCGCCGCTGCGCGGCGTGACGGTAACGGTAAGGTTCGTCCATGCGTAGCCCCATTCGCCGAACGTCCGGATCTCCTGCACGTCTCCGGTCGCGTCGATCGACGCGCCGGCCAGTGCCTGCTGCGATTCTGCGAACGCCGCTTTGCCTCGCATCGGCGGATGGCCGGCCGTGAGGAACAGCACGTCGTCCGACATCAGCGTCAGCACCTTCTCGGTGTCGCCTGCCCTGGATGCGCTGAGCCACGTCGAGATCAGCATGCGGATCGCGCGTTCGTCGGCGGTCATCGGTCTCTCCAGTGCCACGGCACGGATGTCGCGGATCATCAGGGCTTCGTCGGGCTCGATCTCGCCGGGCTTCAGCGCAGTGGCCGGGACGTCGTCAAACCCCAGACGTGTGGTCAGGCGCACCGAGCGCAGGTTGCTGCGTTTCAGAACGGCCCTTGCGACTCCGACGCTCCAGTGCTCGGCAAGTTCGCGCAGCATCGCGTGGACCGCTTCGTAGGCGAGCCCGCGTCCCCAGTACGCGCTGCCGAACACGTAGGCGACGCCCGCCGAACCGTCGCGGTAGACCGTCGCCTGTACGAACCCGATCAGGCCCGATTTCGGCAGCCGCACGACCCAGTTGAGCCATATCTCGCCGCCCTCGGCCGACCGGCGTGTCTCGAGTCGCAGGAAGCGCTCGCGCAAGAGATCGACGGACCGCGGCGCTTCGTTCTCGTAGCGGTAGATCGCGGGGTCCTGCAGCAGCTGGAACATCTCGTCGGCATGCGCGGCGACCTGCGGCTCGAGTAGCAGCCGCTCCGTCGTGATGCTGCGCATCGACGGTCGCGACTCATCCATGCGGGCGGCGGTGTCGACGGTCACGGTGGCGTCAGGCGGAACGCTTGCGCTGTTGCGCGATCAGCTGTTCCGTTGCCTTGATACTGGCCTCGACGCCGGTCAGATTCGGATTGACCTGCAGCGCCCGCTGCCAGAACGCGATTGCGCGCTCGTACTGCTCGAGCTGGAAGTAGATCTGGCCGAAGCCTGCCAGTGCACCGAAATGCGCGGGATTGCGCTTGATCACCTCGTTGCAGTCTGCGAGGGAGCGGCGGAAATCGCCGGTGAGAAAAAGTGCAGTGGCGCGCTTGTTCCAGCCCTCGGCGAAATCGGGACGCCGGTCGATGATCGACGAGAAGGTCGCAATGGCCGTATCGAGGTCGCCGCCGCGCATCTCGTCGACGCCGCGGGCGAGAAGCGCATCGATCTTCTCGTCGCCCGAATGACTCCACAGCTGCCACAGCCCGGCTTCGGCAACCTCGCGCACCTCGACGCTGGTGTCCGTCAGATGCGCCTGCAGGACCGGCGCATCGTCCGGCGTGCCGTGACTCGCGATCCACCTGATCGCATCGGCGCGACGCTCCGGCTCCGCGGAATCGATCGCGCGCAGCGCCTCATCGCGGCCCGCATACGCGCCGTCCTGCGCCAGGGCGGGCGCTGCAATGAACCACAGCAGCAGGAGCAGGCGTTGCATGGTCGAGCGAGTCCGTCACTATGGCGACGGTACGATTGTAACGGGGCAACGCGGTCCGATCCAGCGCTTCAGGTGCCCGCTTTCACGCGCTGCCACTCGCGTTTCAGGATCGCTTACGCCAGCTCAGTGATCGTTTCGATGTCGGCCTCGGTTTCGGCGTCCGCAGCGTCGTTGGACTTGAGCCGCGTCAGCGCCGCGTCGATCGCCTCGTACAAGCGCTGATGATCGGGTTCGAGCGGGTTGATCGTCAGCGTGACGAGCGGGCCCGCGATCGACGCGACGAGGGCCGTGCACGCGGAGATGACGCTGATGAGCAACGCATCCATGTCGCCCGCCTCATAGCGAATGCAGCGTTATCGTGAACAGCAGGAACCGGTATAGCCTGACCAGATGGAAGAAGGACCATGCGATCGTGACGGCAACGACGCCGCTGTACGCGTAGCCGGCGCCGTACACGCGGCGCAGCATGACGAACAGATACGTTGCCACCGCGCATTGAACGAAGATCGACACCGGGTTGTCGTGCGTCACCAGGGCTGCGGCAATCGTCGGGGAATCGGACCACGCGACATAGATGCCGGCGATTGCAGGGACGACGGCCGCGAGCAGCACGAGGATGAACGACCACAAGTGGGTCGCGACGATGGCGTGCGCGGCGATGAACGGTTGCCGCTTGAAGAACAGCGCGTAGAAGATCACTGCGTAGATCGGGATGAACAGGAAAATCAGCGTCTTCGCGTAGCGCACGCGGCTCCCGCGCAGCTGCTCGGTGCTGAGGAACCCCGGTCTCGTCAGCAGGTAGCGCAGCGACCGGTACCCTTTCGAGTCGAAATGCGTCAGATCGTTGACGAGAATGTCGAGATAGTGCCGCAGCGAGCGATCGTCCGTTCCGAGTCTGCGCTCGCCGCAGCGGGTGCAGAACGGACCGGGCGACTCGGCGCCGCAGGACGGGCACGCGAACGCGGATGGCGACGTAGGCGGGAATTCGCCGATATCGTCGTTTCGATGCGTCGGCTGCGAAACGGCGCTACGAGCGACCGGCCGCGTGCGCGCGGCCGCTAGGCACATGCGCGTTCGAGGTTGCGGAAGGCACCGAGTGCCGCGTCGCTGACATGGCCGCGCATCCGCTCGGCCAGACGCGCGAGCGAGCGCCCGTGCTTTGCCGCAAACGCCGCGCTGCTGCGTGCGAGCTCGAACTCGTTGGCCAGCGTCAGCTCGCAAAAATCGGCGAGCGCCGACTGCGCAATCGAATACTCGGACCGGGTGAAACGATCGACGAACTGCGTGGCATGCGCCGTGCCGATGCGCGGATGAAATGCATCGCGG
>Ga0207674_10004716_pt1 | contig 16344 bp, 17 predicted proteins | sample KBSCornC72_FD_184303 | JGI IMG/M metagenome (GOLD analysis project Ga0207674, IMG submission 184303) | Corn rhizosphere microbial communities from Kellogg Biological Station, Michigan, USA - KBS Corn C7-2 (SPAdes) (version 2) | ecosystem: Host-associated > Plants > Roots > Rhizosphere > Soil ... | reverse complement strand
GTCGAAGGCGTAGAGTGTCGAGATGCTCCGCGGCCGCGCTCGCGTACTCGGCTGCAAGTTCGAGCCACCGTTGCCGCCCGCGGAGTCGTGCGCCGCGCAGGTCGAGCGCTTCGAAAAAGAACTCGGTGATCTGGTCGAGCGGCACGGCGTCGAAATCGACCTAGCAAGCGTCAGCGCGTCCAGCGCTCCGTTGGTCAGCTGGATCAAAGACACGACGGTCGAACAGGCCATGAAGAACATGGGCCACGACACGACGTGTGGTGCGTGCATGGGGCTCGCGTTCACGGGCGCTCGCACCGAAGCACACACCTGCAAACAGAACGAGGCCGCGCGCACGATCGCCGCGCTCGATACGATCTATGAGTGGTGCAACAACAACGCGTATATCGCCCGCTTTTTCATCGGCGACAAAATCGGCCGCACGCACCAGATCATACTCAAAGAAAAGTCCGAGTCTTACTCAGTCGAAGGCTCGCAAAACATCATTACCTCTCGCCCCTTCCGCAGCGTCGAGAGTCGCGTCAAGTGTCTCGAAGCCGCGGCCGCTTGGTGCAAGAAGGAGATGGGGCGATGAACGAACTCGAATTACTCAAGGTGGCGCGGGTGAAGATCGCGAAGCCGGAGAACTGGACGCAGGGGTGGTACGCTCGCGATGCATCCGGATACTCGGTAGCGCCCGCGGACGAGTCGGCTTGTAAGTTCTGCGCGCTCGGTGCCATCCTTGCGTGTGGCGATGACGACAGCTTCGGTTCGGCGTTTTTCGAAAACGCCGCGGCAAGCCTACGAAAAAACTTACCCGTGGATTTCGCACGGGCGTGTGTCATGGGCTTCAACGACGACCCGAAGCGCACGCATGCCGAGGTCATCGACCTATTCGACCGCACGATCGCTAGCCTGGAGGCTGCGTCGTGAGCACCGTAGTCGATCGCCTCAAAGCCGCGCGCGCGAAGCTCTTGCCGCGCGGCGCGTGGACGCAGGACGCTTTCGCGAGGGATAGAGATGGCAATCACGTCGACTCTGGGGCGCCAAACGCCGTTTGCTGGTGCGCTGTGGGCGCGCTGCGCGCGGTTGGCGACGACGACGGTACAGGGCGATTCGCTTTAGAGCGAGAGCTGCTGGGTCGGCGACGAATCAACACGGAAGTGACGTGGTTCAACGACTACGCGGCGAAGTCGAAACGTATCGTGATTCGCCTGTTCGACCGCGCGATCGCGCGCGCGGAAGCGGAAGCGGAGGCGGCGCAGTGACCTACCACGTCGAACGAAACGACCCGGTCAAAGGCTGGCTCGCGGTCGCGCAGTACTACACGCCCGCGATCGCCTACGCACACGCTCGGATGATCAACGGCCGCGTGCGAGCGGGGTGCCAGTGAGCAAGCTGGACGAGTGTCGCATGTACGCGCGGGCGGCGCGCAATGCGGTGCAGGACGCGCAGAACACGCTAGCGGGCGCTGACTCAGTGCACGCGGTCGAGTTCGCTAAAACGCTCGCGGAACTCTGCAACGCGCACGGCTTCCGCCTGCACGTCGAGCCCGGGTATGGAAAGAACGAGGTCGTGATCAAGCGCAGCGAGGGCAACGTATCCGCCGACGACTTCTCGATCGACCTCGACGACTAAAGCACCGCGACGGCGGCGCAATTCACGACGGGAGGCGCCATGAGGCAAGCCGGGAGAAAGACCCGGGCGCGGAGAGGTAAGACCGCGAGAGCCGAGCACCACAGACTTTTTTGATTGCGATACGAGCGAGGCACCGTGGATCAGACACGGCATAGGTAACCGCAGGACGCTGCGGCCGCGGGTTCAAATCCCGCTACCTCGCCCGGTGCGTTAGCACCGATACGGGGCCGACAGGTTTCGACATGGAGCAAGAGTCAGGAGCGCGTGCAGGCGGTGCAGGTCCGCCTTAAACAACCGGCAAACCCAATTGCGAACGACAACGCAATCCCGTTCGAAGCCATCGCGGCTTGAACGGCGTCAGAGGAGTAGGAGTTCGAGTAACTCTTCGGCGCAAACAACGAACACGAACTCGGCCGAGGCATCACCGTAGCTCGGTTCTAAATTCACGGTGTGGTGGAGGGATTCCGATCCCCTGTTTCGATGGGCCGCCGCGCGCCTACCAAGCGCGGCTACGCACGTAACGACCTTCTGAAGCGACCTTCGTGGACCCGGGTTCAACTCCCGGCGGCTCCACCCAAACAACGGAGAGGACGATGATCAAAGCACTGCTCGAACACTACCTGCGCCGAGCGAACCGTGGCGAGCTGCCGAACGCGATCGAGAACTGTCACGCGATGGGTCTGCACTCGATCATGCTGAGCGCTGACCCCGGGAACCAGCTCCGGTTGTTCATTACGACGATGGAGCACGAGATGGCAGACAAGTCGCTCAACCCCACGATCGCCTACCACCCGCATCATTGCGACGTTACGTTGATTCCGGTGCTGGGCAAGGTGCAGAACGTGGTGGCACTCGCGACGCGCCACGACGCGGATCGCGAGCCGTTTCACGTCTGTCTCTGGCAGAGCGGCGTAGTCGGCAAAGCAAAGCTCAAAAACACCGGCCTCGTGCAGCACATCGACACGCAGGCGTTGGCGCTCGAAAAACCTGTGTTCATGCCCGCGCGACAACTGCACACGGTGATCGTGCCTCCGCTCTCGGTCGCCGCGTGGCTCGTGCAGGAGGGCGCGGAAGACACTGACTATGTTCCGTTTTGCCTGAGCCGCAGCCCGGACACTTTCATGCCCGATTGCCTATACAAGAAGCGCGACAGCGCGTTCGCGAGCGAGATGCTTCGCGTTGTCTTGGGGCGGTTGCCGTGAGCCGCCCCGAAGGCCACCCCGGTCACTGCTCGCTGTGTCTGCGCCGCGCGGTCGCGAGCGCGGTCGAGGCCTTCGAGAAGCGCACGCCCGCCGAGCAGGCCGAGCACAGGCGCGAGCAGGCCATAGACTTCGCGCTCGGCAACCTGAACGCGAGCACGAACCACAAGACGACTCGCGAGGTCGTCGCCGAAGCGTACGACCGTTTGCATCCGAATTCCCTTGCGCCTTCGCGCACGTGATCCAAGTTAAACTCTCATACCGAAAGTAAACCATGACCGACGAACAAGAAAAACCATTCGTGCGCGGCTTCTTCTCTGCACTCTGGGCCTGGATCAAGGGAGCACCGTGATCCTCGACGTCGTGGCGGCCGCGGTCGCCTTAGGTGCAACGATCCGCATGTTCTCGCTGGCGGTGCGCCGTGGTTAGGCTCCCGCGCCCGTTAGAGGTCGGCGACCGCGTTCGCGTCAGCGTGCCCGGACAGTTCGACGGCTGCAAGGGCACGATCCGATCCTTCCGTAAGCCCGCGGAGGATGACGGCCACGATATTCGCGTTCACTTGGACGGAGGCGGACTGTACGGCTTCGAGTTCGAGGAGGTCGAGCGCGTCGAGACGCTCGAAGAGCAGCTGCGCCGACAGCACCTCGAATTCCTCGATAGCTTGCTCGACCCGAGCGACAAGAGCCTACCGGTCGCGATCGTGCAGGGCGCGATCGTGCTCGGGTTGGGTGTCGCCATCGTTCTCGAAGGCTTCGTGCGCCGCGGTTTCAGGTGGCCCGCGGACGTCGAGGGCTGAGAGATGGGACGCAAGCCCGATTCAAGTTTGAATGCACGCGGTCAAGCGCCGCGCTGGTTCGTAAAGCGACAGAAGCAAGACGAGAAGACGAGTAGGCAAAAGCGAAAAGCGGAAGCGAAAGAGAGCGTAAAAATGACGACGCAAGACGATTTTAGTAAGGAAATCAGAGAAGCCATGCGGAAGCTTTTCGGTGGCAATGTGGTGTTCGAAATCAACAGCCAAAACATGTCTCGACTCAATGCTTCGCCTCCTTGGAGCGTCATCAAGGACATAGCGCCCGCAGCGCAAGCACCAACCCAACGCGAAGCACAGCTCGAAGACAACCTGCGCCGCGTGAACAACGACCTCGATCGCTACAAGAAGTTCGTCGAAGAGTTGAACGAGAAGCCGCACGCGGTCGCGACCGTGACGAGCGAGACGAAGGGCGGGCGCGGTGTGATCCACGTCGGCTCGCTCCCTCTGGAAGTGCGCCTTCCGGAGGGCACGCGAGTCGGCGACCAGGTACGAGTCATCACTGAAACGAACCAGCCCGACAGCAAGCTCGACACGCCGGCCGTGTTCGGCGACGTCGTGACGGTCGATCGCGTCATGGGTCGAGAGGTCTTCTACGCCCGTGGCGACACGCAGAAACGTGCGATGTTGGCCGCGTGCGTGACCGACCCCGTCGAGGCGGGCGATCGCGTGTGCCTCGACCCTTCGGGCTCCGTGGCCTTGCAAAACCTCGGGCGCGAAAAAGCACGCTTCACGGTCTCGAACTTCCGTGCGTTGACGTGGGACGAGATCGGCGGGCTCGAAGAAGCCAAAGAGGCGCTCCGCGAGGCCGTCGAGTACCCGACCAAGTACGCCGAGACCTATCGCGCTTACGGGCAGTCTCCCTCGAAGGGCGTGCTTCTGTACGGGCCTCCCGGCTGCGGTAAGACGCTGCTCGCGCGCGCGGTCGCGACCTCGGTCGGCGCTGAGGGTGAGAACGGCTTTATCTACGTCAAGGGCGGCGAGATCCTCTCCAAGTGGGTCGGCGAGTCCGAGCAGACCGTGCGGAGCATCTTCGACCGCGCTCGCGACTACTACCGCAAGAGCGGTAAGATGGCGGTCGTTTTCATCGACGAGGCGGACGCCCTTCTCGGCGCACGCGGTGAGGGCATGGGCGATGGCCGCTTGACCTCGACTCTCGTGCCGACGTTCCTGGCCGAGATGGACGGGCTCGAAGACTCCGGCGCGTTCGTCATCCTCTCGACGAATCGGCCGAACACACTCGACCCGGCCATCGTTCGCGACGGTCGCATCGATCGCCGCGTGCGCGTTGGGCGCCCGAGCAAAGAGTCGACGGCGGACATCTTCCGTCTCGCGTTCCGCGGTCGCCCCTGCGCGGACGTCGAGGCGCTAGTCGCGCTCGCAACGGACTACGCGCACGACGACAAACACGCGCTGTACGAGCTGAACTTCGAGGAGGGCGTGCCGCAGGAGTTCGTCCGCCTGCGCGACATGCTGAGCGGTGCCGTCATCGAGGGTTTCGTCAAGCGCGCGGCCGCGATGGCGATCCGCCGCGACCGTGGCACCGAGAACACGCCTGCGATCACCTGGTGCGATATCGAGTCGGCGATCTGGCAGTCGTTCGAGGAGATGGCGGCCGCGAACCACAACGAGATCATCGGAGAGAAAATGGAAGAGTTGGGCCGCAGCGTGACCGCGGTCAGGAAGGCGACGATCAATGCAGCAATTCAAGAAACCGAGTTCCGGATCCCCCTCACCGGTAACGGAGCTTCCGAAGTTCAAAGGCCTGCAGGGCATACCCTCAACTAGCCAGCTCGACCCGAGCCTCGAAAAGAGTCTGTACCCACATGGGCGAAAACAGATCGGACCGAATCAACGACTCATCTGCGGGATCTGCGGCGATCCACAGTGCGGGTATTCGCGGGACGTGTGAGACATGAAGGATCTGCACGAGGGTGTTTTGCGCGAGTTCGCGGAGCGAGCAGCGACGTCACTCGAAGAGGACGTGATGTTTCAGCGGTACGGGTTGCGGGTAGTGCGACCGAGGCTCGACAAGGCGTCAGGCATGGCGCACCTGAGGGCGCTACGTAAGAAGCAGGGCCGCTGCCAGCAGTGCGGCGACCCGGCGACGGCGACATTGTGCGATCGACACGCGGCGGCACGGAGGAAAGCGGCATGAACACCACGGGCAATCCAAAAGACTTCGTAGGCGCGAGCAAGGCGCCGCTCTCTCCGGTCTCACGGCGCGTGATGCACGAACTCGGGCTCGCCATGTTCGAGGGCGAGTGCAAGTATTGGCGACACAACTATCGCGCGGCGGATGTGCGCGCCATGGTCTACATCGACGCGATGGAGCGACACATCAGCGCATGGGTCGAGGGGCAGGACATCGACGAAGAGTCGGGGCTCTCGCACCTGGTCAAGGCCATGGCGTGCCTGCACATCGTCCGAGACGCGCAGCTCTACGGCTCGCTGATCGACGATCGACCGCCCGCGCAGTCGGATTCGCATTGGATGGCGAAGCTCAACGCGAAGGCTTTGGAGATCACCCAAAAGCTCTCGGAGTTCGAGCGTGGCGCGTACACGGAAGCGAACCGCGACAAGTGGCCCGCGATGTCCGCGGCGCTGAACAGCGGACCTATCAAACGTGAGTCGCTAGGCACCGTGCGCACTCGGCTCGGCGAGGACAAGGGTCCGCCGATCAACGACTTCCCCGCTGTCGTCTCCCGCCCTCGCTGAACGTTCTCTCACGCCTACCGAGTTAAACTTTGAGCACGAATTTAAACAGCGCCCTCGAACTCGCAGCGCGTGGCCTGCCGGTCTTTCCCGTGTGGTGGATGGCCGGCGGGCAATGCGCCTGCCGCGCGGGCGGGTTCTGCAAGCCAGGTCAGGGCAAGCACCGCGAATGCACGCCAGAGGTCTGCACCGAGTGTCACCCGGGCAAGCATCCGATCACACCGAGCGGCCTGCACGACGCGAGCACGGACCCCGCCAAGATCACTCGTTGGTGGGGCATCGCGCCGGAGGCGAACGTGGGCGTCGCGGTGCCCGACGGCGTGGTCGTGATCGACGTCGACCCGCGCAACGACGGCGAGGCCACTCTCGCCGCGCTGCAGGCGCAACACGGGCGCCTGCCCATCACGCGCACGGCAGCGACTGGCGGCAAGGGAGGGCACTTCTACTTTGCGGCGCCGCCCGGCCTGCAGTTCCCGAGCACGCTTGGCGAGGGCATCGACGTCAAACAGTTCGGCGGCTACGTGCTCGCGCCGCCGAGCAACCACGAGAGCGGCGGCGCCTACCAGTGGATCGGGTCACCTGACGCGCCGCTCGCGCAGGCGCCCGGGTGGGTGCTCGCGCTCGGCCGTCCGCGCGGCGAGCGCTCGACGGTCGTGATCGACGACGAGGACGAGCGCACGACCGACAACGAGACATTGGACCGCATCGCCGCCCTGGTCGAGCCGCAGTTCGTGCAAGGCAAAATGCACCATATCTGCAAGAACCTTTCCGGCTGGCTGAAACAGCGGGGGTTCAGCCTGGCGGACGCCTCCTATGTGATCCGCCGGCTCCCGTGCCGCAACACGAAGAACGGCCTAGACGCCGCCAAGGCGGCCTTTGCCATCGACCGACCCTTCGGGTGGACGGAGCTGCGCGGGCTCATTGGCGAGGCGCCTGCCGCGGCGCTCGATACCGTTACGCCGAACCCTCGCCGGGAGGGTGAGCGCGCCGCGGCCGAGGGGCTCGTTCAGGCCATGGCCGCGAGCGCCGTCACGCGCGCCCAGGCTCCGGCGCCGGCCCTGGCCATGACGCCCGCGGCGCCGGCCGTGCTCGGCCAGCTGCCGGCCTGGTATCGGCCGGTCGACATCGAGCAAGACCCGCCGCCGATCGACTACATCGTCAAGGACCTCGAACTCGCCGCCGGCCGCGCGAACATGATCGTCGGCTACTCGAACGCCGGCAAGACGATCGCCGCGGAGGCGCTCGCGTTCGCGATCGCCATGGGTCTACCCGCTTGGGGTCAGTTCCCGGTCAAGCGTCGCAAGGTGCTGTATCTCGACGCGGAGAGCATCATCGTCACGCGCGAGAACTTCGCGCGGCTCGCGTACGCGGCGGGCGTGTCGCGCTCGGACCTGAAACAGTGGCTGACGGTCGTTGATAGCCGCTATTACCTGGACGTTCCGAACGCGGAGCTCGAGCTCGCCAACGTCTTGCAGACGCAAGGCTACGGCGCCGTTTTCATCGACACTTTCCGGGCGAGCACTCCGAGCCTCGACGAGAACGCGAAAGAAGTCTCGATCCCTCTGTACATGCTCGGCCGCATCTCGCAGGCGCTGAACGTGCCGATCACGGTCTTGCATCACGAGAAGAAGACCAACGACAACAAGCGCGCGAGCGTCGAAGAGATGATCAGCGGCCACGCGTCGATCCATGGCGCGCTCGGTGTGGGTATCTCCATGATTCGCGACGACGAGTCAGAGCTGATTTCGGTCCGCCCTTCGAAGCGCGTGCGCCGCGGGTTCAAGCCGTTCCAGCTCAAGATCGTTGACGTGGGCCTGGAGAACGCGGGCGAAGCCATCGGCGCGGGCGTCTCGTCGCCGGGCGTGCGCGTCGACTACGTGGGCGAAGCACCGGCCAAGCCGCTCAACGAAGACACGCTCGGCGCCGCGTTGCTGCGCGTGATCGTGTGGCTCCGGGCGAACGCGGGAGACGGTCGGCAGGTTCGCGTCGATCAGGTTTTGCGCCCGCTCGATCTCGGCGGCTGCGGCGGCAAGAAGCAGACGAACATGGCCGCGCTGGAGCGCCTCGAACGCGACCGACAGATCCACATGAGCGGGTCGCCGCGCATGGTCGCGCTCGCGCTCGATGCGCCGCCGTACGACCCGCGGTCCGTCGCGCCGCCCGAGAGCGTCGACAAGCCATCGATCCAAGAAAGCCTGACCGAGATGCACTCGGCAATGGGCGGGAGCGCAGCATGATTTTTCATCTCCACAACCGGAAAACAAAACAGCTGTCGTGCGTCTTGCACGCTCGCACGTACCGCGAGGCGTTAGACGGCAAGTCGATGCTCGATCCGCGAAACCTCTGCTTTTGGGTGCTCCAATGAGAATGCTTCAAGTCGAGTGTGGCGACATGCGCGAGGTGTTGCGCACGCTGCCCGATAATTCGATGGACTCGTGTGTCTGTGATCCGCCTTACGAGCTATCGGACGGCAGCAAGCAAAGCCCCTGTAGGGTCGCGGCGAAAGTCCTGCTCCCAGACAACACGGACGCCGAAGCCGAGGCGGCGAGCGAGTGCGAGCTTGTACCGCTCGCGCGAGAGATTGCGCGTCTGGGCGGCGTCGGGCTTCAACCAGGACCATCGGCCGCCGTGCCAGTAGGTTCCGTGGCACTCGACGAGCAGACCGCGAACGGGCAAACCGATGTCAAAGACAGCCGACCAACGGCCGGTCTTGGGATCACGAACGCGGACGGAACGAACGACGCCAAAGCCAAGCCGCTCGAATACGTCGGCGACTTTCGTCTCGAACTTGCTGACCCCGAATCCCTGGTTGACGCGCTCAATTGCGCGGGCACGGGCTTTTTCGCGGGCGGCATTGGGATAGGGTTTGGGGTTCGCCCTCCGTGTGGCCCATGCCCTGACGGACGCGGCCTTGTAATCGACTACAGCGACCCGAACGTATGGGCGCTTTACGATTCGCTTGCGCCGCAGGTAGGCGCACGGACGGGAGCAGAATACGAGTCCGTAGCGCGACTTGATCCCGGAGGGGGCACGAAGGAACTTCTTTCCGCACGCTCCGCACTCGTGCTCTTGGGCACGCTTCAGACTGGAGGCGCGAAGCTTGTACGAGCAAGCGCGGCCACACGTGGTTTGCCTCCCGTGCTTCAGGCGGACAGGGTCCGCTTCGTAGTCGACTTTGCAGACCGGGCACTTGCGTTTGACGTTAAACTTCACACTGAAAGTTTATCACAGAAAGGCTTTATGGCCAGGGAATGGGACGGTTCGAAGATCGCCTTCGACGTCTCGGCCTGGCGCGAACTCTATCGCGTGCTGAAACCCGGTGCGCACCTCGTGGCGTTCGGTGGCACGCGGACCTTTCACCGGATCGCGTGCGCTATCGAAGACGCAGGGTTTCAGATCCGCGACTCGCTCGCTTGGTTATACGGTCAAGGATTCCCGAAATCGATGGACCTCTCGAAGGCTATCGACAAAGCCGCGGGCGCCGAGCGCGAGGTCGTCGGCACGCGCCGGCTGCAGGGCAACGCGGGCGTGCCGACGTCGCTCAAGGGTGGCACCTACTCGGTCGGCGCGGGGCTCACGGCTGACGTTCAGATCCCGATCACGGCCGCGGCGACCGACCTCGCCAAGAAGTGGGAGGGATGGGGCACCGCGCTTAAGCCGTGCTTCGAGCCGATCATCCTGGCGCGCAAGCCGCCGATCGGAACCATTGCGCAGAACGTCGCGCAGTTCGGTGTCGGCGGGTTGAACATCGATGAGTGTCGAACACCCATAGAGGACGGCGGAGGCTCTTGGGGGCAAGGCAAACGACCTGGCGGTTTCGGGGATGTCGGAGCAGACAAAGGCGACGGTAAACCGTGCGGCCAAAAACACGAATCCGGCCGCTGGCCTCCGAACGTCGCATGCGACGAGGACATCGCGGCGGACCTCGACGAACTTTATGGCGTCAAGAAAACAGGCAGTCATAAGGCAGGCCAACCACGCACGCGGGTCGCGACCTACGGTAAGCCTTCCCAGAATCTGTTCGAAAACTCTGGTGACGAGGGTGGCGTCTCGCGCTACTTCTACTGCCCGAAGGCGAACGGCAAGGAGCGCGACGCGGGGCTCGAATCGTGGCCGGTGCTCACGGGTGGCGAGGCGACGGGCGGCCGTGAGGAGGGCAGCGCGGGCGTGAACAACCCGCGAGCGGGCGCGGGGCGCGGAGGCGGGCGCCGGAACCCTCACCCAACCGTCAAGCCGCTCGCGCTCATGCGCTGGCTCTGCAAGCTCGTGACGCCGCCCGGGGGTTTCATCATCGACCCGTTCGCTGGCTCGGGGACGACTGGCTGCGCGGCCGCGCTCGAAGGCTTCCACTTCGCGGGCATCGAACTCGACCCGGTTCACGTCCGCCTGGCCATGGACCGCATCAATTACTGGGCAAATCGCGAAATGTCGAATTCTGTGGACCGAGTTTAACTCACGAACCATTGTTTACCCCGAACGAGAAAACCATGCGCATCATCACGAACTATCTCAAGCTTTCGATCCGCGCCTCGAAGCCGTTGCACGACGCGGAAGCGGTTCAGCAGCTGGCCAGCGGGCAAGACTGGTCGCTGCGCTCGCACGCCGAAATCCAGACCGAGGACGGAGAGCCGCGCGCCTTCGTCACTACCTGGGTTTTTCCGTTCAACGAGAAGAGCGCGCGCTCGCGTTCGGAAGCTCTCGCGGACGCGCAGGGCAAGCGCAAGCGCATGCGCACCAAACACTTCGAGCTGGCCGAGGATTCGTTTCAGCTCGCGAGCTTCCTGCCGACCGCGATCCGCGGTGTGCCGGTCGTCGGCGAGCCGATCCGGAAACTGCGCGTGCTCCGCGGCGGTGCGTCGACGTCGCCCGCGTTGCGGGAGACCGGGACATGAGCGAGCGCATCAGCGAGCTGGAGAACGTCATCCCTTTCGACCTCGAAACCTCGGGGCTCGATGAACAGCACGATCAGATCCTAGAAGTGCACATGCGCATGGGTGCGATCCGCAGCGGTGGTTACACCGATTACGGCCCACACAACGGCATAACGATCGTTCTTCCGATCTCGACTGATGTGCTGCAGTGGCATCCAGCAGTGGTGGACATGCACACCAAGAACGGTTTGCTAGCCGAGTCGCACGCGGTGAACAAGGAGATCCAGAAAAGGGCTGCCTACGGATCAACCGAGTACGAGCGCGAGTTACGAAACAAGATCCACGCCGCGGACGACTCGCTGTGTAGGTACATTGACAATAGCTGGTCTGACGGGACCGAGCCGACGAAGTGGACTTTGCTCGGCAATACGGTGCACTTCGATCTCCGTTTCGCGCGCCGCCTGTTTCCCAAGTTCGCCAAGCGGCTGAGCCACCGCGTGATCGACGTGAGCACGATCCGGATGTTTTGTGAGTCCGTCGGATTACCGTACGTCAAGGGCGAAGAAGCACACCGCGCTGCGGATGACGTGCAGGACTCGATCCGGTTGTTCGAATCGCACCAGTCATTCGTCAAAGGCCTGCGCGCTTGACCTATCACCTTCCAGCCCTGCCCGACACGCTCGCGCCTCCCTATCAGGGGTTCACGCCGCGCGAGTCGTTCAGCCCTTCGCAGCTCGCCGCGTACGCGAGCGATGACGGCTGCAAGCGCAAGTGGGCGTATCGGTCGCTTTTCGGCGTCACGGAGACGAAGCGCTCGATCGCGACCGTGCTCGGCTCGCTCATTCACGGCAGCTTGGAGCAGTACCTAAACGGCAAAACCGTTTACGACCTGGTCGCTCCGGACGGTTCGCTGAACCTAGACAAGCGCACGCTCAAAGAGGTGCAGACCGTCGAGCCCGCGCGGCTCGCGGAGCTGGTCAAGGCTGCGCCCGCGCGCGCCTTGGCGGGTCTGAACTTCCTGCCGAACATGAACGACCCGGCGATCGAGATCGTCGAGGTCGAGCGCTGGATCGATATCGACTCGAACCGAATCATTCGAGGCGTCGAGCCGATCAAGATCAACGGCAAGATCGACTTGTCCATGCGCCGCGTCGGCGTCTGGTACCTGTACGACCACAAGTCGACGCGCGGGCGCCGAGCGCAGCGAGGGCTGCCGGCGGATCCGTGGGCGTACTGCAAGACGCCCGAACAGCTCATGAAAGACCCGCAGGCGGTCTTCTACGCGCTCGACGTGGTGCTGCGTCACAACCTCGATGCGCTCTGGTGCCGGTGGGTCTACTACCTCACCGACCCTGACGCGCACCCGCAAGCGAAGGCCGTCGACGTCGAGCTCCGCCGTGACTTCCTGCTCGACGCTGCCTTCCGTTGGATGCTCGTTGCGCACGAGATGCGCGGGCTCGTACGCCGCGCGCTCGCGGGCAAACTCGCGCCCGAAGACATCGAGCCGCCGAGCGTGCTGCCTCCGGAGGAGACATCGCCGTGCAAAGCGTATGGCGGCTGTCCCTACCACTACGGCAAGGGCGGCCCGTGCATGCCCGAAGGACGGATCAACCTCGGAAACCTCATTTTATCCGGCAATCAGGAGCCGGGGAAAGAAGCCACGACCATGTCAGCAGGAGTTCTCGCAGATCAATTCGCAGCAACGCAAGCCGCGCTCGGCTTGCCCGTTCAGAGTCCACTACTGCCGCCAGAGGCAGCGGGCGCGAGCGTACCTCCGCCCGCGGTCGCGAACGCGTTGCCCGCGCCGCCCAACGGCTTCGAGTACGGACCGGGCAACGCGCTCCGCGCCATCGCGCCGCAGGGCTACGTGTACAACGAAGCGAACGCGCTCGTTCCGTACACGCCCCCGCCGCCTCCCGTGGTGACGGCTCCGCCCGTGGTGCCCGGCCTCTCCGCGCCTCCTCCGATCCCGGAACAACCCGAGGCCGCACCGACCGGCAGCAAGAAGGGGCGACCGCAAGGATCGAAGAACAAGAAGGTCGAAGACATCGTCGACCTGCTGATCGAGGCCGTGAAGAACGGACACCCCGTGGTCTCGACGATCACGGCAGGGCAGCTCAACGCGATCCGCGAAGTGGTGGAGGCCGCCGCTTGAGTTACGAGGGGCCCGTCCGTCTCACGCAGGAGCTGGAGCGCATTCGAAAGCTCCCGCGGCGCGAGCTTGATTTCGGCTCGCCCGAAGTCTTGACGCTCGCGTGGACGTGGTCCCCGCAGCTGCTCAACGAGAACGGGAAGCGGGAGTGGGATCGGATCGTCGCACTCCCGCTTCCCGAGCAGGAGAAAGAGTTCGCCAGGTTCGCGCGCCCGAAAGACCAGTTCGTCGACGGCGTGCCGGGCGTCGGGTGCCCGTTGCTGCTTTCGGGTGAACAGGCCGTCATGTTGTTCGAGGCGTATCACTGCAAGGGTCTATTCGCGAGCGCTGGCGTCGGCATCGGCAAGACCCTCGTGAACTTGCTGCTCGCTTTGATCTTCGGTGCGCAGCGCCCGGTGTGCGTGGTGCCCGGCGGTCTCGTCGAGGACACGCACGCCAAGTTTGCAGATCTTGTTCGCTACTGGAAGGCGCCGCGGCCCATGCCGCAGATCGTCTCATACGAGAAGCTAAGCAACCCGTCTCACGCAGCGCTGCTGTGCGATTGCATGAAGTGCACCGGCGCCAAGCAAGAGCCTGCCGTTCCTGGCGGCCTACGCCCAACGCACTTGTTCCCAGATGAGTGCGACAAGCTCCGCGATCCGGGAGCTGTCGCGACGCGCCGAATCGGTCGCTACATGAGCAAGCACCACGAGACGGTCTATTGCGGCATGACGGGCACGGCCTGGCGCAAGTCGATCAAGAACTCTGCGCCGCAGCTCATTTGGGCTCTGAAGTGGGGCGCTCCGGTTCCGCTGACTTACGTCGATATGAACGAATGGAGCGAGGCGCTCGACATGTCGTCGCGCGGAGAGCGACGCGACCCGGGCGCGCTCTTGCTTCTCGCTGACGTCGAGCCGACGTCGGTGCCCGACTATCAAACGCGCGTCGAGATCGCCGCTGACGCGTTCCAACGCCGCCTACTCGACACACCTGGCGTGATCCAAACGTATCGGCAGAGCTGCACGACGCCGATCACGATCCGTTTGATCAAGGCGCCCGAGGATCCGATCCTAGACGCAGCGTTCACACACTTCCGAGACAAGCAAATGACGCTTGACGGGTGGGACGTTGACGACCCGCTTAGCGCCATGCGCTACGCGACTGAGATGGGCTGCGGGTTCTTCTATTTTTGGTGGAACGACGAAGGATTTTCACAGTGCCTTTCAAGTCTTCGAAAGAACGAGCGGCTTATGATAAGCGCTACCGAGCGCAAAATCTTGAACGATTGCGTCGCTACGATCGGGAACGGTACCGGCTTGGCACCGGTAGTCGCGCGCCTGAAGTCAGAAGGCCAGCAAAGCGCGCCTGGGATCTCAAGACTCGATACGGACTCACTCTCGAAGACTACGACCGGCTTCTCCGTGAACAGTCTGGAGTATGCGGTATCTGTCGTAAGCGGAAGGGTAGCCCCGAAGGTGGCAAGCGCGGCCGCGGCCATCTCGCCGTTGATCACGACCACAGAACGGGCCGTGTCCGAGGCTTACTCTGCATCCCGTGCAACAGAGCTTTGGCAGTGCTGGGAGATAGTGCTGCGGGCCTATCCCGCGCTCTTCGCTATCTTCGAAAAAGCAGTCGCGGCCGCGCGCCCTCCGCTGGAATGGCTCGAAGCTCGTCGCGATGCATCGCGCCGCGTGCGTGAGCTGATCGAAGCGAGCGCGCGGTCGCGTCCGCTCGACAGCAAAGCGCAGGTCTACCGGGCGTTTCCCGACGACCCGGTCTTGAACCACTGGAAGGAAGTCGAGCCGACTTTCGTCCCGAACACCGTCGCGCGCCCGATCACGGCGAGCGTGCTCGGCTTCGCGGCCTCGTGGGTGAAGCTCAACACGCCCGCGCTCGTTTGGGTGCAACACGACTACGTCGGCGCTGCGCTCTCGGCAATGACCGGCGTTCCCTACTTCGGCAGCAAGGGACGCGACATCAACGGCCGGTACATCATGAAGCACTCGCCGAAGGAGTCGGCGATCCTCTCGCTCTCGGCGAACTCGCGCGGCCGCAACCTGCAAGCGTGGAACACGAACCTCGTGCTCGGGCCCGCGCAGGCCAACACGCAGTGGGAGCAAGGTTACTGTGGCAGGACGCACCGACAGGGACAAAAACGCCCAGTGCACATCGACGTCCTGATCTCCTGCGCGGAGAACCTCCGTGCAGTGACGCAGGCATATGCCGAGGCTTCGTGGGTGAAATCCCGGACGGCGGCTGAGAGCAAGTTGCTCGTTGCCCAGTGGGACTGGTCGAACCTCCCGGCGAGCGAACTACAGGCGCTCACACCTGAGCACCCCTCCTTCGCGCGCTGGGTGAGACCCGGAGAATCGAATTCTGTTGCGCGAGTTTAATTGTTACGTCAAGCACAAGAAAGAGAAGTAAGAGAAAATGTCACAAATGATGCCCCCTGCTCTTCCGCCTGGATATCCACAGCCCCAAGGTGCGGCCGCGCCCGCGGGCAGTGGATATCCAATGCCCGCCGCGCCCTCGGGCGCGCAAGGGTACCCCGGTCCGGCGGTCGCGCCGCCTCCGCCACCTCCGCCCGCGTATCCGCCCCAAGGCGCGCCGCAGCCGGCCTACTCGCAGCAACCGGCCCAACCGATGCCGGCGCCCGCGTATGGGCAGCCCGCGCCGGCTCCGGCGTATGGCCAACCGGCTCCGGCTCCGGCTCCGGCGTACGCGCCTCCCGCGCCGCAGCCCGGCTACGCGCAGCATCCGCAGGCGCAAGCGTATGGCGCGGCCCCCGGCAGCATCGGCGACGCAATCGCCGCGGCCACGGGTGGCGACCGCGCGCCGCGCTTCCCGCACGGCGATTACACGATCGAGGTCATCGAGACGATCGTCACTCGACACCCGGTGAAGGGCCACTTGACCTTCAAGCTCCGCGGCAAGGTGCTCGTTTCGCACACCAACCCGGCCGTGCAGGCGGGCGCAGAGTACGCCTACATCGAGGGTCTCACG
>Ga0207674_10004714_pt1 | contig 16350 bp, 12 predicted proteins | sample KBSCornC72_FD_184303 | JGI IMG/M metagenome (GOLD analysis project Ga0207674, IMG submission 184303) | Corn rhizosphere microbial communities from Kellogg Biological Station, Michigan, USA - KBS Corn C7-2 (SPAdes) (version 2) | ecosystem: Host-associated > Plants > Roots > Rhizosphere > Soil ... | reverse complement strand
CCGGACAGTGCCGGTATCGCGGATGCGGTCAAGCACGGGGGATGCAGCCAACGCCTGGAAAGCGCACAACGCCAGGCCGGCCGCGAGCAAGGCGCGGGTTGGATGCGGCACGGGATGTCTCCTGTCTGGTTATTTTTCTGGTGCCGGCGCGCTCGCGCGGCTCCCCCACCCTAGGCGATGTGATCTTTCATCCCGCTTTCACGCCGGCCGCCCCGTGTTTCTCTTCACAGAATCTTCATACAGGCCATGCGCGCTGCAGCACTGCACCCAGCTCCTGAGCATGTCCGTCGAGCGTGCCAAACACGCGGCCATGCTGATGATGGAAGCGGCTGGCGATGAAGCGTTCGGCGTCGTCGGGGTGGGCATGGGCCAGCATCAGGGCGGCCTGGGCCGTGAGTGCCAGCCCCTGCGCGATGCGGCGCGCGGAGGTTTCCTGGATGTCGCCCGGCTGATGCAGCATCGCCTGCAGCGCGGCCAGTTCCGCGCGCACGGCACGGTGGCCCTGTGCGCGCTCGCCAATGTCGTGCATCAGGCGCAGTGCGTCGTCCGGCGTGCGGGCGATGGCGCGCAGCACGTCCAGGCACATCACGTTGCCCGAGCCCTCCCAGATGGAATTGACCGGCGCTTCGCGGTACAGGCGCGCCATCGGGCCTTCTTCCACGTAGCCGTTGCCGCCCCAGACTTCCATCGCCTCGCCGGTCGCCTCAATGGCGCGCTTGCAGACCCAGAACTTGGCGGCGGGCGTGACGATGCGCTTCCACGCCGCGGCCAGCGGATCGACATCTGCGCGCTCGAACGCGCTGCCCAGTTCCATCATCAGCAAGGTCGCGGCTTGCGATTCCAGGGCCAGATCGGCCAGCACGTTGCGCATGAGCGGTTGGTCCACCAGCAGGCGGCCGAAGGCCATGCGATGCCGCGCGTGGTGCAGCGCCTGCATCAGCGCGTGGCGCAGGATGGCCGCGCTGCCGATCACGCAATCCAGCCGCGTGTGCGTGGCCATCTCGATGATGGTTGGAATACCGCGCCCTTCCTCGCCAATGAGGATGCCCTCTGCGCCGCGGAACTCCACTTCGCAGCTGGCGTTGGAACGGTTGCCGAGCTTGTCTTTCAGGCGCTGGATCTGGATTGGGTTCTTGCCGCCGTCGTCACGAAAGCGCGGTACGAAGAAGCACGACAGCGGCCCGTCTTCCGCGCCCATGCGTGCCACCACCAGGTGTGCATCGCACATCGGCGCAGAGAAGAACCACTTGTGTCCGGTGATCGCGTATGTGGCGCCGCGGCCCTCGCCGCGCAACGGCGTTGCCACCGTGGTGTTGCTGCGCACATCGGAGCCTCCCTGCTTCTCTGTCATGCCCATGCCGACGAGGATGGCGGTCTTCTGGCGCCACGGCAGATCGCGTGCGTCGTGTTCGCGGGCGTAGAGACGGGGGCCAAGCTCGGCAAACAGCGCCGTCTCTTTTTGCAGAACGGGGATGCTCGCGAACGTCATCGTCGCAGGGCACAGCGTGCCGGATTCGATCTGCGCCTGCATGAAATAGCCAGCGGTGCGTGCCGCCCATGCACCCGCACGCGGCTCGGCGAAGGGCAGCGCCTGCAGCCCCTGGCTGCGCATCAGCCCGAGCAGCGCATGCCAGGCGGGGTCGAAGCGGATGGCGTCGATGCGCTCGCCGGTGCGGCTGTGGGTGTGGAGTTCGGGATGGTATGTGTTGGCCTCGGCGGCCCACCGCAGCGTCTCGGGGGCGCCCAGCTGATCACCGAAGGCTTGCAGCGCGCTGGCGTTCCAGCCGCCGCCCAGACGTTCGAGTGCGTTTTGCAACGTGGTGTCGGACGTGAAGGGGTTGAAGCCGGTCAGGTCCGGGACCTGGTTGAAGACGCGGTGGGTGGCCTCGGTGGGCATTTGGGGTCTCCTGGCGTGGTGCTTTTGGTTGTGTGGGCCATGGTAGACCACCGGCGGCGGGGGTGGGTGGAGGAGGATTTCTATACGGCTGCCGCTTGTGTGGCGGTCCCATCCCACTCGAGAAACAGATACACGCCCTTGTCCTCCACCAGCCGAAACCCCATCCGCTGATACAAGCGCTGAGCGGGGTTGAAGCGTTCCACATGAATCTGCACGCGTTTTCCTGAAGCGCGGGCCTGCGCAAATACAGCAGCAAGCACCGCGCTGCCGATCCCCGAACCGCACCGCTCCGGCACCAGCGAGATATCGATGATCAGCAGTGCGCCTTCCCGATGCTGTAGGTAGATCCGCCCGGCGGGTACGCCGTCCTGCTCGATCACGAAGAACTCTGCATCGGGATAGGCAAAGTACGCGCGTTGCTGCGCATCGAACTGCATCCGGACGAACTGCGCTTTCTGTTCATCGGTCCAGCCGGTCGCCTGCAGTTCGGCTTCGCGGGTGGTGCCATAGAGGTGCCGCAGGAAAGGCTGATCGGCTTCGGTCAGGGGGCGCAGCGCGGTGCCCGCGCGTTCGATCGGAAAGATCGGCATGGCGCTCAGCCGATGTTGAAGCAGGCTTGGTAGCAAAAGCCCTCCGCGGTGCGGGCGATCGGCACGAGGAACACCGGCTGTTCGGGTAGCGTGGCGTGCTGCAGGAAGTACGTCCCCTGCTGCAGCATGAACGACGCATCGCTTGCGAAGAACAATGAGAACACGCGCTGGCCTGGACGAGGGGCCGGCTCGGCCGTCACTTTGTCGAGGTTCAGCGTGAATTGTGGGTCGTGGGCTCCGCCTGGAGCCTGCAGCACGGAAAAGGCGGTGCCGACATGCGGCTGGAACAACTCTGCGGAAATCGTCATGGGCGGCAGATCGGATGCGGAAATTGGGCGATGGACTGGCACAGCATGCGTCGCCAGTCCATCGCAACGGCAGCGGCTTACGGGTGTTGCGGCCAAGCGCCTTGCAGGGCGATGCAATAGTTCATGACCAGGAACGGCTGCATGTTCTCGTGCGGCTGGCTGTCCCCGGAAGTGCCGACCGCCTGCGGTGCCAGCGAAGTCATCGTCGGCGCTGGTGAGGCATCTGTGTTGATGAACGACTGGTTGAGCGTCACCTGAAAGCGGGCCGGCAGGCGGCCACCTGCTGTCGTCGACGCTGCACGACTGTTGTCACCGTATGCAGTGTGCGAGTGCGATGGCATCTCGGTATCCGCCAGCGAGACGGTGGACGAGCCCTGTGGATCGTTGAGCACGCCGCTCACAGGGCCCATGACCGCCCGCGCACGGAGGTCGGGTAAGCCGAAGGTTGTTGAACCGTTGCCTCCATAGTTGGTGCCAAGGATGGAGAACAGTGTCGTGTTCTGCGAGATCGGCATGATCGCCCCATCGCAGGCGGCCCAGTCCACCGGCGCAAAATTGAACCCGAAGATACGGATTTCCCCGACGAATTGATCGGACATTGGTTTCCCCTTTCGACTCAGCCTTGCGACGGGTAGATGCCCGCGGTGGCGATGATGTAGTTGATGGAGGCCGTCGGCATTTGATTGGTATGCGCCTGATTGCTGCCGGTCTGCCCGATCGTCTGGGGGGCCAGCGCGGCCTTGCCCGGCGAATTTGCCGTGCCGGCGTCGTAGAAGCCCTGCGCGTTCGATACGGTTGCCAGCAGTACGCTCGGGCCGGGCGTAATAGTCGTGGCGGCCGCGCTGGTGCAGTTGATGGCGTGGTTGTGCCCCGGAATCTGATTGATCGTCAACGTCACGCCGTCGACGCCGAACTGCTCTCCGATCAGGCGGTTAGTCAGCCCTGGGCCCTGCCCTTGTCCCACGGGAAGCTTCCCCTGCAGGTCTGGCAAGCCGAAGGTGCTCTGGCCATCGCCACCGTAAGTGGTGCCAAGCAGAGTGAAAAGGGTCTCATTCTCTGATATGCCAATGATCTGGCCTTGACAAAGCAGCCAGCCCACCGGGGCATAGTTGCCTGCGAACAGGCGGATTTCGCCAACGTATGGTTCTGCCATGAGTGATCTCCTAGCCGCGTGACGGGTACACGCCGGTCAGCGCGATGATGTAGTTCAGCACCAGCGATGGCTGCATGTTTTCGTGCGGCTGGTTGCCGCCGCTGGAGCCGCAGGCTTCGTTCGACAGCGGCGTCAACGTGCCGGGTGCGCCGTAAAGAGGGGTGCCTGCACTTGGGGGCCCCGGATTCGCCGGGTTGTAAATGTTGCTGGTGGCTAGGAGATGGTTCTGCGTGATGCCTGTCGTCGGCAATGTGGCGGGCGTCGTCGATGCATTGAATGGGTGGCTGTGCGCCGGCACTTGTGTGGTCGACAGCGTGACGGTCTCGGCGCCACCTACCTCGCCCTGCACGTAGTCCTGGAGGTCGCGGTGCAGCGGCGTGCGGCCGCGCAGGTCCGGCAACGCGAAGTTGGTCGTGCCATTGCCGCCATACTGGGTGCCCAGCAGCGAAAACAGCGCGGTGTTCGTCTGGATGGACAGCAGTGCGCCATTGCACAAGGCCCATCCTTTTGGTGGAAAAGGAAATCCACAGAGGCGAATCTCGCCCAGGTATTGATCCACGACCCCTCCTCGTAATGTGGCATCGCCACGATCTTGAATTCTTCGCTTCGAAGCAGAAAATCTTCTATTAATGGTTTCTGCGTCTCAATTTGATTGCCAGTCTGGTCATGGCGTATCACTAAACATAATGGACGGGATTTTCGCGTTGTCCGTATGAAAATCCAGTGTCAAGGCAGCAGAGCGTGCCAAAAGCGACACATCATGCCAATTCATCCGAAAGTTGGTATTGACGACACGGGACACCTTTCATAGCATCGCGTCGGGATCATTGCGCCTGCTCATTTTAAAAGAAACAAAGGGGCATTGATCTGTCGGGGGGTATTTGTGAGGGTTAACGCTTAATCATTGCATGGTTAGACGCTATGCAATGGATTGTAAGTGTTCAAATCTGCGCGCTATTTCCCCTCATTACCGGGGAGTGCCCGATGGGGATCAGGCACTGAATTTCCCATTACGCCACAAAGAGAAAAGCCCGCGACAGAGCGGGCGGAACGAGGGAGAAATGCGCGTGCTGACACAAAGCAGCCCGTATGGCCGGCGTGGGGTCGCCGGATGGTCAATGTTCCGGTGCCTGGAGGCGCAGGGGCGGAAATGGATGCGCCGGGGCCTACTGGCCTTGCTGGCGATCTGGTTGACCGTGTTGTCGCAGGGGGCGCTCGCGAACATCTCATGCTCCGTCTCGTTTTCGATGCAGCAAAACACGACGAAAACCTACTCGCTGACGGCTGGTGAAAATGCCGCATGTGACCCGCTTAACGTAGGGATAGCGTTCGACACCTTCGGGGACCAAAACTTCGACAACACCTCGGGCGCCGTCACTACACCAACCACGCAAGGCGGTACCTTCTATATTTTCGCCAATGTTCCCGGCGGCAGCGGTGCCCAGAACGGTTTCGTCTACACGCCCCCGAACCCCTCCTTCAGCGGCACGGATACCGCGACGTTCTATGTGACAGATAACAATGGCAACTGGACGCCTACCGGCTCGTTGACCATTACCGTGATCCCGACTGCGCCGACGGTGACGAGCATTGCGCCGAACTCAGGGACCACCGCCGGCGGCACCTCCGTCGCCATCATCGGCACCAATTTCACCAGCGCCACTGCGGTCAAGTTTGGCGCGACCAACGCCACCAGCTACACCGTCAACAGCGCAACGTCGATCACAGCCACCTCGCCCGCAGGGGCGGCCGGGACGGTTGACATCACCGTAACCAACGCTAACGGAACCAGCCCGACCAACGCGTCCGACCAATACACCTTTGTAGCGCCTCCTGTTGCGAACGCGGTCAGCACCACCGTTGCACACGGCAGCACAAGCAACCCCGTCACGCTGAACATTACCGGCGGCGCGCCGACCGGCGTGGCCGTCGCAACGCAGGCAGCGCACGGCACAGCCACCGCGTCGGGCACGTCGATCACCTATACGCCCAGCGCGTCCTACTCAGGCTCGGACTCATTCACGTACACCGCGACCAACGCGGGTGGCACGTCTGCGCCCGCCACCGTGACTGTCACCGTGTCGAATCCGACCGTCACGTATGGGCCGTCCTCGCCTGCAGCCGGCACGGTGGGTACGGCTTATAGCCAAACGCTGGCTTCCGCCAGCGGCGGTACGGCGCCTTATACCTACACGATTGCGTCGGGCGCGCTGCCCGCCGGCATCTCGCTGGCCAGCGACGGCACGCTGTCGGGCACGCCCACGGCGGGCGGTACGTTCAACTTCACCGTTACGGCCACCGACAGCAGCACAGGCACCGGTCCGTTCACGGCGACCAGCGGCACGCTCACGCTGACTGTCGCTGCACCGACGATCACGCTCTCGCCGTCCGCGCTGACCAATGCCACCGTTGCCACGGCATATAGCCAGACGATAACGGCCAGCGGCGGTACGGCGGCCTACACCTACGCCGTCACTTCCGGAGCGTTGCCGGCTGGCCTCACGCTCAGTTCTGGCGGCGCGCTGTCGGGGACGCCCACGGCAGGCGGCACGTTCAACTTCACCGTGACCGCCACCGATAGCAGTACCGGCAGCGGCCCGTATACAGGCAGCCGCGCCTATACGCTGGTCGTCAATGCGCCCACGTTGGCGATCACACCGGCGTCGGGCAGTCTCAGCGCTTCGGCCGGCGTGGCCTACAGCCAGACCTTCACAGTCAGTGGCGGCCTGGCGCCATACACGTATAGCCTTGCCGTCAATAGCGGCACGATGCCGACCGGTCTCTCGTTCAACACCGGTACCGGCGTGTTGTCCGGTACGCCCACCACCACGGGCGTGGTGAATTTCACGGTGACTACCACGGACCACGCAACCGGCACGGGGCCGTACAGCACGTCTGGCACCTACACGCTGACCACCTCGGCGCCCACCATTACTGTGTCGCCCACCACACTGATCGCGGCAACCGTCGGCGCCGCCTACAGCCAGACTGCGACGGCCAGCGGGGGTGCCGCGCCTTATAGCTACGCGCTGACGGCCGGTGCCCTGCCAGCGGGCCTGAGTATGAACAGCAGCACCGGGGCGATCACTGGCACGCCCACGGCGGGCGGCACCTTCAACTTCACCGTCACGGCCACCGATGCCAACAGCTATACCGGCTCGCGTGCGTACAGCCTGACGGTCAGTGCTGCCACCGTCACGGTGAGCCCGAGCACGTTGCCGGGCGCTACCGTCGCTACGGCTTACAGCCAGACCATCTTGGCCAGCGGCGGCACAGGTTCCTACACGTACGCCGTCACGGCGGGTTCGCTGCCGGCGGGGCTTACGCTGTCCAGTAACGGCACGCTGTCGGGTACACCCACGTCCGGTGGTGCGTTCAACTTCACCGTCACCGCGACTGACAGCAGCACCGGAACCGGTCCCTACACCGGAAGCCGCGCCTACTCGCTGACGATTGGGTCGCCCACCTTGACCATCACACCGGCCTCGGGTTCTCTCGGCGGTGTCGCCGGCACGGCGTACAGCCGCAACTTCACGGCAAGTGGTGGTACGAGCCCGTACACCTATGGCCTTGTAGTCAACAGCGGCACCATGCCCGCGGGCCTGACCTGGAACGGCGCCACCGGCACGCTGGCAGGTACCCCAACCACGGCCGGCACGGTCAGCTTTACCGTCACCGCGACCGACAGTTCGACGGGGACGGGTGCCCCATTTGCGGTCGGCGGGGTCTATACGCTCATCATCGCCGCGCCTAGCGTGACGGTATCGCCGGCCACGCTGCCCAACCCGGCGATTGCATCGGCGTACAGCCAAACCATCTCGGCAGCCAATGGCACCGCGCCGTACACCTACGCTGTGACGGCGGGTGCGTTGCCGGCAGGCCTGAGCTTGAACACCACCACCGGCGTCCTCTCGGGCACGCCCACCGCAGGGGGAACGTTCAACCTCACCATCACGGCGACGGATGCCAATAGCTTCACGGCCAGCCGTGCCTACAGCGTCACCATCGGTGCGCCCACGGTCACGGTGAGTCCTGCGGCCGCTAACCCGGCCCAGATCACCACGGCCTACAGCCAGACCTTCAGTGCGGCCGGCGGCACCGCGCCTTACACGTACGCCGTGTCCACAGGTACGTTGCCAGCGGGCCTCAGCCTGAACGCCAGCACAGGCGTTCTGTCGGGCACGCCCACTACGCTGGGCAGCAGTACGTTCACTGTGAAGGCCACTGACAGCAGCACAGGCACCGGCGCCCCGTACAACGGGACACGCAGCTACACGATCACGGTGGGCCAGGTGATCGGCACCGCGCCGGCAATCACGGCCACCACCATGTCGACGGCGCCGATCACGCTGCATGCAACGGCCAATGCAACGGGCGGTCCGTTCTCGTCCATTGCGATTGTCAGTCCGCCTGCCAGCGGCACTGCCGTCGTCAACGGTCTGGACATCGTTTACACCCCGACCCCGACCACCTCCGGCGCCGTCAACTTCACCTATGCGCTGATCAACACGGCCGGCACATCTGCGCCGATTCCGGTGACGGTCAACGTGAATGCGGTGCCCATTGCCGTAGCGCAGAAACAGGCCACCACGTCGTCGGGCCAGGCGGTGAGCGTGGACTTGACCGAAGGCGCCACGGGTGGCCCCTTCACGGCGGCGACGCTGGTGTCGGTAGTGCCGGCCAACGCCGGCACGGCCACGATTGTGCAGAAGGCTGTGCAGACGCCGGCGGGCGTGAGGAGTCCCGCTGCGGCGGCATCGACCTATGTGATGAACTTCACGCCGTCGGGCACCTACAGCGGCCAGGCCGTGCTGACGTACACGCTGTCCAACGCGTTTGCCACCTCGGCGCCGGCCACGGTGCAGGTGAGCGTGGCGCCGCGCAAGGACCCCTCGGCCGACCCGGATGTGGCGGGTCTGATCAACGCGCAAGTGCAGGCCGCGCGCCGCTTTGCCACCACGCAGATCGACAACTACAACCGTCGTCTGGAAGCGCTGCATGGCACGGGCCGGGCACCGTCAGGCAACGGTCTGACAGTCGCCATGCCGGGCCAGCGCGTGGACATGCAGGCGCGTTGCCAGGATGTGGTCGGCATTTCCGCGCACGATGCCTGCATGCGCGGTGAGGGCCAAGGCGTGCGGCCGTTCGCACGGGGCAAGCGCAATACCGATGCGGCCAGCGGCAACACCGACAAGTCGAACGCAGATGCCGGTCCCGACCTGCCCGGTGCCGACGCAGCCGGCGTGGGCCCGGACAACACCGATCCGAATCTCGCGTTCTGGAGCGCCGGTACGCTGGACTTTGGTTTCGCCAACGCGGGCACGCAACGATCCGGTTTCCGCTTCACCACAGGCGGCGTGACGGCGGGCGCCGATTACCGCGTGTCCGATCAGCTCTCGATCGGCGGTGGCTTCGGCTACGGGCGTGACTCCACCGACATCGGCAACGCGGGCACCAAGAGCACGGGCGACAGCTATAGCCTTGCGCTCTACGGCAGCTATCGCCCGCTGCCTTCGTTGTTCGTCGATGGTGTGGCCGGCTTCGGCACGCTCAGTTTCGACTCGCGCCGCTGGGTGACGGACTCCAACGACTTTGCCACCGGCAAGCGCAACGGCAAGCAAGTGTTCGCCTCCGTGTCGGCCGGCTATGAGCATCGCGATCGCACGTGGCTGATCTCGCCTTACGGGCGCCTGGCGGTCTCGCAATCGACGCTGGATCAGTTCACGGAATCGGGCGCCGGCATCAATGCGCTGACGTATTTCGACCAGACGGTGACGACGGTATCCGGCACGCTCGGCCTGCGTGCGGAATACACGCAGAAGACCAAGTGGGGCACGTTCCTGCCGTTCGCACGGGTGGAGTACCAGCACGACTTCAATGGACAGAGCAATGCGGGGTTGGCGTATGCCGATCTGGCATCGGCGGGCCCTGCTTACTACGTGCCGGGTACGCCGTTTGGGCGCGATCGCATGCAGATCGGGTTGGGAACGAAGTTCCGCACCGGGCCGCTCACGTTTGGGTTGGACTACAGCGTGATGGCTGGGATGGGCGGTTTGCAGCAGGGGATTCGGTTGACGTTTGCTGCACCGTTCTGAAGCAACAAGCGGTAAGCGCCCAACAAAAAGCCAGCCTTCGGGCTGGCTTTTTTTTCGGGCGCGATCTCAGCGCATCAGGTTGCCGTCGAGGATTCCGCCGGCTTTTCCCCAGTCAACAAGTAATGCATCAGTTCCCGCACCGGCCGAATCGCCTCCCCAAACGGCAACTTCCCAGCCCCGCGGAAAAACAGCCCGCGCTCCACATCTCCCCGCAGCGCCTGCGCAAGCTTCAGGTCAATGCAGAACTGCCCCACCTTCCCAATCCCATCCCGCAGCCCGCACGTCTGCAAACAATCGAACCCTTGCAGGCAATCCCGCACCTTGGCTTTCGCCTGCAGCGCGCTTTCGCGCGACAGATAACGCGACAACCACGGCGTCATCACCGCCCGCGCCGGCAACCCGGCCACGCTGACGAACTCGCTGATATCGCCTTGCTCCGCACCCGTTAGCACCCGCTTGAAGCGCACGTGCGCATCGCCCTCTTCCGTCACCGCGAACGCCGTACCCAGTTGCACCGCAGCGGCGCCCTTGTCGAGCCAGTGCTTCACCTTGGCATGCGAATCGATGCCGCCCGCCAGGATGATCGGAATCTGCTCCGCAGCCAGCCCCAGCTTGATGAACAGTTCACGGCATTCGTCCAGCACCCGCGCGAACGAAAAGCGCTCGTCGCGCAAATCCTCAATGCGGGCTGCGCCCAGGTGGCCGCCGGCGTGCGTCGGATGCTCGATCACCACCGCATCCGGCAAGCGCGACTTCTTCATCCACCGCTTGAGCACCACGCCCACGCCGCGCGAGTCGGAAAGGATCGGGATCAGCGCGACCCTCGGGTGCTCGGCGGTCATCTCGGGCAGATCGAGCGGAAGCCCCGCGCCCATGACGATGGCATCGGCGCCGCTCTCGCACGCCTGACGCACCAGCGCGGGGTGCGATTCCACCGCCTTCATCACGTTCACGGCGATCATGCCGTTGCCCTGGCTGCCTTCACGCGCGGCGCGGATCTCGCGGTCCAGCGCGACGAGGTTGGCGGCGTTGATGGCGTCCTTGTCGTGCGATTTCTCGGTGGCGGCAACAAGGTCTGCGTGGTGATGCCGCAAGTCGATGCTGGCGATGGTGCCGACGCCGCCTTCGCGCGCCACGGCGCCGGCCAGCCGGTGCGCCGAAATACCCACGCCCATCCCGCCCTGCACGATGGGTACGAGGCTGCGCCCCGCGAGTGTGAACCGACGCTCCAGCATGACAACTCCCAGCGGCCGTGCCGCAATGCAATAGAAAAGGGACTGAGCGTCGCATAGGTGAAACGCAGCGGGGTTGCGCAAGATCAAGGCGGGTTGCGCCGGTGCGCGCCGCCGCACATTGCGCGGCGGTTTGGACTGAAATGACCCGTCGACCGTCAACTCACTGGTTTTCGTGCTGGCAACGCCGACGGCCCTGTGCTTAAATTCAGCCTCGTTGGATGAAACAGGGGTGCCGTACGGATGGGCCGTGCGGCTGAGAGAGTCCCTTCGCACCCGATCCGGTTCGTACCGGCGTGGGAAGTTTCAGAACACCGCGTAGTCTCTGGCAGCCCACCCCTCAGTTCTTCGGGTCACGCCACCTCTCCCGGTTTCGTCCACTGCCTGCTCCACCAGGCCACAGAATCTAGGACGAGACCATGCCCCAAGCCAAAAACGCCCCCGCCGCATCGTTCGACTCGCTGCAGTCCGAGCTCGACCAGAAGTTCGCCTATCCGGCCTCCAGCAAGACCTACATCGTCGGCAGCCGCGCGGACATCCGCGTGCCGATGCGCACCATCAAGCAGACCGCCACGCGCACCGACAAGGGCGAGATGCTGAACCCGCCGGTGCCGGTGTACGACACCTCGGGCCCGTACTCCGATCCGGACGTGCACATTGATCTGAAGGCGGGCCTCGCCCCGCTGCGCGCCAAGTGGATCGACGAGCGCGGCGATACGGAAATCCTCTCGGGCCTGTCGTCCGAATACGGCCGCACGCGTGCCAACGACCCGGCCACGGCCCACCTGCGCTTTGCACAACTGACGAACCCGCGCCGCGCCAAGGCCGGCGCCAACGTAAGCCAGATGCACTATGCGCGTCGCGGCATCATCACGCCGGAAATGGAGTACGTCGCGCTGCGCGAATCGCTGAACCTGCAGGCGCTGCAAGACAAGCCCGAGTACCGCCAACTGCTCAAGCAGCATCCGGGCTTCTCCTACGGCGCCAACCTGCCGCAGCGTCCGGAAGACATCACGCCGGAATTCGTGCGTGCGGAAATCGCTGCAGGCCGCGCGATCATCCCCGCCAACATCAACCACACCGAGCTGGAGCCGATGGCCATCGGCCGCAACTTCCGCGTGAAGATCAACGGCAACCTCGGCAACTCGGCAGTGACGTCGTCGCTGGCCGAGGAAGTGGAAAAGATGGTGTGGGCGATCCGCTGGGGCGCCGACACGATCATGGACTTGTCCACCGGCAAGCACATTCACGAGACGCGCGAATGGATCCTGCGCAACTCGCCGGTGCCCATCGGCACGGTGCCGATCTACCAGGCGCTGGACAAGACCGGCGGCGTGGCCGAAGACCTGACGTGGGAGATGTTCCGCGACACGCTGATCGAACAGGCCGAGCAAGGCGTGGACTACTTCACCATCCACGCGGGCGTGCTGCTGCGCTACGTGCCGCTCACCGCCGATCGCATCACGGGCATCGTCTCGCGCGGTGGTTCGATCATGGCCAAGTGGTGCCTGGCGCATCACAAGGAAAACTTCCTGTACACGCACTTCGACGAGATCTGCGAAATCATGAAGGCGTACGACGTGTCGTTCAGCCTGGGCGATGGTCTGCGCCCGGGTTGCATTGCCGACTCGAACGACGCCGCGCAATTTGGCGAGCTGCACACGCTGGGCGAACTCACCAAGAAGGCGTGGGAGCACGACGTGCAGGTCATGATCGAGGGCCCGGGCCACGTGCCGCTGCAACGCGTGCAAGCCAACATGGACGAAGAACTGAAGCACTGCTTCGAAGCCCCGTTCTACACGCTGGGCCCGCTGGTGACGGACATCGCCCCCGGCTACGACCACATCACCAGCGGCATCGGCGCGGCCAACATCGGCTGGTACGGCACCGCCATGCTCTGCTACGTCACGCCCAAGGAACACCTGGGCCTGCCCGACAAGGAAGACGTGCGCGAAGGCATCATCACCTACAAGATCGCCGCGCACGCGGCTGACCTTGCCAAGGGCTGGCCGGGCGCGCAGCTGCGTGACAACGCGCTGTCCAAGGCACGCTTTGAATTCCGCTGGGAAGACCAGTTCAACCTCGGCCTCGATCCGGAGAAGGCACGCGCCTTCCACGATGAAACGCTGCCGGCCGAGGGCGCCAAGATCGCGCATTTCTGTTCGATGTGCGGTCCGAAGTTCTGCTCGATGAAGATCACGCAGGAAGTGCGCGACTACGCGGCAACGCTCGACGCCAACGCCACTGCCGCAGCAGTTAACCCAACTGCGGGCATGGAAGAGAAGTCGATCGAGTTCCGCAAGAGCGGCAGCAAGATCTACAGCTAACCAACCGGTGCAATGCCAACCTCGACTTCATTCGACGTAACGATCCTCGGCGGCGGCCTCGCTGGCCGCCTGTGTGCCTGGCAGCTCGCGCAAACGGGGGTACCCCCCGCGCGCATTGCCGTGGTGGAGCGCGGCCAACGCGACGGCAGCGGTGCCGCCGCGTATGTTGCTGCGGCCATGCTGGCACCGCTGGCCGAAGCCGCCGTGGCGGATCGTTTTGTTGTGGATTTGGGGTTGGCAAGCCTGGCGCTGTGGCGCGATTGGTTGCCCAAGCTGCGCACGCCGGTCTTCTTCCAGGAGGCTGGCACGCTGGTGGTGTGGCATGCGGCAGACCGTGGAGAGGCATCGCTGTTTGCCAACCACGTGCGCAATGCCGCGCCGCCTGAGCGCGTGGCCGCCGATCTGCGAGCCGTGGACGCGGCCGGCATTGCCCAGCTCGAGCCGCTTCTCGCGCAGCGCTTCACGCAAGGTCTGTATCTGGCGGGCGAAGGCCAACTGGACCCGCGTGGCGTGTTGGATGCGCTGGCGACCGAGCTTGAAGCGCTGGGCGTGCAACTGCGCTGGAACACGGAAGTTGCTGATCCGAGCCTCGACGCGCTGGCCGCTGCAGGGCTTGGCGCGCGCCTCGTGCTCGATTGCCGTGGCCTGGGTGCCAAGCCGCAATGGCCGCGCTTGCGTGGCCTGCGCGGCGAGGTGGCGCGCATCCATGCGCCCGACGTGTCGCTCACGCGGCCGGTGCGCATGCTGCATCCGCGCTATCCGCTGTACATCGCGCCCAAGCCGGGCAATGTCTACGTGATTGGCGCGACCGAGCTTGAATCCGACGACATGTCGCCGGCAAGCGTGCGTTCCACGCTGGAGCTGCTGTCTGCGGCCTACGCCGTGCACCCCGCGTTTGGCGAGGCGCGCGTGCTGGAGCTCAACACGCAGTGCCGGCCGACGCTCCCGGACCACCGTCCGGCCATCCGCTGGGATGGCGCTGGCACGCTGTCGGTCAATGGCCTGTACCGGCACGGCTACATGATCGCGCCCGCCGCCACCCGAGCCGCGGTGGCAGCGGCGTGCGACGTGCTGGACGGCTGTGCCTTCGATACGGACGACTGCGAATGGCCTGCGCTGTTCGCTGGCGCCGTATCCCCCGAACCTGTTTTGTCATGACGCTGAACGTCACCCTCAACGATCTGTCGCTCGCGCTGCCTGCGGGCAGCACGCTGGCCGATGCCATTGGTGCCGCCGCGCCGCAACTGCAGATCGCGCCGCCGTTTGCCGCATCGGTGAACGGCGACTTCGTGCCCAAGGCGCGCCATGCGCAGCACGCGCTCAACGCGGGCGACCGCATTGCACTCGTGCAGCCCGTCGTGGGCGGCTAGGAGTCTTTGATGACCACTACGAATCTTTCCGCCGTGGCGGATCCTCTGCGGCTGTACGACGAGACCTTCGCCTCGCGCCTGCTGCTCGGCACCGCGCGTTATCCGTCGCCGCAAGCGCTGGAAGACGCGGTGCGCGTGTCCAACCCGGCCATGCTCACAGTCGCGCTGCGCCGCCAGAGCGCCGGCTCGCCCGAAGGCGGCGCCGGCTTCTGGAAGATGCTGCGCGCGCTCGGCGTGCCAGTGCTGCCGAATACCGCTGGCTGCTATTCCGCCGACGAGGCTTACACGCTCGCGCAGATGTCGCGCGAAGTGTTCGAGACCGACTGGATCAAGCTCGAAGTCATCGGTGATGACTACACGCTGCAGCCCGATACGCTTGCCCTGCCCGCCGCCGCCGAACGCCTCATCCGCGATGGCTTCAAGGTGCTGCCGTATTGCACCGAAGATCTCGTGCTGTGCCGCCGCCTGCTCGACGTCGGCTGCCAGGCGCTGATGCCCTGGGCCGCGCCCATCGGCACAGGCCGCGGGCCCACCAACCCGTACGGCCTGCGCCTGCTGCGCGAGCGCTTGCCCAACGTGCCGCTCATCGTCGATGCGGGCCTGGGTGTGCCGTCGCACGCCACGCAAGTCATGGAGTGGGGCTACGACGCCGTGCTGCTGAACACCGCTGTCGCGCAAGCGGGCGACCCGGTGGCGATGGCGCAGGCGTTTGCGATGGCCACGCAGGCCGGCCGTCTCGCGCGCCTGTCTGGCCCGATGCCCGAGCGTGACGTTGCGCAGGCGAGCACGCCCGTTGTTGGCTTGCCGTTCTGGCATGCGGAAGAGAAGCAGGCATGAGTGCATCCGCCTTGCGTTTTTCCGCCGCGTGGCCGGAAGCGGCTGCATTGGCCGCACAGATCGTCGATCGCCATGTGGAAGCGTTTGGTCGCGCGCCGCACGCCTGGAGCGTGACCGACCGCGCTGACGAAGCCACGAGCGCCGCCACGGTTCTGCTGACCACCGATGCCGCGCAAGCCGAACGTGCTCGCTCCGCTGGCGCGGCTGTTGTGCTGACGGCAGTGGAAGGCGGTCAACGCATCGACACCGTGTACGACCGCCTCGGCACGTACCGCTTCGCGTCTGCGGCACAAGGCGATGCATTCGATGCGCACTTTGCCGCCATCTTCGGCGCGGCACTCGCGCTGGCGTTCGAGCCGCGCGATGCGCTGTGCGTGGCGCGCGCATGGATCGCCGAAGGCAATGCCGACGCGCTCGCTTGGCCGACGCGCTTCGACGCCCTGCCCCGCGTGCTCGAACCGGCATTGCCGTGCCCGACCGCAGCGGACCTCGCCTTTGCGCCGTGCCCGACGCAACTCGGCATCTACGCTGTCGTGCCGGA
>Ga0207674_10004713_pt1 | contig 16352 bp, 21 predicted proteins | sample KBSCornC72_FD_184303 | JGI IMG/M metagenome (GOLD analysis project Ga0207674, IMG submission 184303) | Corn rhizosphere microbial communities from Kellogg Biological Station, Michigan, USA - KBS Corn C7-2 (SPAdes) (version 2) | ecosystem: Host-associated > Plants > Roots > Rhizosphere > Soil ... | reverse complement strand
GCCGGAGAACAAAAGATTTTCGAACTGGCCCGCGTCTTTCGCGATCGTGAACGTGGTGATCTGCATCTGCCCGAATTTACCATGCTGGAGTGGTACCGGACCAAAGCGCCTTATGAAGCAATGATGTCGGATTGCGTTGCTATCATTGCCCAGGCGGCACAAATCACAGGCGCCCGGCAGTTCAATTTTCGCGGCCGGACCGCCGATCCCTTCGCTCCGCCGGAAATGCTGACCGTCGCAAGCGCCTTCGGGCATTATGCGGAGATCGATTTACTGGCAACGATGAGCGGTGGCGAGGGCGACCGCAATGCGTTGGCGGAAGCGGCCCAGCAGCGGATCCGGATCGCACCCGACGATGACTGGTCGGACCTCTTCAGCAAGCTGCTCGTCGAGCATGTCGAGCCGCATCTGGGAGACGGGCGGCTCACGATCCTGCATGAATACCCGGCGCCGGAGGCGGCGCTGGCGCGAACCAAGCCGTCTGACCGCCGCGTGGCCGAGCGTTTCGAGGTCTACGCGTGCGGGGTGGAACTGGCGAACGGGTTTGGTGAATTGATTGACGCTGCCGAGCAGCGCGGGCGGTTCACGAAGGCCATGGACGAAAAGCAGCGCCGCTATGGCGAACGCTATCCCCTGGACGAGGATTTTCTTGCGGCCCTGGCCAACATGCCTGAGGCAAGCGGTGTTGCCCTCGGATTTGACCGGCTGGTGATGCTGGCAAGCGGGGCGCTCCGCATCGATCAGGTGGTCTGGACGCCGCCCATGGGCTCGCCATGACGGTGCGCAAAATAGCGACCACGTTGCGCCAGCCTCGCGAACTTCTGGCGCACGACTTCGTGCACGCGGACGAGCTGGCCGGTCTCGAAGCCGTCGCGGCCCGCTATGCAATCGCGATCACGCCGCATCTCGCCGAGCTGATCGAACCCGCCGATCCCTCCGATCCGATTCGTCGCCAGTTCATTCCCAGTGTCGATGAATTGAGAGCCATCCCCGGTGAAAGCGCCGATCCGATCGGTGACGGCGCGCATTCACCGCTCGAAGGCGTTGTGCATCGTTATCCGGACCGCGTGCTGCTCAAGCTCGTGCATGTCTGCGCCGTCTATTGCCGGTTCTGTTTCCGTCGGGAGATGGTCGGTCCGGGCAAGCCGGGGACATTGGCGCCGCAGGATTATCGGGCGGCGGTCGATTATATCCGGCAGCATCCGGAAATCTGGGAAGTCATCCTGACCGGCGGCGACCCCTTGATGTTGTCACCGAGACGACTGTCTGAGGTGATGCATGATCTTGCGGCGATCGATCATGTGAAGATCATCCGTATTCATACCCGTCTTCCGGTGGCCGCGCCCGAACGCATCGACCAGGACATGGTGGCGGCGCTGAAGGCACCTGGCGCCACGACCTGGGTGGCACTGCACGCCAATCACGTCAGGGAATTGACGCCCGGCGCGCGCGCCGCTTGCGCAGCCCTTATCGATGCCGGCATTCCCATGGTCAGTCAGTCGGTGCTGTTGCGGGGCGTCAACGATAACAGAGCCGCGCTCGAGGCTTTGATGCGCGCTTTTGTCGAGAACAGGATCAAGCCTTATTACCTGCATCACGGCGATCTTGCGCCGGGTACGGCGCATCTGCGTACCACGTTGGCCGAGGGACAGGAATTGATGCGCAGTCTGCGGGGCGTGGTGTCAGGCCTTTGCCAGCCGGATTATGTCCTCGATATTCCCGGCGGCTTTGGCAAGGCGCCTGTCGGGCCTGTTCAACTGTTGCCGGAGGATTCCGTCTCCCGCGAAAGTGAACGGCCTGGAGGACCGCGCTATCGCGTGATCGATTATTGTGGCGACGTTCATGTCTATCCTCCGGATCGATGAGGGGACAGAGACTCTGCCGGATCTCGGCCGGTTGTGGGAGGAACGCCATGCGAAGACTGCCGCTGGTCGCGCTGTTGCTGGTAGCATTTGTTGGACCCGTAGCCTGGGCGCAGGAGGGGTCGGCAGTAGGAAAGTCCGGATCGAGTGGCGTGGCGACGGATAAAACGCGGCCCGATGCGCCCATCGGGCATCGGCAGCCGCGCGCCGGCGACCTGCCTTCGCAGGACAATCTGTCCAATCCGAAGGACGCCATCAATCGCGAGGATGCCGCGCTCGACCGCAAGATCAAGAGCATCTGTCGGGGCTGTTAAGAGGGCAGGTTGTTGAAAAACCTACGCCCGCTAGGCGTTGCGTGCCGCGAGCGCCATACCGATCAGCGAAGCGCCTCCGAACAGCAGGTTGATCCCGACGAGCAGGCCAATCGCCCATTCGGCAGAGCCCGGAAGGCCCGTGATGATGATTGCGCTGATCAGGATGTCCATCAGCCCGGCGATCAGCATCCAGCTCCAGCGTTCGGAAAGCTCGCGCCGGTGTTGAAGCGCGTACATGATCGATGCCACGCCCTCGGCGAGGAAATAGGCGCCAATCACGATCGTCAGCGTCAGGACGCCCTGTGCCGGTCGGGCCAGCAAAATCAACCCGGCCGCAATTCCCAACAGAGCGGAGATCAGTGACCACCAAAAGCCCGGCAGTTGGCGAGCCCATAGGGTCAGCGCCAGGCCAAGGACGCCGGTGAAGAGAAACATCCAGCCAAGAAAGATGGTCACGGCGAGACTTGCAATCAGCGGAACGACCATCGCCGCAAGCCCAAGAACCGCAAGCAGGATGCCCTCGATCAGAAATGCTTTCCAATGCGCCTGCAGCGACCCATTCATCCGCGATTGCAGCCTGTCGATATCCTGAGGAAGCGTCATTTGCGATCTCCGCCAGCGGCAATGCCGATCCGTATCTTGCGTGATCCCGGGTGATTGTTCCGGTCAGGCCGCCCAACTGCCGGAAGGACCATCCGTTTCATCATAGAACGTTGCGAGCCCGGCCGAACGTCAATTTTAACGCGATCGCGTTTCAGTGGCGGGTCATTTGCACTAGCAAATGGCCGGAGCATCTTGCTGGGCTTCCCGGACTAGCCCTCGCCCAGCAGGGACGAGAAGCTATCGGATATTCTTCGCAGCCGGTGACGGCCGAGCATATAGATGAGCGTGGTCAACACCAGAAGCGACCCGCCGACCACGATCGATGCCAGCGCAAAAGGGACCAATATGGCGGCGGCGTCGTGATCGGACGCCAGAAACCAGCGGTGCAAAACCGACAACACAAACGCCAGTCCCAAAAATCCCGCGCCACCCCCGACCACCAGAAGCGCCCACATACGGCGGAGCTGACTGAGCCGCGCCCGCGCAGTTGGGGTATGCGGCACGTGGTGGCGGCCCACCCGCCAAACCAGACGGATCGCAAAGCCGATAGAGCCCAGCCCGATCAGGACGCTCGTGGTGCCTAGTACCAATCCGGTGACGTTGGAGATGTCAGGATTTCGCTGCAACGTCAGCAGCGGAAAATCGAATGCCGAATGCAGCGCCAGCGGACCGAGCAGGACCAGCGCCCGGTTCGACAGGCGAGCCAAGTCGCGGTGCTTATGATGGGCTCCAAGCGCCGTCCCGGCCTTGGCGAGCGCCAGATAGGCCCCGGCGATGATGCCAAGAGCGCCGTGGAACGGCACCGTCAACACGCTGCGCAAGGCGGCAAGCGACCGCCACATCTCCTGGTGCTGAAGCAGATAGAGCAGGTTTTCATAGGCCGCGAAGCCAAGACCTGCGGCGGCGCCATACACCACCGTATCCATCGGGTTGGTGAGCGTGCGCCCGCGAATCGAAACCAGGATGATGACGAGGATTTTGACGGTCTCTTCGGGCAGCGCGACGCCAAAGACCGAATGCAGGGCCTGGGCGATCCAGGGATTATCCGGTGTAGGCAACCCATGTGTCAGCAGGTTGCGCAGGGGCTCAAGCAGCGAAATGCTCGCCGAGCCGAGCAGAAACGCGGACCACACCCGCGCCGGAGATACCGGATGATCTTCCGCCACGATTACCAGCCACAGGACAAGCAGCGCCGGGGCAATGGCCGCCGTGCCGATCACCGTTGGGAGGGATTCGAGCGGGAACATACGATTGGAAAATAGATACTCTTTCAGCACAATCTATAGCGTTTTCAAGCAAAGTGGATAGCGCATCGCGCGAAGAAAACGCATCAAAAGCAATCACCGAGCTTCGGTTCTCATTCAGACGAAATAGCTCAGTGGGCGCCTGCGGACCGGGAGCTGTGCTTCGACTCATCGAATGCCGACAGCGCTCGGATCAGCGCTATCAGCAGCCGCGGCAGATATTCTTCAGTCGGGCGTTGACGATCGCGTCCTCAGCGCTGATCGAGTCCACGTATTTGCCGTTATCGACCCTCGAACCTGCTGCGGACCTCCCGGTCGGCTGGGCTGGGGTCGCGGTGGCTTCGTGGTCATAGCAGGCGAGGCGCGCCCTGGGATCCGTGATGGCCTTGCACTCGGCCGTTCCGGCAAATGCCGGCGCAGACAGGAGAGTGGGAAAAAGGGCCGCGATCCAGAATTTCATGAAAGAGCCGATCTAGTGAAACGATCTAGTTTGACATCAGCGCCGCGAGGCGCGCCAGCTTTAGCGTCTCAGAGGGCAACTCGCCAAATGTTTTCCGATAATCGCGGGCAAAATGGCTGGCATTCATGAAGCCTGCCGAGAGCGCCAGTGCCACGATCGAGGTCTTTCTGTCGCCGCGCAGAAGGATATTGCGTGTCTCCGTCAGGCGGACGCGTTTGACATAGGCCGCGGGCGGGCAGCCATAGACCTTCCTGAATTCTCGAAACAGCATACGCGGGGAAAGCCCGCAGGCGCGGGCGATATCCTGGACGCGGAGCGGCCCCTTCCAATGCGTGTGGATAAAGGCTTCCGCGGGCTTCAGCCGGATCTCCTTCAATTTCTGGTTCACGTAGGGCGGCGAGACGGCCATCTCCTTCGGAGCGGAACGCGCGGCCATTTCTTCGGTGATGTCCTCGATCATTCCGACTGTACGTTGCCGGCTGCCTTCCGTCTGGGGCAGGTGCCTGGCCGTCGTACGAGCCCAGAATATCGAACCGTTCTTTCGAATGTATCGCTTCTCGATGGTGAACTGATCGATTTCGTAATTGTAGAATTGCCGATGCAACTCGAGATTTTTCTCGAGATCATCGGGGTGGGTGAGTTCGACAAAGGAGAATTGACCGTCCGACAGCTCGTTCGGCGAATAACCGACCATCCTGCAAAAGGCTGGGTTGGCGTAGTAGATACGGCCGCTGGCGGTATCGGTCTTGGTGATGCCGATGTCGAGCATCTCAACAATGAACCGAAAATCGATTTGGGATTCGTCGGAAGCTGCGAAGAGCCGGGAATCGAGGCCTTCAAGTTCGTCGGAAATTTCGCGGGACATTCACGCCTCGATGGAACAAGCGAATAGAAACGGTCAGAATGTCGCAGATCGTGACCGATCTCGAGGCGCCCTACAAGCACAAGTCACGGATTAACCAAAAGAACTTCGGGAGGGCGCGGTTTCGGCGGCCGATTGCGAATCGTTCGCGAGTGGGTTTGCGTCGCCGGCGGGCCGTCAGCGCGCCTGTGCCGCAATCCCGGCAAGATCGGGACCACTCATGGCGTGGTCCTGTGACGGGTCGAGGATGCAAAGCGATTTGAGGAACACTCATCCTTCGGAAACGATCAAATTTCCTGCGATGCGCCGACAGCCATTTGCCGAGACCGAACGAGGTTAGATTTTGTCCGTCTCGTCGTTCAGTTTTGGAGGTGAGATTGGAGGGATACAGCGGTAGCCGCTGGCGCTCCCTAGCGGAATCGAACCGCTCTCTCCACCGTGAAAGGGTGGCGTCCTAACCGATAGACGAAGGGAGCAAAATGCCGGCACCAAAAAGACCATCAGGCCGATGCCGCTTTCGCGTTGTCCGTTGTCCCGGATCGACCGGGGGCAGAGACGGCGGAACGTATAGTGGCCTTTGAACGGCACGGCAAGCCGTTCCCGCCCGGTTTTACGCCGGGCATAAGGGCCCACTTTGGGCGTCGGACGTGGGGCGTACAGGAGCGCCTGGTGGCAGGCAGCAGAAGAAGCCGGGAACGCCAAGGATAGAGCAGCTTTCAAGCGTGACAAAATGAAAACGCTCCGCCGGGACGGCGGAGCGTGCAACGGCGCTGTTTACCGTTAGCGACCGAAAAACAGCCAAAGCAGAATGATTACCGGAATCGGTACACCCAACAGCCAGAGTAGAATTCCTCGTCCCATATTCAGCCTCCTCCAAAGGTACTTTGCCCTTGGGAGAACGCAGGATTCGGCGAGGTGTTCCGGGGTGCAGGCGGGGCCTGATTACCAGTGCCCGGTGTTGGGCATCGAGAGCCACGGTTCCTGTGGCGGCCTGGCATCGCCCTTTTGCAGGAGTTCAATGGAGTGCAGATCCGGCGAACGCACAAAGGCCATCTGTCCATCGCGCGGAGGACGGTTGATGGTGATGCCGAGTTTCATCAGGCGATCACAGGTGGCGTAGATGTCTTCAACCTCATAGGCGAGGTGGCCGAAGAATCGGTCCTCGCCGTACTTCTCCTCGTCCCAATTATGGGTCAGCTCAATGAGCGGCGCCCCGCGGCCCGACGATTCCCGCACAAGTGCTTCATCTTCCGGCGCACATAAAAATACCAGCGTGAACCGCCCTTTCTCGTTATCGACGCGCCGGACTTCCTTGAGCCCGATCGCATCGCAAAAAAACCTCAAGGCGACGTCGAGCTTGCGGACGCGCAGCATGGTGTGGAGATAACGCATATCGGAACTCCCGGCTGATCGGCGTCGACAAGGTAAACCGGGGAGGGGCAAGCCGTAAGCCCCCTGTGCGTCTCGATGGCTGACCCCGTGCCCGCCGGTGAGCGGGAACCCGCGCCTGCCCACTTTTGAAACGATATGCGGCCGCCGGGGCATCTGCCCTGAAACCAAGCAGTCACCCTAAGCGTTATCCGCCGAAGGTAAACGACAGGAGGTTCGGCCATGAAAAAGGCATTAGCTGTTCTGGCGACTGTGGCCACCGTGGGCGTGCTCGCGAGTCCGGCAGAAGCCCATTGGCGAGGCGGTTGGCGAGGCGGCGGCGTGGGGCCCGGACTGGCCTTCGGCCTGGCTGCTGGCGCGCTTGCTGCTGGCGCATTCGCGGCATCAGGACCCTATTATTATGGGCCGGGATACTATGGGTATTACGAGCCCGGCTACTATTATGGTGGTCCTTATGCCTATTACGGTGGCGGTCCCTATTACGTTCGGCACTATCGCCATCACCATCGCCATTGGCGCCACTGGTAAGGCCGTCCGTCAATTCGTGTGCGGCTGATAAAATCCGCATCTGGGCTTCGGTCTCATCAGGCCGAGGCCCAGATGTGTGACGTCGGACGCCTGCGGTGTTTCAATGCGGGTTTGAAGTTGTCTCCAGCGCGTGTTGCAGCGTGGTTGAGAAATATTCCTCGCGCTCCCTGCGGAATTTTTCCTGAGTTGCCTTGAACCGCGCGAGACGGTCCCGGATTTGCTCCCGCTCTAAGGCGGCGGTGTCGGTGGGAGGATTCATGCGATCCCTGCTTTGTCGTTATTGTGATTCTTGCTCCACTCCCATTGGAGGAGCGCATTGAGGCACGATTGCGGATGAAGTGTCGCAGAAAGGTGGGCAGGCTGTTGATAGGCGAGCTGGACCAGCATGTTCGAAGTGACATTGCGGCCACCTCTCAGGTACTTCGAGCCGGTCGCAGCTTTGGCCGGCGAAGTTTACGTTGGCCGGATGCGGCACGGCACCTATAATCGGCCGGCAGTCGCGCCTCGGAATCCTCACGCATGATCGCATCGGATCTTCATCGGCAGGTCGATCGGCTTGGCGACATGATCGCGGAGGCCTCGGTGGTGGTCCCCTTTACCGGCGCGGGGATTTCCACAGAAAGCGGCATTCCGGATTTTCGCTCGCCGGGCGGGTTGTGGACGCGCCACCGACCGATCGCCTTTGATGAGTTTATCGCCAGCCGGGAGGCCCGCACCGAGGCGTGGCGCCGCCGCTTTGCAATGGAAGAAACCTTGGCGGCCGCCAAACCCGGGCGCGGTCATCGGGCGCTGGCCTCGCTGTACCGGGCTGGCAAGATTCCCGCAGTGATCACGCAGAATATCGATAATTTGCACCAGGCCTCTGGTTTTGCGGCCAACGACGTTGTCGAACTGCACGGCAACACGACTTACGCGCGCTGCATCGAATGCGAGCAGATCCACGAACTCGATTGGATCCGACAGCGCCTGGATGAAACCGGCGACGCACCCGATTGCGTGGCATGCGGAATGCCTGTCAAAACCGCAACCATCTCCTTTGGCCAGGCGATGCCGGAAGAAGCGATGCGCCACGCCACCGAACTCGCAAAGCGATGTGATCTGATGCTGGCCATTGGTTCGTCATTGGTCGTCTGGCCGGCCGCGGGCTTTCCCGCGATGGCGAAAGCCCACGGCGCGCGGCTTGCGATCATCAACAGGGAGCCGACTGAGCAGGACGAGAGTGCCGATCTGGTGATCCGGCACGATATCGGCGACACGCTCGGGCCGTTTGCGGGTAATTGAGAACGAAATTGATTCGCGATCGCGCAAGCCTGTTCATAGCTCGTGGCTGCCATGTTTTTTGTCTATGCGCGGGAAACCGGAGTGTTATCTTGATTCCCAGATTCGCGCAGGCCATCCGAAATCATTCAGAGGTAAGTGCGCGTGCCGGCTTCGTCGCCAAGCGACGGCGGTCGTAGACAGTGCGGGGTCCGGGGTTATGGGGTCGGACGGTTTTGAATCCAAGAAGCCAGGGGGGCCGCAGTTGAGCGGCGCCGCAACGAACCGGTCGGGCCTGAACAGAGCGGGCTCCAGTCGCCTCGGAGCAGGGGATCTAGCAGCTGGCCCCGCAAATGATCCGGCCATGGAGGCGCTGTCCGGCCTTGGCGATACCGCCGACCTGGTCGAGATCAGCGGCGTCATCAAATGGTTCGATGCTTCGAAGGGTTATGGCTTCATCGTGCCTGACAATGGCTGGCCCGATGTGCTGCTGCATGTGACCGTGCTACGGCGCGACGGCTATCAGACGGCCTATGAGGGAGCGCGCCTGGTCTGCGAATGCGTGCAACGGGCCAAGGGCTATCAGGCGTTCCGAATCATTTCGATGGATGAATCCACTGCCATTCATCCATCGCAGATGCTGCCGCCACGCACTCACGTCACAGTGACGCCAACCAGCGGGCTCGAACGCGCCCAGGTCAAGTGGTTCAACAGGCTCCGCGGCTTCGGCTTCCTGACCTGCGGCGAGGGCACGCCCGATATTTTTGTCCACATGGAAACACTGCGGCGTTTCGGAATGACGGAATTGCGTCCGGGGCAGTACGTGCTGGTCCGTTTCGGACCCGGATCGAAGGGCATGATGGCCGCCGAAATCATGCCGGAAAACGGCACGCCCGGCCTGTCGTCGCACTGATCTTCCCCGCGCTCGCGGTGGGCGTTTCGCACTCCCACGATTTGCTGCGGTATCCCGCTGGCCGATCGCCCGGTCGGCTTGATGCTGCCGGCAAAGGGGCAGCCTCCCTTTTGCAGCAATTTGACCCAATGCTAGAACCGATACCTCCCTGCGGGAGTAGTCCGTTGGGTCGGCCAAGAGGTGCGCGTTGTCCAGTTATTCTCGATCCAGGCGATTGATCCCTTCGAAGCCGCTCATTTCCACCAGGCTCATGCGGTCAAGGCTGCCTCATTCCGGGCGGCGGCTCATGGTTTGGGCGGTGTGGATGATGGCGCTTGCGATCGGCACCATCGGTCCGCAGGCGCGGGCGATGGATCTGCAGACGCTGGAGATCGCCACCAAGAGCGGCGTCCATGTATTCTCAGTCGAGATGGCCACTACCGACCAGGAACGAGAGAAGGGCCTGATGTTCCGCAAGGAGCTGCCGGACGGCCGGGGCATGTTGTTTGACTTTTCGCCGGAGCAGATGGTGTCGATGTGGATGAAGAACACCTACATCTCCCTCGACATGATCTTCATCCGGGCCGATGGGCGGGTGCTGCGGGTGGCGGAAAATACCGAGCCGTTCTCCACCCGGATCATTGCCTCGGGCGGTCCGGTCAAGGGCGTACTCGAGGTCGTGGCCGGCAGCGCTCGGAAATACGGAATTGAGCCTGGAGACCGCGTGGCTCATCCGCTTTTCAGTGGCAAGTAGGCCCTGGTCGGCTTCGAACCGAGCTGTCTTGCTGGCGAAGCCGCGAGCGTGTATCGACAGGTTTCCCAGGAGTAAGGCGGGGTATAGCGCAGCCTGGTAGCGCGGCAGTTTTGGGTACTGCAGGTCGTTGGTTCGAATCCAGCTGCCCCGACCAATCAAATCAATGGCTTATCTTATATTTTCAGCTCTCAATCTTCCCAAAAAATTCGCGTTGGGAAGACCATGGGAAAGTTAAAAGAATGAAGCGGTCACTCCTGCTCGGCCTCTCGATGTTAATCTGCCTTATTCCTGCATTCGCTCACGCTGAATCCCCCGCAGACTTGATTTCAAACTATCGCCTTCAACACGGAGAGGGGCGAGTAGTTATGGATTCGAAGCTGACGCGCATCGCGCATGTGCAGGCGGCGGCCATGGCGGCAAAGGACCAGCTCGACCATGATGTGCTTGGCGGCTTTAGCTCACGCGTCGGTTCCGCGGGCGCCGGCCGGGCAGCGGAGAACATTGCCTACGGCTATGACAGCTTTCCGAGGACGCTCAACCAATGGATCGATTCATCGGGCCACCGGAAAAACCTGTTGCTGCCTGGGGCTTCACGCGTCGGGGTCGCTAGCGTGAAAAGCTCGACGACCGGGCGTGTCTACTGGGCGATGGAAATTGCAGGCGACTATGAACGTCCCGCCCTGGTCAGGACTGCGAAACGAGAAGCGGCCGCAAAGACCAAAGCTCGCGCGCAATCCTGCCGCTTAAAAATTCTCAGTATTTGCCTCTGACCCGACTCTGGGAAGCCCGCCGGTGAGTCCGGAATTGGCCAAGTGTTCTTGGCGGTCGATCAGTGTCAGTGCACGCAGGCCGCCGCGCCCGTCGTGTTGCAGTGGCCTTTTTTGAATTCAACGAGTGAGCGGTTTTGCTCAGATTCGTTTTTCAGCGCGCGTTAACAATAGGGCCACACTGCGTAGCCCTAAGCTTCCCCAGCCACCACGCCCCCAGCTTCAGGGATACAAGAGGCCGCCTCAGTTGGCGGCCTCTTTCTTTGGCCAGCTTGTGCACGCTGCGCTTGCCGTTGCGCCTGCAAATCGCTGCGCGTCATCAGTCATTCGAGTCCCACCGAGAAACGAACGGATGCGGATCGGAGCGAGAACGTCAGGCGGCCAATCGTCTCGACGGCCCCTTTGATCCGTTGTTCGACCTGTTCGGCGAATTCGCTAAGGCCGACGAAATGCAGAGATCCCCAAAGGAGGGCAAGATCGCCGCCGTTCCCGTCCGACAAGGTATAGGCGTCGTGACTAATGGGCATGCTGCACCTAAGCTCTTTCAGTGCAACTGCACGGAGCGCAGCAATCGATCTGACCGATAGCTCATCGATCTGCTTTTCGAAAGGAAGCATCCTCTCTGAGATTTCGCACATTCTATCATCTAGCACTCTGTAGGTAGAAAAGAAGCGGCCGGGCTCAACAAGGCTCTGAGCGGATGTTCCCCGCAGGCGCGGGCTCATCGTTTCATGGGCCTCGCGGTTAACCATGCCTGAGGTTCCCGGTCTTGCTGGGGTGGTTGACCCCGCGCGTTCATGGTGGATTCCTATTCTGGCGCGTGAGGTGAGGGGACCATGACCAAAACGGTTGGCTCGAAGGATGAGGATGGATTTGACCTTGACCGCTATCGGACCCTGCTGGCGGAAGCTGGCGACGAGCAAAAGCGGCTGGCGCTGATCGATCTCCTGATCGACGAAGGGGCGAAGGAGCGGCTCAAGGCACATCAGCTTGCCGAAAGGCAGGCGGCGACCGCGGCCACCATCGCACGGGTCCTCGGGACTTCTCCCAAGACCTGATCTTAAGGGCGAAGTTGCGAAGCCGGCTTTCGGGTGTGACGCCCAGCCGCTGCCCACAGAACCCGTGCCTTTCCTGTGATCGCCATCTACCCTCGAGCATGGGACTGCGCTAACCTGACCCGGCTCGCCACGGTGATGCCGCGGGCGTTATCGGCGGATCTGAAGGGCGGAAATGGCGATGAAGATTAGGTTCGGGACTTTGGCGGGATTGCTCATGGCCATGGCGGCGCCTTCGATGGCGGCTGATCAGGCTGCTCACCCCGTCCATCGGCAAGCCGCCGCCATCGAGAACATCTTCCTGCACAATTATGGTCCGCCGGATTTCTATCCCGGAACGCTCGTGCCGCCAGATCAGGTCGTTATACCCGTGACGGGCCGGCCCTATGGCATCTATGACGGATTTGACCGACACTGCGGTCAATCGACGGCCAATTACATTGGCCAGGATGGCCGACGCCATCCCTGCCATTAACGGCGCGTCGGGGGACGTCACTGATAATCCGGCGAAGACGGTTTTGCCCGATCCGCCCGAAATGTCCTAGTGGGACATCAGGATCGGGACCGTCATTGAGTCCATGATCCCGCGCGTTGCGCCCCCCAGCACCAGTTCGCGCAAACGGGAATGGCCGTAGCCGCCCATCACGATCAGTCCGCTGCCATTGTCGGCCGCCAGCGACAGGATGGTGTTGTGGATGTTGGCGCTTTCCGCGGTCAGCCGGTGTACCCGTGCTGACAGACCCCGGCGGAGCAGATGGGTCTTCAGCGTGGATGCGGAAATAGCTTCCGCGACATCCTCCGGCTCGTTGATCGTGACAACGTCGATACCTGAGGCTTTGCGCAGGAACGGCAGCGCGTCATGCACCGCTCGCGCTGCCGGTGCTCCGCCATCCCAGCAGACCAGGATCCGCTCCGGCGAGACCGGGCCGCGATGAGTATAGGGAATCATCAGCATCGGTCGGCCCGAGCCGAACAAAATGGCTTCCGGCAGCTCATCGGTCGGATACGGATCATTCGGATCCGGTTGCTGGACGACGTTCAAATCATACAGGCGCGAAATTCCCGTGAGCTCAGGCGTTGCGGCGTAGCCGACATCCAGCGTGTTTCGTGTGTCGTGCGCGAGCCCAAGCGCCCGGGCGGAGATCTCGAACTGGTCAAGCACCGTTGCGACCTGCGAGGTCGCAGCCTCACGTTCGGCGGCCAACGCGACAGCTGCGGCGTCAAACGAAGCCATGGCGCTGATCGACAGGTAGGCACAGGCAATGCCATCAAGATGTGCCTTGAACGCCGATGCGACCGAAGTCGCGCTTTCAATCAACGCCCCGGCCGGCCGGTCGATGGGAAGAAACACCGCAATATCGCTCAACATGGACATCCTGCTCCTCTGTTGTATGGCGCTTCTGAAGTCTGTGACGCGGATCGCGAGGGTGGATTGATCTAGCTCATGTTTCCCGGAGGCAATCCGATTTGCTTTGGAATTTGCGCGAGGGGTGGTCGGTGATGCACTGATAGCATAATGGATGACCGGAAGCAGCGGTGATCCGGCGGGCAGAGATGTCCTAAGTCCAATCCCCCAGCTCTGGAGAGGCTGTAGCGGACGGACCCGCTCCTAAGTGGGTTTGGGGACCACGGGCTTTACGGGCTTATCCTGTCGTTTGGACCAGGAGATGTAATAGGCCACCAACGTCATGATGGCGATGCCGGCAATGCTTACAAAAAGCTGGGCCAGGAAGGACCCCGAACTCAACATCAGCTGGAAATGGCCGACAAACGACAGGAAGACGCCGACGCAGAAGACTGCCAGCGATTGCTGCCCGCAGACGATCAATGGATCGAACATTTTCCATTCCAGCGCCGGCCAGTCCTTCGGGATGAAGCGGATCACGAGAAAGACGATTGCCACAAAATGCAGGAAGCGATAGGGCGCAAGGTTCGTCTTGTCGTTCGGGTTGAACGCATCGAACAGCCATGTCGGAAACATCGCGCCGAAATCGGGGAAGCGGCCGGCCATTGTCATGATCAGCGCGAAAACCAGATAGGCGAGGCAGCAATAGACAGTCAGCGAAGAACGAATCAGCGGCAACGACTTCCTCGCTCCGCCTAGCGCGCACCACGATCCGAATACGAACAGGACTTGCCAGCAGAATGGATTGAAATACCAGTAGCCGGCGGGATAGGCCGCCAAATTCCAACCGAACTGTCGGGCGGCCAGCCAAAGCGCAATCGATGCCACCATCGTCGCATCAGGTCGGCGCAACATGATCCACAGCACCGGCGGGAAAAAACCCATCAGCGCGATATAAAGCGGCAACACGTCAAGATTGACGGGCTTGAATTTGAGGAACAGGCCTTGTCGCAGCGTTTCGATTGGGCTGTCCACCAGGCCGGCGACATTGAACTCGCTGATGATTTCAGCGTCGCCGAAACGCTGTGCGACATAGCCGATCGAGGCAATATAAATGACGAACAAGATGATGTGCGCGACATAGAGCTGCCAGACCCGTTTGGTCAGCCTCGTCGCTCCGACGATGAAGCCGCGGTCAAGCATCATTCGGGCGTAAACGAAGGAGGCGGTATAGCCGGAGATGAAAACGAAGAGGTCGGCGGCGTCGCTGAAGCCGTAGTTACGGGTGGTGATCCAGTTCACCACATTGTCCGGAATGTGGTCCAGGAAAATAGCCCAGTTGGCAATGCCGCGAAACAGGTCGAGCCGAAGGTCGCGGCCCTTGTCGGGCAGAATGGCGTTGATTTTCATGAGAGGCTTACGTGCGTGGCTTGGCGTGGCTAATTCGGTGTGATGCTTTCAAAACAACGGTGGATCGGCAATCCGAAGACGCGGCTAGTGCCCCACTTCCCGGAGCGGCATTTTGCGTCCTTGCGCGACAGTGACAGTTCAGATTGTCAGGGAGCCCTATAATGCGTATATCGAGGGCAAAAGAAACAGACCGCTTTGGAATCGCCGATCAAATCTCAGGTGATTCTATATCATAAGCGGTAACCCCGACCACGCGTTTCCACGATCCTTCCACCGGACAGAGCCAGCCATGACGGCACGCATTTTCAGACCTGCCAAGAACGCCATGCAATCCGGGACCGCCAAGACGCGGGATTGGCAGCTGGACTACGAGCCGGAACAGCCGCGCTCGATCGAGCCGCTGATGGGGTGGACTTCTTCCGGTGACATGAAACAACAGCTCTCTCTTCGCTTTGAGACGCAGGAGGAGGCGATCGCCTATTGTGAGCGGGAAGGTATTCCCTACCAGGTTATAGAGCCGACTGAGCAGGTACGCCGCCAGGCCGCCTATGCTGACAATTTCGCCTTTAACAGGGGCGAGCCCTGGACCCATTAGGCAGGGCTGGCTCGGCTGAATAGGCCGACCGCAGAACCGTCCGGCCAGACATCCTCAGGGGTCATGGGCATCGGACACTGCGCCCTCCGCAAGGGAAAGCCAACGACTTGCCGGCCTGCTTGTCGCCAAAAAATATTCAGGACCGGCTGTAACAAGCCACGGCGTGCCATCGTCAGACCTTATAGCGGCCATGACCGCTGTCAGACGATTTCCACAAGGAGCGCCCTCCCATGACCTCTCGTGCCCGCATCACCCTTGCGATCCCGACCGCTGCCACTTTGTTGAGCCTTGGACTCGGTCTTGGGCTCAGTCTTGGGCTCGCACCTTCTGCTCTCGCGGAAGAGAAGATGGGGAAAAGCGACACCATGATGAAGCAGGACACGATGTCCAACGCCTCGATGAAAAAGGACGGCAAGGATGCGATGTCCAAGGACAAGATGTCGAACACCATGGCGAAGGATGCCATGAAGAAAGACGACATGAAAAAGGACGATACGAAGAAATAGCCGGGGCGCGGCGACCGCCAGCGCTGATTTCCGACGTTCTCGCAGTTTGCGGCGTATTCTCAGGAGGATAGCGCCGCAAACGCGTTAGATTTCCGTTCTGCACCCGCCTGCGGCCAGTAGTTTCCTGAACCTATTTCTTGCGACCCTTGCGGGCGGCGTAGCGGGCATCGCGCGCTGCCTTGCGTTCGGCTTCGAGCGCGGCTTCATGCGCGGCTGCCTCTTCTTTCTGTCGCGCGAGTTCGGCGGCAGCGCGTCCGGCGGCCTCGGCCTCAAGCCGTTTGCGTTCCGCCTCTGCCGCCTCGCGCGCCAGCTTCGCTTGAGCCTTCTCGGCGGCCTTGGCTTCACGTTCCGCCCGGCGCTGCATCACCGCCGGGTCGTCCGCACCGGGTTGATTGCGAAACTTGGTCAGGATGTTCTGTCGAGCCTGCTGCGCGGCTTTTTGTCGGTCGGCAAAGCTCGGTTCTTTAAATCCGCTCATGATCGCCTTTGATCGAAAGTTGATTGGCGCT
>Ga0207674_10004711_pt1 | contig 16356 bp, 15 predicted proteins | sample KBSCornC72_FD_184303 | JGI IMG/M metagenome (GOLD analysis project Ga0207674, IMG submission 184303) | Corn rhizosphere microbial communities from Kellogg Biological Station, Michigan, USA - KBS Corn C7-2 (SPAdes) (version 2) | ecosystem: Host-associated > Plants > Roots > Rhizosphere > Soil ... | reverse complement strand
TCGTGTTGGTAGACACGAGGGCTAAGTATGGACTATTTCAGGAGCTGGCGCGATAGCGCCGGCGCGCTCGCGCGCAATCCTGTGAAGCGAGCCCTACGAGGCACTGGGGCGCTCGTATGCGAGTTGGCCGGACTTGTAGGATTGCTGGATTTCGATTGGTCCGTTGTCGCGGCGGTGGAAGAGGACGAGATCGGCGGGGGCGTGTTCGGCGAGGCCGGTGGATTGGGGAAGTCCGAGTAAGGTGGCGGGGCGGGTGGAGGCCATTTCCCAAGCTTGCGAGAAGGAGGCCAGCCCCCTGCTGGTGAGGTGGTTGATGGCGTGGGGGAGGAGTTGGGCGGAGCCGGCGAGGAGGTTGGGGTTTTCGGCGAGGTGGAGTTTGCCTTGCGGGGTGAGGACGACGCGGCCACCGACGGGGGTGGTGTAGGGGCCGGGGGGCAGGCCGGCGAGGGCGACGGCGTCGCTGACTAACAGGGTGTGGTCGCCTTTGACTTTGAGGATGACCTTGAGGACCTGATCGGGGAGGTGGAAGCCGTCGGCGATGACGCAGGTCCACAATTCGTCCTGGGCGAGTTGTTCCCAGATGTAATTGGGATGGCGCGGGAGGGAGAGGTGGGCGCCGTTGCCGAGATGGGTGGAGAGGCGCGCGCCGGCGTGGACGGCGGCGCGGATCTGGTCGGGCGTGGCGGCGGTGTGGCCGATGGAGACGGTGACGCCCGAGGCGGTGCAGCGGTGGATGAAGTCGGGGCTGGCGGGCCATTCGGGGGAGAGGGTGAGGATGCGGATGCGGTTGCCGGATGCATCCTGCCAGCGTTGGAAGGCGTCCCAGTCGGGCGGGCGGACGTGGTCGCGGCTGTGCGCACCGCGGGGCCCGTCTTCGGGGGAGATGAAGGGGCCTTCGAGGTGGATGCCGGCGACGGCGGCGCGGACGGCGGGTTCGCGATCGCAGGCGGCGGCGACGGCGCGAAGGTTGTTGGCGATGGCGTCGTCGGCGTTGGTGATGATGGTGGGGAAGAAGGTGGTGACGCCTTGGGGGTAGAGGGAGCGGGTGAGATCGGAGAGGGTTTGGCCGTGGAGGGGCGAGGCGTTGAGGTCGTGACCGGCGTGGCCGTTGATTTGGAGGTCGATGAGGCCGGGGGCGACGAAGGGGAGGTCGGGGGACGCGATCGGGAGGGATGAGATTTGCCGGATGCCGCCATCTTCGAGGGTGAGGCGCATCGGTTGATTCGTGGCGTAATGGATCGCGTCGATCGATGGCACGTTCACATCCCGTAGGAATCCTGATCGACGTAAAGCGTGCAGTCGGGGTGTTGGCGGAGGATGGTGGAGGGGCAGGCGGTGGAGATCGGGTCGGTGAGGGTTCGGTGGACGGCGTTGCGTTTGGTCTGGCCGGGGACGGAGCAGAAGAGGTGGGCGCCGGACATCAGGGTGGGGATCGTCAGCGTCAGGGCGTGCGTGGGGACGCTGGCGAAGGTGGGGAAGCAGCCGTCGTTGACCTGTTGCTGGCGGCAGGCGTTGTCGAGCTGGACGGGTTTGATCGTCAGTGGGTCGTTGAAGTCGGCGACGGGGGGATCGTTGAAGGCGATGTGGCCGTTCTCGCCGATGCCGAGGCAGACGATGTCGATGGGGGCTTGGCGGAGGAGGTCGGTGTAGCGCTTGGCTTCGGCGGTGATGTCGTTGGTGCTGTCGATGAGGTGGACGACGCCGGGCTTGACGCGGTCGAAGAGGCGGTCGCGGAGGAAGCGGCTGAAGCGCTGTGGGGCGTCGGCGGGGAGGCCGATGTACTCGTCCATGTGGAAGGCGGTGATGCGGGACCAATCGATGCCGGTGGCGGCGACGAGGGTGGCGAGGGTTTCGTTCTGCGAGGGGGCGGCGGCGAAGATCATGCGGAGGTTTTTGCCGGCGGATTGGAGGGCGCGGATTTTGGCGGCGATGTCGGCGCCGGCGGCTTGACCGAGTTGTTGGCGGGTGGGGTAGACGTTGACCTTGAGGCGATCGACGGTGCGGGATTGGATTGGGGTTGGTTGCATGTCAGGATTTCTCGGCTTCGGTGGCGAGGGCGCGGATGGCGTCGAGGGTGATTCGTGAGCCGGTCATGCGGGTGCCGCCGGTGGGGGTGAAGTGGGTTTCGATGGTGAAGAGGCCGGTGTAGTTGTCGGCGGCGAGGGCGCGGAAGTGGGGGATCCAGGGGACGTCGCCGGAGCCGAGGGGGAGGCAGCGGGGTTTGCCGTCGTGGGCGAGGGTGGCGTCTTTCAGGTGCACGTGGGCGAGGACGTCTTTGAGGTGGTGGTAGCCGGCGGGGAAGGCTTCGCGGCCGCCGTAGGCTTCGTTGCCGGGGTCCCAGAGCGCCTTGAGCGAGGGGGCGTTGACGGCACGCACGAGGGTGGCGATTTCGGCGGCGAAACCGCCGTTGCAGGAGGGTTCGTTTTCGAGGAGGAGCTGGATGTTGTGATCGTGGGCGACGGCGGCGGCGCGTTTCAGGTGGCGGACGATTTCATCGTGGTAGCGGGCGGGATCCTTTTCGCGCCAGAAGGAGAAGATGCGGATGCGGGTCGTGGCGAGTTGATGGGCGATCGAGATGACGCGATTGAGCATGGCGAAGTGATCTTCGACCCCCTGCTCCTGTTGGCCGAAGCGGTCGCCCGAGGCGACGGGGCGGGCGGGGTCGAGGGCGCACTTGAAGAGGGGCGAGGCGATGGCGGAGACGAAGAGGCCGCGGGATTCGACGCGGCGGCGGACGGATTGGATCTGATCGTCGGTGAGTTCGACGGTGTTGACGCCGTCGATGACGCGGACTTCGACGTGGCGGAGTTTTTGCGCGGCGGCCCAGTCGAGGGCGTGGTCGAAGTGGTTGGAGACTTCGTCGGTGAGGATGCCGAGGCGGTCGAGGATCACGTTGTCGATCTTCGAAATCTTCGTCGTTTCCGCAAGATGATCGAGCGTGATCGGTGTCCCTCGCCTCGGGGCGATGTTGCCCCTACAATCCTTCGCCCTATGGCAGAGAACACTACTTATGACTTGATCGTGATTGGCGCGGGTCCGGGCGGATATGTCGCGGCGATCCGGGCGGCGCAGCTCGGATTGCGGACGGCCTGCGTGGAGAAGGAATACCTGGGCGGGACATGTTTGAACGTCGGGTGCATTCCGTCGAAGGCGCTCCTGGATTCGTCGGAGCGGTACGCGTCAGTCAAGAACGGGCTGGATAAGCACGGGATCAAGGTGTCGGGCCTGGCGCTGGACCTGGGCGCGATGATGGCGCGCAAGGCGGACGTGGTGAAGTCGCTGACGAGCGGGGTTGGGGGGCTGTTCAAGAAGAACAAGGTCGATCACTTTAAGGGGACGGGAAGAGTCGCGAGCGCGACGTCGGTCGAAGTGAGCGGCGCGGATGGGGCGAAGCAGACGCTGGGGACGAAGCGGATTCTGATTGCGACGGGGAGTGCGCCGATCGCGATTCCGTCGCTGCCGTTTGACGGGAAGAACATCCTGAGCTCGACGGAGGCGCTGGCGCTGACGGAAGTGCCGAAGAAGATGGTGATCGTGGGGGCGGGGTATATCGGGGTGGAGATGGGGTCGGTCTGGGCGCGGCTGGGTTCGGAAGTGTTACTGATCGAGTTTTTGGATCGGGCGCTGCCGAACATGGACAAGGAGATGGCGGGGCAGTTGCAGCGGCAGCTCGAGAAGCAAGGGCTGCGGTTCAAGTTCGATACGGCGGCGCAGTCGGCGAAGGTGGAGGGCGGGCGAATCAAGCTGTCGTGGAAAAGCAAGGATGGCAAGGAGTCGGGCGTCGAGGAGTGCGACAAGATCATGGTGGCGGTGGGGCGGCGGCCGGTGACTGAAGGGCTAGGGTTGAAAGAGGCGGGCGTGAACGTGGATGGCAAGGGGTTCGTGGCCGTCGATCCGCATACGTTCCAGACGAACGTGCCGGGGATTTACGCGATCGGTGACGTGATCGGCGGGGTGATGCTGGCGCACAAGGCGGAGGAGGAGGGGATTGCGGCGGTGGAGATCATGGCCGGCAAGGCGGGGCACGTGGATTACCACACGGTACCGGGCGTGGTGTACACCCATCCGGAGCTGGCGCAAGTCGGATACACGGAAGAGGACGCGGTAAAGGCGGGGCACACGATCAAGGTGGGGAAGTTCCCGTTCATGGCCAATGGGCGGGCGAAGGGGATGGACGAGACGGCGGGGCAGGTGAAGATCATCGCGGACGCGAAGACGGATCGGGTGCTGGGCGTACACATTTTGGGCGCGCACGCGTCGGACATGATCGCGGAGGCGGTGGTGGCGATGGAGTTCAAGGCGAGCGCGGAGGACATCGCGCGCTCCAATCATGCGCATCCGACGCTGCCCGAGGCGATCAAGGAGGCGGCGATGGCGGTGGAGAAGCGGCAGATTCACCTGTGACGGCTGGCGAAACCGGCGCGCGAAGTCGCGAGCGGCAGTTTAGAACAGTGGCGGGCGGCCGATGGAGCGGCGGGTGACTGCCCACTGGCCGGCGTGCATAGTCCAGTGGGGGCCGAGAAAGAGGAGGACTTCGCCGACGTTCTTGAGGAAAGGGGGCACGCCGGTGACGGGTTTTTCGAAGTCGGCGGGGGTGAGGCTGTCGAGCGCCTGGAGCAATTGCGAGCGGACCTGCTTGCGGAGGGCGAGGTATTCTTCCTTGGTGTGGAAGTCGGCGGGGTTGTCGCTTTTGGCGGTGGCCTTCTTGTGGCGGTCGGTGAAGCCGGCGGGGAGCGGGGTGAGGCGACCGGGGGCGATCTTGTCGGCGAAGTAATATTCGGTGCCGATCAGGTGACCGAGCTGCCAGGCGATGTGGTTGGCGCCGCCGCAGGGTCGGGCGAGCAGTTCGTCGGGTGCGAGGTCGGCGAGGTAGGCGTCGACGAAGAAATCGGACTGGTTGAGCGTGGTAGCGACGGCGGTCTTGACGTCCATTATCTGTATCCTTCCGCGCGCGGTCGTAGTCGCGCAATGAGTGGTTTCGGCGTGAGAGGCGAACTATCTTAGGCCGGAAAGAATTCCCTGGCGACTGGGTGCGCGGCGGCGGCGGCGGATTGGGGTGTCGGCGGCAACATACTTTGCGGCGGGATGGTAAAGAGGAGTGATCGATATGAATCATTATCCGCGGAAACCGGCCTTGATCGTTGTCGTCGTGGCGCTGACGCTGGGCGTGATTTACGTTTCGGCGTGGGGGCGGATCGAGCGGCTTTGGAAGAAGCAGCCGGCCGATCAGAGCATTGAGGCGCTGAAGCAACGGATCGACGAGGGGCTGAAGAAGGGGAACGTGCCGATCGCGACGTGGCAGGCGTACGGGGAGGCGCTGGCGGACGCCAAGCAGTACACGGCGGCGGCGGCGGCGTTTCAGGAAGTGCTGGCGCAGGACCCGGCCAAGCGCGAGGCCAAGTTCGGGTGCGGGCTGGCCTTGGCGCAGGCGAACAAGCCGGACGAGTTTTACGCGTTCCTGAAGGACATGGTATTCGGCGAGCCGAAGCTGGCGGTGGAGTTGTTCGAGCGGCCGGAGCTGAAGCCGTATTTGGCGCAGGAGCGGTTTGTGAACTTGTCGAAAGAGGCGAAGAACCAGGCGATGGACTGACTTGGATGCGATCTGCACGCGGCGCGCGTGTCGAGGTCGCTGTGCCGGGCACGATTGCGCTCGCTGGACAACGATGCGCGTTTGCGCTTCGGCTTTCGAACGTAAGTGACCGTCATGTTGAGCGCCGCGAAACATCTGGCCTCGACGTTCGAAGCCAGATCCTTCGCAAGCTCAGGATGACGGCTCTCGCGACCTGACAATGATTTGCGACGCGACGCGAGTCGCATGACGCACAATGTTGTGAAGCGAGCCCTACGAGAATGCGTCCGCGGGCGGGGATCGTCGCGTATAATTCGTACCCATGACCGACGAGGAGCGATTCGCGGGGGTTTTGAGGGCGCGGTATCCGGCGATTTCGATCGTGACGCCGGAGGAGGAGGACGCGCTGGACGTGGTGCTGCGGGCGGCGATCGAGTTGCAGCTCGATGCGCTGCTCTGGTCGCACTCGCGCGGGGTGCGGGACGGGCTGCTGGAGGCGGGGGCGAGCGTGGCGGACAGCGAGCATCCGGCGGCGGCGCTGTATCACCTGTCGACGCTGCCGCCCAAGCGGCGCGTGATCGTGATGCTCGACCTGGTGGCGTACCTGTCGAAGGACGAGCGGGCGCTGCGGCAGTGGCGGGACCTGGTGCGGAACTGCCTGAAGGACGGGTCGTCGGTGGTGATGATCGACCATCTTTCGAGTCGTCCGGAGGTGGTGAGTTCGTGGTCGACGGAGTTCGAACTGTCGCTGCCGGACGAGGCCGAGCTGGAGCGGATCGTGCGGGCGACGCTGCGGCAGCGGAACGAGGAATCGCCGGTGCAGGTGCTGCTGTCGCGGCGGGACCTGGACACGATCTTGCGGAACTTGAAGGGTCTGTCGCGACGGCAGGCGCGGCAGATCATTCTGGAGACGGTCAGCGAGGACAATCGGATCGACCTGTCGGACGTCAATCACATCCTGGCGCAGAAGCGGCGGATGCTGCAGGCGTCGGGGTTGTTGGAATACGTCGAGTCGCCGGTCGACATCTCGGAGATCGGCGGGCTGGCGCGGCTCAAGACTTGGCTGTCGCAGCGGCAGTGCGGGTTTTCGAAGGAGGCGGTGGCGTTCGGCCTTTCGGCGCCCAAGGGGGTGCTGATGCTGGGCATCCAGGGGGCGGGGAAGTCGCTGGCGGCCAAGGCGGTGGCGACGGCGTGGCAGATGCCGCTGATGCGGATGGACGTGGGGGCGTTGTACGACAAGTACATCGGGGAATCGGAAAAGCGGCTGCGGGACACGCTGCGGCAGGCGGAGGCGATGGCGCCGATCGTGCTGTGGATCGACGAGATCGAGAAGGCGTTCGCGTCGGCGGCGAGCCGGAGCAACGACGGCGGCCTGAGCCAGCGGATGTTCGGGACGCTGCTCACGTGGATGCAGGAGCGGCGCGGGCAGGTCTTCACGCTGGCGACGGCGAACGATATTGAGGCGCTGCCGCCGGAATTGCTGCGCAAGGGGCGGTTCGACGAGATCTTTTTCGTGGATCTGCCGACGAGCGAGGGGCGGATGCAGATCCTGTCGATCCACTTGCGCAAGCGGAACCGCGATCCGGGGAAGTTCGATTTGGCGGCGCTGGCGGCGGCTTCGGAGGGGTACAGCGGGGCGGAAATCGAGCAGGCGATTCTGGCGGCGCTGCACGACGCGTTTACGGCGAAACGGGAATTGCAGACGGGGGATATGCTGGCGGCGCTGGCGGCGTCGCCGCCGATTTCGGTGACGATGGCGGAGCGCGTCGCGGCGCTGCGGCGGTGGGCGCGGGGGCGGTGTGCGGCGGCGGATTAGGCGTTTGCGGGCGACGCGGGCGACGCGACATCCAGCTTAAACACCGTGATCTCCGGGCGGCACCAGTGGAGGACGCGCTGGCCGTAGGAGAGGCCGCGGTTGACGTAGAGGTGGCGGCCGTTGACGCTGTAGTAGCCGTGGGTGTAATGGCGGTAGCGGTGGGGGTAGAAGGTGCGACCGAAGCGGCTGGTGGCGACCTGGCGGCCGTGGGTGTGGCCGGCGAGCATCCACTGCCAGGGCCATTGCATCAGCTCGACACAGTTGGCGGGGTTGTGGTTGAGGCAGAGGATCGGGAGGGACGAATCGACGCCTTGCCAGGCCTTTTCGGGGTCGATGTGGTCGGACCATTCGTCGTCCAGGCCGACGATGGCGAGGGGGGTGGTCGCACCTTCGACGTGCCAACGGTAGGTCTGGTTGCGCAGGACGGACAGGCCGCGGTCGCGGAGGCATTTTTCGAGGTAGTCACCGCGACGGGAGCCTTCGGCGGGATTGCTCTTGCCGTAGATGCTGTAATCGTGGTTTCCGAAGGTGTTGATGACGGCGTATTTCGGTTTGAGGTGGGAGAGGATGGTGGCGACGCGGTGGGCGAAGCGGTACCCGCCGGTGATGAGGTCGCCGGTGACGACGACGAGGTCGGGTTCGAGTTCGTTCACCCACCGGAGGTATTGGATCAGGTATCGTTCCCAGACGACGGGGCTATAGTGCAGGTCTGAGATCTGCACGATTTTCTTGCCGACGAAGGCGGGGTCGAGGCCGGTCATCTGCATTTTCCGCCAGTGGATGTCGACCCAGCGGCGGTTGAGGGGGAGGGCGTGGACACCGGTCAGGCCGACACTCGACATCATGTGCCAGATGGCGCGGCGCCACTTGTGCTGGCGGCGCCATTCGGGGGATTTGAGGTAATGTTTGACGGTGTCGATCATGCCTTGCGATCTGACGGGAAAACGTGCCTCACTGACGTGAGCACGCCGGTGGCGATTACTCGATCATTGATAATGCTGCCTGCATTTCGTCGGCGGCGTGGTGGTCGCCTTTCTTGCGCGCGGCGTCGATGCCCTGGTGGTACGTGCGCTTGGCGGCGTCGAGGTCGCCGGCGTCCTCGTGCGTCAGCGCGGCCTGGTGGTAGGCGACGCAGTCACCCGGGTCTTTCTCAAGCGCTTTGTTGAACCACTGCACGGCCTCGGCGGTATTCCCGAGCTTTTTATGTTCCATGCCCATGGCGAAGAGGAGGAACGGGTCGGCGCCGTCCTTGTCGAGCATGGATTGAAGCTTCTGCATTCGCTCGGTAGTCGTGGCCATAAGTAGGGTCTCTCCGCGAGCGGATTGTAGACCGCGGGCGCGGAAACCGGCAACGCCGGAAGACGGTGGGGAAACCGCAAGATTCGCGATTTACGCCGCGCCGCGACCACGCAGGGGTTGGCAGGGCAGGTGCAGCGATTCGGCGACGGCGGGATTGGTGACGCGGCCGTTCGCCAGGTTGATGCCTTCGGCAAATCCCGGGTCTTCGGCGGCGGCGGTTTCGTAGCCCTTGCCGGCGATCTTCAGGGCGTAAGGGAGCGTCGCGTTACAGAGCGCGATGGTGGAGGTGCGGCCGACGGCGCCGGGCATGTTCGTGACGCAATAATGCACGACTCCTTCGACGACGTAGGTGGGATTTGCGTGGGTCGTCGGCCTGGCGGTTTCGACGCAGCCGCCCTGGTCGATGGCGACGTCCACGATGACCGAGCCGTTCTTCATCTGCGTCAGGTCGTTGCGCGTGACCAGGCGCGGGGCCTTGGCGCCGGGGATGAGCACGGCGCCGACGACGAGGTCGGCCAGCCGGAGCTGTTCGCGGACGGTATGCGCGTCACTGTAGAGCGTGTGGACGTTGGCGGGCATGACGTCGTCGAGGTAGCGCAGGCGGTCGAGGCTGATGTCCATGATCATGACGTTGGCGCCCAGGCCGGCGGCGACCTTGGCGGCGTTGGTGCCGACGACGCCGCCACCCAGTACGACCACGTGCGCCGCCGCCACACCCGGCACGCCGCCGAGCAGGATGCCGCGACCCATCTGCGGCTTTTCGAGATACTTCGCGCCTTCCTGGATGCTCATCTTTCCGGCGACCTCGCTCATGGGTGTGAGGAGGGGCAGCGTCCCTTTTCGGTCTTTAATCGTCTCGTACGCGATCGCCACGATGCCGCTTTCGAGGCAGGCCTGGGTGAGTTCCTGCGATGCGGCGAAGTGGAAGTAGGTGAAGACGATCTGCCCCGGGCGGAACATGCCGATCTCGGTCGGCTGGGGCTCTTTGACCTTGACGATCATGTCGGCGGCGCCGAAGACCTCGTGCGCGTTGCCGACGATCTTCGCGCCGGCGGCGGTGTAGTCCTCGTCGGCGAACCCGCTGCTGGCCCCGGCGTGCGACTCGACGAGCACCTCGTGGCCGGCGCGCGTGAGCGTCTCGGCGCCGACCGGCATGAGGGCGACGCGGTACTCGTCCGATTTGATTTCCTTGGGGACTCCGACTCGCATGCGATTTACTCCATTGTTGCACGGCCGTCGCGGCGCGCGGGCCGCCTCCGGTCGTGGTCCGATATTAGCGGGGTGGCCCGCGGACTCCAACGGCCCGGGTGAAATTCGCTGGGCGTTGATTCTGTTCGACGCCGGGTTTTGCCGATGCAAAAAGTGAACGCCCGTGTTGTCGCCGCGCATCGTCGAGCGGCGGCACGGTGGTTGACAGGATTCTTATTGGCCCCCAAGCGATCTCCCCATGCTCCAAGCCCACACGCCCGCCAAGCCGCGCATCCTGATCCTGGACGAAGACCGGATCATCCTGCAGTCGCTGTCGCAGTTCCTCGCCCGCGAGGGGTACGAGGTCAAGACGACCGACGACCCGCAGGACGCCGTGGCGCGGCTCGAAGCGTCGCAGTTCGAGTTGCTGATCGCGGACGTCAACATGCCGGGCGTCCGGGCGGCCGACTTCCTGCGCGACGTGCGCCGGCGGTTCCCGCACACGGTCGTCGTGGTGATCACCGGCTACGGCTCGATCGAGGGCGCCGTTGAGGCCACGAAGATGGGTGCGTTCGAATACCTGACCAAGCCCATCGTGGACGACGAGATCCGCGTAGTCGTGGAGAAGGCAATCCGCCAGCAGTCGCTGCTGTTCGAGAACCAGACGCTCAAGCAGCAGCTCGACCTGCGGTTTGGACTGGAGAACATCGTCGGCCACGACTACAAGATGCTGAAGATCTTCGACCTCGTGGAAGCCGTCGCGGACAGTCGCACGACGGTTCTGATGACCGGCGAATCGGGCACGGGCAAATCGTTGCTCGCCCGCGCGGTGCACCATCGTTCGCCGCGGCGGGACAAACCGTTTGTCGAGGTCTCTTGCGGCAGCCTGCCGGAAATGCTGCTGGAATCCGAACTGTTCGGGCACGTGAAAGGCGCATTCACGGGCGCGGTGGCGGACAAGATGGGGCGGTTCAACGTCGCCGACAGCGGGACGCTCTTCCTCGACGAGATTAACTCTGCTTCGCCGGCCATGCAGGTCAAGCTGCTGCGCGTGCTGCAGGAGCGGGCGTTCGAGCCGGTGGGGGCGAACGAGACCAAGACGGTGGACGTGCGCGTCATCCTCGCGAGCAATGTCGACCTGGCACAGCTCGTGGCGCAGCAGGCGTTCCGGCAGGATCTGTATTACCGGATCAACGTCGTCAACATCCGCTTGCCGAACTTGCGCGAGCGATTGAGCGACATCCCCCTGCTGGCGAATTACTTTTTGAAGAAGTTCGTCGCGGAGACGGGCCGCGACATCCGCGGCTTTACCGACGCGGCGATGGGAGCCTTACAGCGCCACCAGTGGCCGGGGAACGTGCGCGAGCTGGAGAATGCGGTCGAGCGCGCCGTCGTGCTCTGCCGGCGGCCGCAGATCGACGAAGGGGATCTACCGGAGAACGTCGTCAGCGCCGCGACCACCGTCTCGATGGCGACGGCCACGGTTCATACGGTCTCCGACGGGATCTCCGACCAGTCGATGCCGCTGGCGGTGGCACTCGAGGAACCGGAACGGCGGATCATCGAAAAGGCGCTCCGCCGCAACGGGTATAACCGTCAGGCGACGGCGGCGGAACTCGATATCAACCGGACGACGCTGTACAAGAAAATGCGGAAATATCGGTTAGATGTGGGGGAGAGTAATTAAACAATCCTCAAACAGATCCGCGTGAATTTAGCACCCGTCGATCGACGGCGCCTATACTTGCGAACGCTTTACGCGCGCCGTTGACACGGTCAATTGCGCGGGTGACAACAGCGTCGCGCGAATGTTCACCGGAATCATTCACAAGCTCGCAGCGGTAATCTCCGTCACCGACCATCCCGGCGGTCGGCGCATCGTCCTGACGGCACATGCCGACGACCACGTGCTCGGTGAGTCGATCGCGGTGAACGGGTGCTGTCTGACCGTCGCGGAGATCGCGGGATCGACCGTCGCGTTCGACGTGATCGCCGAATCGCTTGCCAAGACCAACCTCGGCGCGCTTACCGCCGGCGACCTCGTCCACGTCGAGCGGTCGCTGCGCGTGGGCGATCCGATCGACGGACATTTCGTGCAAGGGCACGTGGACGGCGTCGGGCGCCTGGTGCGGCAGGCCGCCGACGAAAGAGATTTCCGCCTTCGCATCGAAGCGCCGCAGCACCTGGCGAAATACCTCGTCCCCAAGGGTTCGATCGCGATCGACGGCGTCTCCCTCACCCTCGCCGCGGTCGACGCAAACCAGTTCGAAGTGGCGCTGATCCCGACGACGCTTGCGCTCACGACTTTAGGAAAAAAGCAAATGAATTATTCCTTTAATCTCGAATGCGACATGATGGCGAAAACCGTCATTTCTTATCTTGAAAGAATACGCCCAGCGGTCGATCATTCTTAAGGCCAAATGGATTACCGACCCACCATCGCGATCTCCATGGGCGATCCCGCCGGCATCGGGCCGGAGGTGATCGTCAAGGCGCTGGCGGACCCGGTGCTGCGGCATCGGGCGCGGTACGTCATCTTCGGGATGAACGAGCTTTTGGCGTACGCGGCGGACCTGGCCGAGCTGGACGTCTTCTGGTGGCGGGACCAGTACCAGGGGCGGATGAAGGCGTACGGGTTTGACGTGACGGTGGTGGATTATGATCAGTATTCGATCCTGGGGACGACGATTCGCTCGCCGAGCAAGATTGGCGGCGAGGCGTCGATGCGGTTTTGCCTCGACGCGATCGATTCGGCGCGGAAGGGATTGGTCGATGCGGTGGTGACGGCGCCGATCGCCAAGGAATCGTGGAAGCTCGCCGGGTATCACTTTCCGGGGCATACCGAGTTGTTTGCACAGCGGACCGGGGCGCGGCGGTACAACATGATGTTCACCGGCGGGCCGCTGCGGGTGGTCTTGGCGACGTGCCACATTCCGCTGAACGGCCTTTGGGGGCGCTTGAACATCGGCGCGGTTTTCCAACCGATCGAGCTGATGCACGAGACGCTGGTGAACTGGTTCGACATTGACAAGCCGCGGATCGCGGTGTGCGGCGTGAACCCGCACGCGTCGGAGAACGGACAGTTCGGGGACGAGGAAGAGCGGATTATTTCGCCGGCGATCCTCATGGCGCGCGAACAGGGCATCGACGCGACGGGGCCGTACCCGCCGGACACGATTTTCCTGAAGGCCAAGGCGGGGCACTTTGATGCGGTGGTGGCGATGTATCACGATCAGGGATTGATCCCGGTGAAGCTGCTCGCCTTTGACCAGGCGGTGAACTGCACGATCGGGCTGCCGATCATCCGCACGAGTCCGGATCACGGCACGGCGTTCGACATCGTCGGGCGGAACAAGGCGAACCCCGGCTCGATGCGCGCGGCCATCGCGCTGGCGATCGACCTGGCGGTCAAGAAGCACAAGCGCGCGCAGGATTCGAAACGCACGCCGGGCGAGATTAAGTAAGGCCCGGCAGGCCGTCGTGCGCCGGCGGGCTCATGTCGTGGCGGACGAACGCCTCGGCCAGGTGGTATCCCGATTCCATCCCGCGAAATCGCATCATCGGCTCGTGGTCCGTCACGTAGAATCCGGCCGGGTTCTGGCTGGCGTGGGCCATGCAGGCGGCGCGTTTGCGCGGCTCGGTCGCGGTGATGTCCACGTAGTGGGTCGGATGGAAGCACTGCGTGTCGCTGCCGAGATCGACCTCGTAGTAGTAAAGCGCGAACGCGCGAGCGGACCTGTCCCACGCGTCGTGCGTAAGGAGCGAACAGGCGCGGTGGTCGCGGTGGTGGTCGATCGGCCATTGCGTGAAGACGACGTCGGGTTTCTCGGCGGCGACGAGCTTGGCGAACTCGTCGTATCGGGCGGCGGTCACCTCGGTGGCGCCGTCGGTCTGGGCGGCAAATACCGGGCGGGCCTTGAGCAGTTTGCAGGCGGCCTCGGCTTCGGCGGTGCGGATGGCGGCGGCGTCGTGAAATGACTTGCCGGTCACGCCGGCCTCGCCGCGCGTGAGGTAGACGGCGACGACGTCGTGCCCCTGGTCGGCGTAGCGCGCCATCGTACCGCCGCAGCCGGCCTCGGGGTCGCCGGGATGGCCACCGACGACGAGCACCTTGAGACGCTTGGGCGGGTCGGCGGCGGCGGCAACGGCAACGGCGGCCAAGGGAAGGGATGCGAGGATTCCGGTGCGGGCGAGCAACCGGCGGCGGGTGAAGAGCGGCATCAGGCGCATCCTAGCAGACGCGCCGCGAATCTCGCAACGCGGATGAAAACTAGGACGCAGCTAGTTTTTATCCCGGCGCGGCCGCAGCTAGTTTTTATCCCGGCGCGGCGGGGTTACGGCGGCGGGATATCGAAGGCGCGAGACCTGGGTGAGGGGACGGAATCGACCTGGGCTGCGGGTCTTCAACGGCGAGGAGCAACCGCCCGGTCCGGCTGGCGGCGCTGGAGGAGCGCGCCGACGCCCAACAGGCCGACCGCGATGGCGGTGGGTTCGGGGACGGTGCCGGTGATGGTGTATTGGCCGAGGTCGCCGTAGGCGCCGTGGCTGGAGACGGCGAGGTAGTAATCGCCGGGGAGCAGGTCGGTGTCGATGGTTTCGCCAAGGCTTGAGGTGTCGGCGGAGGCGAGGAGGTTGCCGTCGGCGTCGGTCAGCTTGAGGGCGAGATCGAGCATGGGGCCGAGGGTCATGACGTTGGCGGAAAGGTTGACGGCGCCGCCGGGTGTGGTGAAGCGGAAGTAGTCGATGTCGGCCATGCGTTCGATGATGCCGGAGGCGCCGACGCGGCCGGCGTCGTCGATGACGTTCAACACGTCCGCGGTCAGGCGGGTGTTGCCGTGGTCGTCGTCGCGGTAGCCGAAGGCGTTGGCGGCGCCGGAGAGGATGTCGAGGTCGTCCTGGATGTCGTTGGGGCCGTCGGCGGAGGTGCCCTTCGCCCAGACGCCGCGGGTGGCGTAGTACGAGAAGCCCATGATCGGCGCGGTGGGATCGGGGGATGCGGGGCTGCGGCCGCCGCGGTATTCGTCGATCTTGTTGCCGCTGGAGTCGTAGAGGCTCTGGTGGGTGAGTCCGAAGAGGTGCCCCGCCTCGTGCGCCGCGGCCTCGGCGACGTAGCTCGGCCGGCCGGCGCCGAGGTTGGCGTTGAAGACCCAACCGGTGTTCGAGGTGTTGCCGGTGAACCCGCCGACGTAACTGAACCCGCCGTAAACCCCCCCTGCCCACGCGCCCGCGCCACCGATCACGACGCGCGCGACTTGCCCGGTGGGGTAGGTTCCGGGGTCGACGGTCGTGACGTCCACGTTGAACGGGGAATACTTTTCCGACACGCGCGACCAGACTTCGCGGATCTGATCCAGTTCCGTGCTGGAGAAGGTCGAGGGGTCGCCGTTGGTGTCGTAGGCCGGCGTCACCGGGACGTTATACGGACCCCACGTTTGCGCCTTCGCACCGACGAAATCGAGGTAAAGCTTAGCGGCCGACGACGGGTGGCTGGAAAGCTGCGGCACGTTGCCCAGCGGTACGGTCTCCGCAATCGGATTCGGATTCCCGACGATGGGCGATGTGGGAAATGTTTCAAGGGGATCGGGATACGCGGACGTGCTGAAGAGCGCGCGAACTTCCAGCCCGGTCATAAACTCAGGTGGCGCACAGGTGATTACCCGTCCGGGACGACGATGACGCGGAAACAAAGCTGGCCCTCCGGCACCATCGACTCTAATGCGTAAATGGCGCGGGTCAACTTTATAGTTGCCGTCCTCTCAGCAGGGGCTAATAAACGAGACAAGACGCGCCCATGGGCGCGTCTTGTCGGTGGAATACCGATACATAGGGGCGTCCTGAATTACTTCAGGAGGCCGTCCTTCTTGGCCATATGGAGCATGAGGTCGATCACGCGATTCGAATAGCCCCACTCGTTGTCGTACCAGGAGACGATCTTGAAGAAGTTGGCGTTGAGTTCGATGCCGGCGCCCTTGTCGAAGATGCTGCTGCGAGCGTCGTGGAGGAAGTCGGTGGAGACGACCTCTTCTTCCGTGTAGCCGAGGATGCCCTTCAGTTCGCCCTCGCTGGCCTTCTTCATGGCGGCGGCGATCTCGGCGTAACTGGTGGCCTTGGCGGTCTTAAAGGTCAGGTCGACCACGGAGACGTCCGGGGTCGGGATGCGGAAGGCCATGCCGGTCAGCTTGCCCTTGAGCTGCGGGAGGGCCAGGGCGACGGCCTTAGCGGCGCCGGTGGCGGCGGGGATGATGTTCTGGCCCGCGCCGCGGCCGCCGCGCCAGTCCTTCTTGGACGGACCGTCGACGGTCGGCTGGGTGGCCGTGGTGGCGTGGACGGTCGTCATGAGCCCTTCGGCGAGGCCGAAGTTATCGTCGATGACCTTGGCGATCGGGGCGAGGCAGTTGGTGGTGCAGGAGGCGTTGGAGACGACGGTGTGCTTGGCCGGGTCGTACTTGTTGTGGTTGACGCCCATGACCAGCGTGGGGACTTC
>Ga0207674_10004707_pt1 | contig 16364 bp, 11 predicted proteins | sample KBSCornC72_FD_184303 | JGI IMG/M metagenome (GOLD analysis project Ga0207674, IMG submission 184303) | Corn rhizosphere microbial communities from Kellogg Biological Station, Michigan, USA - KBS Corn C7-2 (SPAdes) (version 2) | ecosystem: Host-associated > Plants > Roots > Rhizosphere > Soil ... | reverse complement strand
CAGCCGCCCCCCTCGCGCCGCCAGCCGCCCCCCTCGCGCCGCCAGCCGCCCCCCTCGCGCCGCCAGCCGCCCCCCTCGCGCCGCCAGCAGCCCCGCTCGCTCCGCCGGGGGGCCCCGCGCCTCCGCCCGCCCGGCCGCCCGCCGCACCCGGGCCGCGGGGCGACGGGTCGGCAGCGGCATCCCCGTCCACCGCGTCCTCGCCGAGCCCTGTGCGGCCGCGCGAGGGCTGAGGGCCCTGGGCGGGCGGCACGCCCTTCCCGCCGTCGACGATGAGCGCGGCGAGGAGGCGGGCGAGGCCGTCGGTGCGGTCCTTCACGGGGACCACCACGGTGACGTCGGACGGCGGGGGCACGGTGGCGGTGGGCTCGGCCACCGGATGCGCGATCCCGGCGTCGAGCAGGCGGCGGGCGAGCGCGGCCGACGTCGCGTCGCTGACGGTGAGCCTGCCCTCGGCCAGCCGGTCGGCCGCGGCGGGCGACAGGTACAACATCCGCGGCGGCGACCCGCCCAGCAGCACCGCGCCGTCGTCGAGCACGCGGGCGCGGCGCTCCAGCACGACGGTCGTGCCGTGCGCCACGGTCGTGCGGTCGGGCCCGGCGCTCACCCCGCGCACACTAGGCCGCAACCCCCACGGCGAGTCTCCGATCCCACGATGGCGAGTCTCCACATCCGCCCATCCACGATCGCGTACCAAGAGCGGGCCGAGGAGGCAGACTGCGGGGGTGGACCGACCCGTGGTGCCCGAGTACGGCCGCCGCTCGCTCGCCGAGGTGCTGCCCGCCGCCATCGCCGCGCTCGGCGGCCCGGCCGGATCCCCGGGCATCCTCACGCTGCCGCGCTCGCGGGCGGTGGCGCTGCTGCTCGTCGACGGGCTGGGGTCCGAACTCCTGCGCGCCCACGCCGCCGACGCCCCGTTCCTCTCGAGCCTCACCGACCTCGGGCCGCTGACCGCCGGGTTCCCGTCGAGCACGGTCGTCAGCCTCGCCTCGCTCGGCACCGGCCTCCCGCCGGGCGCGCACGGGCTCGTCGGCACCTCGCTGCGCGTCGGCCGCGACGTGCTCGACGCACTGCACTGGCGCAAGCACACCCCCAAAGGCCGCGACCTGCGCAACACCCTCATCCCGGAGGACGTCCAGCCGTACCCGACCGCGTTCGAGCAGGCCGTCACGGCGTGCATCGGTGTCACCTCGATCGGCTTGGCCGCCTTCCGGGGATCCGGCCTCACCCGCGCGGCGCTGCGCGGCGGCACGTTCCGCGGCGTGTACGCGATGGGCGACCTCGCCGCCGAGATGATCACGGCCGTGCAGCGTCCTGGCCCGCAGCTCGTAGCGAGCCTCGCCGGCTCTTGCGGGTCGCGACTGCGCGGGCGAGATCGCAACGGCGGTGCCGCCGACAATGTCCTCGAGCGCCGAGTCCAGGGTCCGAAAGTCGAACGCGAACCCGAGCTCCCGGAGCACGCGAGGGTCCACGCGCTGGCTCGCCAGCAGGACGCTGGCGGCCTCGCCGAAGAGTACCTTGAGCGCCAGCGCCGGCAACGGAAGGATGGCAGGGCGACGAAGGACGCGCCCGAGCGCACGCGCGAACGAGCGGCTCGTCGCCTTCTCTGGTGCCACCCCGTTCACCGGCCCCCGATAACGATCGTCGACCAGCGCCACGGCGATGATTTTCACGAGATCGTGGAGATGAACCCACGGCAGGTACTGCTTGCCCGATCCGACCGGCCCGCCCATCCCTAACCGGAATGGCGGCAGCACGTACTCCAGCGCGCCGCCGGCCCGACCCAAAACAACCCCGGTTCGTAGGAGAACGACTCGCGCTCCCAGCCGATCGGCTTCCTGGGCCGCGCACTCCCACCGCCGGCACAGGCGCGCCAGAAAATTGTCGGCGGTGCTGGACGCTTCCGTGAGCAGTTCATCGGTGCGATCGCCGTAATAGCCGACGGCGCTTCCCGAAATGAAGACGCGCGGGCGGCTCTTCGCCTCGGCCATGGCCCGAACCAGCTGCTCGGTCACCGCGATGCGGCTGCCCTCGAGGACGGCGCGGCGGGCGGCCGTCCACCGGCCGCCCATCAGCGGTTCGCCCGCCAAATTCACCACGGTGTCGCTGCGCTCAATCGCCCCGACCAATCCGTCGGGCGCCGTATCGGCGTGAACCAATTCGACTTCTGCACCCAGAAGCCCCCGAGCGCGCGCCGGCGACCGCACCCACGCGACCACGGCATGCCCGTCGCGTTGGAGCCGGGGAATCAATGCCCGGCCGACGAAACCGGTCGCGCCCGTCACGAACACTCGCATGTCACACCTTCCTATATCTTTCGGCTGTCGTATGCCCAGTGAAGGACGGCCTGCCGCTGGCGCCTCCGACATTCGACATCGCCCAGTTCGCAGTGCTTCCGAATCGCCGCCACGTGCCGCGCGATCGCCCGCCACCGTCGAATCTGCCGGGCGTCGTCAGCGGTTCTGCGGCCCATGTAGTAGCGGCAATACCACTGGAACCACCCACGTGGATCCTGCTTGTGGATCCATCCGCTGCGACGCCACACGGCGAGCGACTGCGAGGCGTTCACGCCGAAACAATTCAGCCGCGCGTCATGACGCTCGGCGCACAGCCTGGCGCGAGCGAACCAGCTGCGTGGAAATTCCTCCTGGCAATCCGTCATGTACTTGCCGCCGAAGATGCCGAGCCGCAGCATCTCTTTCGGCGTCAGATCCGGCATGAACCCCGGCGCGAAGTTCCGGCCGACCGGCTCGGTACGCCAGTAGACGTAGCCACGCTGCATCCGATCGGTGATGATGACCTTCTTCATCGCCGTCACACGTGGTTCCGCAACATCAGCTCGACCGGATGCGGCCGCAGATAGACCTGGTCGGCCAGATACGGCACCCCGCAGCGCCGGATGTGATGGGCGAACAGCGTGAGCGGCACCACCAGCGGCACACGCCCGCCGCCGTAGTCCTGGATGAGAGCGAGCAGTTCGGCCCGGCTCTCGCGGTCGAGCGCGTCCTTGAAGTAGCCGAGCATGTGCTGCAGCACGTTGGTGTGCCGGCGCGGCGTGGCGATGGCTTTGAGCGCCGTCATGAATTCAAACGAATAACGATCCTGGAACTCTCGCCGGGTCATCGATTTGCCCGATGCCACCAGGCGGCCGAGACGCTGATAGCCCTCCGGCTTGTGGGCCATGAGCGTGAGTTTGTGAGCCGTGTGAAACCGGACGACAGTCCCCATCGACCAGCGGGTGGCAAAGAGGGCCGTGAGCCGGCGATACGCGAAGATGCGCTCGACGAAGTTCTCGCGCAGCCTCGGATCGTTGAGCCGCCCTTCTTCCTCAACCGGCAGCAGGGGAAAGCGGGTGACCAAGGCGTCGGCAAACAGCCCCCGGCCCGACTTCACGGGCACCCCGGCGGTGCCGTACACCTTGACGCGTTCGAGTCCGCACGTCGGTGAATCCTTCTTCAATACGAAGCCGACCAGCGCGTCGTCGACCAGTTCCTCGACGCGTCGGCGCGCGTAGCCATGCATGCGCGTGGTGTGATCGTGAGCCGTCCTGTTGGTCAGCAGGCGAATCCGGCCGTCGGCCTGCACCAGACGCATCGATTCACGCGGCGCGTCCAGCCCAGACTCCACTTCTGGGCACACCGGCACCCAGTCGACAAACTGTCCCAGCGATTCCACCAAGAACGGATCCCGTTTATGGCCGCCATCAAAACGCACCGGCTCGCCGAGCAGACAGGCCGAGATCCCGAGACGGATGCGTTCGTGGGTCATCGGCGTGTCACACGTTTCGATCGCGCAGCGAGTCGATCGCGCAGCCAGCCCGAAGGCGACCGGCTGCGGTCGCCGTTGATCTCGATTCCGCGTCGCGTGGCGCGACGCGCGATGTCACGCAGGAGACCGCTGAACATCCACTCGTGCACCGGCAGGAGGGCGTACCAGTACGCGCGGCCCAACAGGCCTCGAGGGTCGAACGTCGCCGTCTGCCGAATGAGCGATCGCCGGCCGTCGTCGAGCGGCGTAACCTGGAATTCCAGCCAGCCGCGGCCCGGCAACTTCAGATCTGCCCTGAGCCGCAGGAGTCGATCCGGTTCGTACGCGTCGACGGTCCAGCCGTCGATGACATCTGTCACTGCGCACTTTTCGGGGTTGCGGCGGCCGCGTCCCATGCCCACGCCTCCGAAAGCGCGGTCCAGCCAGTGTCGCGCGCGCCAGAGGAAGTTCCCGAAGTACCAGCCATTCGGTCCGCCGATCTGCCGGATCGGAGCAAAGACCTGCGACGGGGGCGCGTCCAGAACAGTAGTCCGCGTGTCGACCTTCTGACGCGATCGAGCGCCGTCCTCTATCGCCTTCGCCAGTGCCACGCGCAACGGCGTCGGCGCGATCTGGAACGCGTCGAATGCGGCTGACGATCTGACCACTGTCGGGTTCTTCAACCCTTCCACCAGCGCACGACCGACGCGGGCCTGCGCCGGTGTCACCAGCGCGAGCCAGAGACCCGACAGGTGCGGCGTCAACAAGGGCACCGGCAACAGCCAGCGACGCAGCCCCCGAAGCTGTGCGTACTCCCGCATGACGTCCCCGTACGAGACGACGTCTGGACCACCGAGCTCGAACACCTCACTGCCGGTGTCAGTCAGGTCCAGGGCCGCCGCCAGGTACGCCACCACGTCGTCAACCGCCATCGGTTGTGTCAACGTCGCGACCCATCGCGGGCACACCATCACGGGCAGGCGCTCGACCAGCGCCTCGATCATCTGGAACGACAGACTTCCGGCGCCAACCACGATTGATGCTCTGAATTCGATGACCGGAACGCCGCTGGCGCGCAGGAGGGATCCGGTTTCGGCTCGACTCTGGAGATGGCTGGAGAGCGAACCCGCCTGATCTGCCAGGCCGCCCAGATAGATGATGCGCCTGACACCAGCGCGAGCCGCCGCGCGGCCGAAGTTTGCAGCTGCATGGCGATCCACCTCCGCGAAATCGGCACCGACCGACATGGAGTGCACCAGGTAATACGCCGAGACCACGCCAGCGAGCGCGCGGTCCAGCGACGCCTCATCGAGGCAATCACCCTTGACGACCTCCGTCGTTGATCGGGTTGCCCGGACGCGTTCGGGACTCCGCGCAAGGCACCGCACCGGACGGCCGGCCTCTTCGAAGTATCGAAGAAGCCGACCGCCGATGTATCCCGTGGCGCCGGTGAGGAGGACTGGTGCGTCCATGCTGCGGCTATTCGTCCTCCGGCAGGATCATGCTGTCGATCACGTGGATGACGCCGTTGCTCACGCCGATGTCGGTCTTCACGACCTTCGCGCCATCAACGCTCACGCCGCCCCGGCCGGATGCGATCGTCAGCGTGTCCCCGCTGACGCCTACGCGGACCCGCGTTGACCACGTCGGCCGCCATCACTTTACCAGCGACGACAGGCAGGTTGAACGTTCACATCGACGGTCAGGAGCACGCGCTCGAGTCGGGTGACTCGATGTATTTCGACTCTGGCGTTCCCCATGGGTATCGGCCGCAGCGGCACCTCAACATGTGCGCATCGGACCGCCTGATCGCATACCCCGACGACCACCCGACGAGCTGTCGCTCCGAAGCACGTCTGAACGTTCGCGCCGTCACCGCGGTGATCGTCCGCACAACGGATGGTCTCGAGATCGTTTGAGCGTCGGCTCCGTCCGAACCGCGTCGACCGGCGCGCTTGTTGATTAGAGACCGAGACGTTCGCGGACCCATCACGTCTGGGCCGTTCGTCGTGGCAGAGCCGCAGGTGCACTACACATGGCAATCGCATCCGCAGTGGAGCACTTCAATACCAGCATTGAGACGGGTCCGGTCCCGTCTCGTTATTCGCAGCCGGAGGGACACATGACGACCGAACTCGACACTTTCTACGACATGGTTGAAGACATCGGTGTTGCGATGATGACGACGCGGCGGCCCGACGGGCATCTCGAGTCCCGCGCAATGGCGAATCAGAAGCGGGCGGCAGGAGCCGATCTGTGGTTCGTGACCGCGGAGGGCACCGGCAAGCTTCGCAGCCTCGAGGCTGACCCGCACATCAACCTGTCGTACTACAAGGATCGGACGCGCGAATGGATCTCGGTGTCCGGCTTGGCGACGATCTCACGCGATCGGCAGAAGATTCGCGAGCTGTACGAGCCCGATTGGAAGATGTGGTTTCCGGACGAGGGTGATGCGCGGCACGGCACACCGGACGACCCGCGCTTGGTGCTCATCGGGGTCGACGTTCATGCGGCGGTGTTCCTGGAAGTCAACAAGCCGCAGCCGGTGGTCCTGTATGAACTCATGAAGGGCTGGCTGACCGGCACCGAGCCGGAGCTCGGGAAGATGCACACGCTCAAGCCGTGATTCAGTCGACGGCCGATGGGATGGACAGGGTATTCATCCCGTCTGTCGTCCGCGCGACTCGCTCCGTGACACGGTCAGGCTTCAAGGGCTACTCGTATCGCTTCGAGCCGCCCACTCCGCGGTCTATGTTGCGTTAGACTCCTCCACTCGATGCCACTGCCAACGAGCATCCGCGCCATCAGATCGACTCGTCGTTGCGGAGGGGGCATCCACGCGTCCCACTATCCAGGCGAATACAGTGAAGCGGCGTTCACCGGCGTCGGCGCGTTCGCCTTGTCGCTTGCGGTCGCGAGCACGCCCCTCGGAAAGCGAATTGATGCGCTCGCGGAAAGGGTGTTTCACCTGCCGGCCGGAGGATCGGGAGCTCGTGCCACCTTCCGCTCTACTCCATTCGCTCCAACAAATTCGATGGCACTACACCGACCGGAGGACGTCTCATGACCAGTTCATTCGATGCAATTGTCGTCGGGGCGCGGTGTGCAGGCTCGCCAACGGCGATGCTGCTCGCGCGGAAGGGCTATCGCGTGCTTGTTGTCGATCGGGCGACGTTCCCGAGCGACACGATTTCCACACACATCGTGCATCCGCTGGGGGTTGCCGCCCTGGCGAGATGGGGGCTGCTCGAGCGGCTCACCGCAACGGGGTGTCCTCCCATTCAGAGGTATACGTTCGATTTCGGCCCGTTCACGATTGAAGGCGCGCCAGGGACGCAGGACAGTCCGGTCTCGTACTGTCCACGGCGAACTGTCCTTGACAAACTCCTCGTGGACGCCGCGTCTGAAGCGGGCGCCGAGATCCGCGAAGGATTCACAGTTGAGGAGGTCGTCATCGAGGATGGCCGTGTGTGCGGCATCAAAGGGCGTTCGAAGAATGGATCTTCGGTGACCGAGCGTGCGCGAGTCGTGGCGGGAGCCGACGGCCGCTTCTCCGTTGTGGCCGAGGCCGTCCGCCCCGAACAGTACAACGAGAAGCCGCAGCTGCTTTGCGGCTACTACACGTACTGGAGCAACCTCCCCGTTGAGGGCAACTTCGACACCTATATTCGACCGCGTCGCGGCCTTGCCGTCGCGCCGACACACGATGGTCTGACGCTGACTGTCGGTGGGTGGCCGTACGGGGAGTTCGAGGCGAACAAGAAGGACGTCGAGGGAAACTTCCTGAAGCTGTTCGACTCCGTACCCCAGCTTGCGGAAGGTCTTCACTCCGCCAGACGCGAGGCTCCGATCGCGGGCGCCGCGGTACTGAACTACTTTCGAAAGCCGTTCGGGTCTGGATGGGTGCTGGTCGGCGACGCGGGCTATAACCGAGATTTCATCACGGCGCAGGGAATCACCGACGCGTTTCGTGACGCCGAACGGTGTGCGACCGCGCTCGACGAAGCGTTCACGGGTGTTCGACCCTTTGACGAAGCGATGCACGCGTACCAGCGCGAACGGGACGAGCACGTGATATCGATGTACGAATTTACGTGTCAACTCGCAACGCTCGAGCCTCCGCCTCCCGAGATGCAGCGGCTGTTTGCCTCGATTGTCGGAAACCAGAAGGCAATGGACCGATTCGTTCAGATGAACGCGGGGACGATTTCGCCGGCGGAATTCTTCTCAGGGTCATCCTCATCGGCGTAGTCAGGAGGCTTTATGACAACGGCTGCGGGTCGGCCAGATCGAAGGGTTGGAACGAGCGCGAGCCCATAGCCTCTCGCCGTGTCAATCCGCGCGGCGACAAGGAGGCGGGGCCGAAACGGTGAAGACACGATTTGGCGTGGGTCTCGGCATGCGGCGGCCTCTGTAGTCCGGCGCGCTCTTCAACACGGCGGCATGCGGCCGCACCTGCTTCATTGGTCGGGGCGTGTTCCAATCGGCATGCGCGCAGTGGTGACCGCTAGGCTCGACGACTCTCCCGCTGTAGCTCACGCAGCAATCCCTGCGAGTCGCCCAAACGATTGTTAAAAATCCGTCGTGCGACATCGAGCAAAGAGCCAACGAGAGGGTCGCGCAGCGCATATCGGACGGACGAGCCTTCCTTCCGTGCCGAGACGATGCCTTGATGACGCAACACGGCCAATTGCTGCGAGACGACGGGCTGATCGAGCGCGAGCTGCTCCTGCAGTTCCTGCACCGTTCGGTCGCGGCGCACCAGCGTCTCGAGAATGCGAATGCGCGCGGGGTGGGCCAACGCACGAAAAAACTGCGCCTTGAATCGCTGCAGCTCGCCGCCAACGGCCTCAGTCCGGGATGCGTCACGCTTGGGCGACATCGGTAGGATATTATATATTAATATTCATATGTGTATCGATGACCCATTCGCCGGATAACCTGGCACAGACGATCGAACGTCTCGCGCATTTGTTGCCGGCACAGGGCCCAATCAGCATCTTTATTCACCACAACACCCTCCACGCCTTCGAGCATCTGCCGTTCGAAGACGCCGTTGAAATCGCTGCAATGCGGTTGGGGCGCGAGCCGTACCTGGCGGAATCGCGGTATCGCGACAAGTTGGCATCCGGACGTATTCACTCCACGGACGTCCATGCACTACTCCTCGAACAACTGGGCGCCAGCGGATCGGAGAGCGTCGCGGGCGTGAGTTCTCGTGTCGATCTCTGGCGAGTGCTTGTGCTGCATGGCACTCCGACTGCGGCCGGACGAGAGCTGGCCTGGATCCTCGAAGAGACCGATGCGCTGTCCCGTTTTCGCAACGACCTACCGGCGAGTGCCCGTTCCACGCTTGCGGCATTACGGGAGACGACCGATCGCGTTGACGACGAACGCCAGGCTGTGCGTCGGCTGTGGAAGGCATCCCTCGAGGCGGTCGCGCGCGCGCACGCATCGCCACCGGTCGAACGGGCAGTCCTGCCGGTGCGCCATCGCGATTGGCTGTTCGACGTGCACGGTATCGATACCGATACATGGATCCATCCCCCGCTCATTCGATTTCTCGCCGGATATCTCGACCAGGGTCTTGCACACTGGTCGATGCCGGCGCGGGAACGTGGTATCCATGGCTGCTTTCTTGAACTCTATGGAACCTCCCTTGCCGCGCGGTGCGGGCCGTGGGCTCGCACGCTTCCAAACGTGGTCGGCGACGATCGCGCGGCCGGACGCGACGCGTTCGATTCGATCGCACACTCGCTGCGCGAACTCGGTGTACACACGGACGAGTACGACGACTATCTCGCTGCGGAACTGCTCGCTCTCCGCGGTTGGGCTGGTATCGTGCGGCAGATAGAAGAGCGTCCCGACCGTGTCCCGGCACGGGATCTCACTGTCACGTTGCGCGGATACCTTGCGGTGCGCCTGCTGTTCGAACGGGCGGCACTCGCGCACGCCGCGCGTCAGCTCTCCTTTCGTGGATCTCCGGCGGACCTCCGCGACTGCCTTCGAGAACAGCTCCCGGCGCCGCAGCCGCCGACGAACGTCGAGCGCGCGTGGCCCCTCTTTCATGTGGCGCAACTTTGCGGCCTTGACGCCTCGATTGTGGAGCAGTGGACGCCAGCCCATGTCGCCGAGCTCGAACGCGAACTACAGCAACTGAATGCCGTGCGACGGCGCCGAATTCTCCACCAGGCGTTCGAGCGAGCGATTCGTCACCGACTATATGGCGCGGTGATGCAACACGCGCCGCATGCATCGGCCCAAGCACCTGCATTCCAGGCCATCTTCTGCCTCGACGAGCGCGAAGAATCGTTTCGTCGGCATCTGGAAGAGGTCGATCCCGCCTGCGAGACGCTCAGTACCGCCGGTTTCTTTAACGTGGCGATGTATCACGAGAGCGTCACCGATGCGCATCCGCGGCCGCTCTGCCCTGTGGCGATTCGTCCCGACCACTACGTCGCCGAAATTGCTGCCGACGAAGATCGCCTCGTCGAACGCACACGCCGTCTGCATCGGAGGGCTGCAGGTTTCCTCGGCTACAACGTGCATCTGGGAAGCCGGTCGCCGGTACGCGGCGCCCTGCTGATGACGGCGTTTGGCTGGTTGGCCCTCGTGCCGTTAGTCCTGCGCGTTGTGTTCCCGTGGCTGTCGTCCCGATGGCGGCATATCCATCAGACCGCGATCGCCACTTCGCGAACGCGGTTGCAACTGGATCGTGACAGCGCAGCGCCACCTATCGGGAAGCATTCCGGATTCACGGTGAAAGAGATGGCCGACATCGTCCGCCGCGTCCTTGAAGACGTCGGTATTCGCGATCGCCTTTCCCCGCTTGTGGTCGTCGTCGGGCATGGCTCAATCAGTCTGAATAACCCTCACGAGTCCGCTCATGACTGTGGAGCGTGTGGTGGCGGGCGAGGTGGACCGAACGCCAGGGCGTTCGCACAGATGGCCAACGAGCCTCGCGTGCGCGAGCTCCTTGCTGAAGAAGGGCTGTCGATCGACGAGAGGACGTGGTTCGTGGGGGCGCAGCGAAATACGTGCAACAACGAGGTGATGTTCTTCGACGAGGGTCTCGTGCCTGCGGCGTCGCGGCCGTTGTTTGCGCGCGCGGTGGACGCGATTGACACGGCGAGACGTCGCGAGGCGCACGAACGCTGTCGCCGGTTCGACGGGGTTCCGCATTGGTATCCGGCGGCCGCGGCACTGGCGCACGTTCAGGGGCGCGCTGACGATCTCGCACAGCCGCGACCCGAGTACGGGCATGCGACCAACGCGTTCTGCGTCGTCGGCCGTCGGACACGAACGCGCGGTTTGTTTCTCGATCGCCGTGCGTTTCTCGTCTCCTATGACCCGTCGCGAGACGACGATGGCGCGATCCTCGCGCGCATCATGGGCGCCGTGGTTCCCGTCGTCGCAGGCATCAGCCTCGAGTACTACTTCAGCTACGTTGATCCAACAGGGTACGGCTGCGGGACTAAATTGCCCCACAACGTGACGTCGCTTCTCGGCGTCATGGATGGCGCCCAGAGCGACCTGCGCACCGGTCTTCCCTGGCAGATGGTCGAAATCCACGAGCCCACGCGTCTGGCGATCGTGGTTGAGGCGACGCGCGAACGCGTACGGCGCGTCGTCGAGGCGAACCCAAACATCGATCGCCTGGTACGAAATCGGTGGATCTGGATCGCCTGCCTTGACCACGAGTCTGGGGCGTTATGGGAACTCGATTCGACCGGGTTCGTTCCACATGCGCCCGGACAGCCACTTCCGATCGTCACGGGTGAATCGGCCACCTGGTACCAGGGAAAACGGGGCTTTCTGCCGCCGGTGGCCATCGTGCCTACCCACGCACAACATCAACACAGCGCTCAGGCATGACCCTCGGCATGCCGAGCGTTCCTCTCACGGTCCTCGTCCTGATAGGGGTCGGATCTCCGACGCTCTTACTGGCGGCGCTCGGCGCCGCATCAATGGTCAACCGGCCACTACCCGAGCGTTGGACGGGTCTGCTGGCGGCAAGCTCGATGGCCGTTGCCTGCGCAGCCCTGCTTGTCGCATTCGCCGTCTACGGAATCACGAGACCAGGCACGCAGCTCCTCTCGTATGGTGCGTGGTCCACGTCACACGAAGGCGGCATCGCCATCGAATTTCTTGTCGATCGACTCTCACTCGCGTTCGCGGCACTGTCGACCGCCATCGCTGGCGTCGTGTCGGCATTTTCGAGCCGCTACCTGCACCGGGAATCCGGCTACAACCGCTACTTCGTGCTTCTGGCGATGTTCGTCGTCGGAATGCTGCTGGTGGCCCTCGCGGGAAACGTAGCCGTTCTTTTCATGGGCTGGGAGCTCGTCGGCCTCAGCTCCGCACTGCTTGTCGGGTTTTTCCACGAACGACCCGCGGCCGTGTCGAATGCCTTTCGCGTGATATCGGTCTACCGAATCAGCGATGCCGCGCTGCTCTCTGCGGCCGTCCTCCTGCGCCACGTCGCGGGCACGGGCAGCCTCTCCCTGCTGTTTGGCGGCAGCGCCGCTTCGGCCACGACGCTGAGCGCGACGAACGCGACGTTCATCGCGGTTCTGCTCATCGTGGCTGTGGGTTGCAAGAGCGCGCTCCTGCCCGTCTCGAGTTGGTTGCCGCGAGCCATGGAGGGACCAACGCCTTCAAGTGCTGTGTACTACGGATCGCTCTCGATTCACGCCGGATGTTTCTTGCTGCTGCGCGCGGCGCCGCTGCTCGAACAGGCGCCTGCGGCCCGTCTCCTGGCCGGTGTCCTTGGAGCGACTACGGCAGTGTTCGCGGGGATCACCACGCGCGTGCAGAGCGACGTGAAATCGTCGCTGGCGTATGCGTCTCTCACGCAAGTCGGTCTCATCGTCGTTGAGATCGCGATCGGTTGGTACACGATCGCGTTCATCCACCTGGCCGGACACGCCTGCTTCCGATTGCTGCAGTTCTTGAGCGCGCCCAACGTCCTCCACGATCTGCACGGCCTCGAAGAGGCGATGCGTGACCACTCCCCGGCGGGCCGTCGCACGTGGACAATCCTGATGTCGGATCGCGCACGTCATCGCCTGTTCCTGCTCGCGCTTGAACGCGGATTTCTGGACAGCACCCTGGATCGCATCGTGGTCGAGCCCTTTCACCGCGGGGCGCGCCTGTTGGCGCGAGTCGACGAGTGGTTGTGTGGCGCTGTGCTGCCGTCGCGACGACCTGCTCCGAGCGATGGAGGAGATCGCGATGAATGAAGCACTGGTGTGGCTGGCCGCACTGGTTGCGCTGCCCGGCGTCGTGATCATCAGCTCATTTCTGCGCATTGGAGCCGAGCCGTTGCGTCGGCTGGCGGTAACGTCGGCGATTGCGATGGTGGTTGCGTCGCTACTGGTCGTGATATCGCCGCCTCTACGCAATTTCTCCATTCAGACGTCGCTCTTGACTTCGATGCCCGGCGGCGAAGAAGTGATTCGTGTCGACACGCTTTCGGCCGCACTCCTACCATTTACCGCTGGCCTGTGGCTGTTGACCGTCGCCGTTACACCGAGAGCGTCACTCGATCGGCGTGGCATGCGGCGAACCGCGCTCGCGACGCTCATCACCTTGGCGTCGTTCCTGACAGAAAGCGCCGTCGTGCTTCTGGCCCTGTCGCTCGTTTCGGTGTGGACGTTTCTAGCGGCACTCTCGGATCCCGCGCATCGGCATCAACGCCGCGTCGTCGCAGTGTATCTCGGCGTCTCGACGCTGCTGTTTGCGATAGGCGTCGCAATGCTGGTGAGTCCTGGGGTGCAGAACACCACACTCGAAACTGTCGCGTTGTGGTGCATCGTAGTCGCCGCCCTGATGAGAAAGGGTATTGTCCCCTTCCACGCGTGGGTGCCCGAGGTATTCGATCACGGACGATTGGGCCCTGCCATCCTCTTCAACGCACCTCAAGTGGGCGCGTACATAACAGTGGTGCTCATCGTGCCGCGGGCTTCAGCGGAAATGTTGCGGATCATCGCGCTCCTTGCGCTCGGCACTGCGGTGTACGGCGCGGCGCTCGCGCTCGTCCAGACGAGCGCGCGACGAGCCTGCGGCTACCTGTTCATGAGCCAGTCGGCACTAGTGATGGCTGGTCTCGACTGCACGAGCGTCACGGCGCTCGCTGGTGGCCTGCTGGTGTGGCTGTCGGCAGGATTGGCGTTTGCGGGTCTGGCCCGCTGCGTGCTCGTGCTCGAGGCGCGGCGTGGACGGTTGGATCTGACTACGTATCACGGCGGGTATGAGCGCATGCCAGTACTGGCGATTAGTTTCCTGGCGATGGGACTCGCATGCACCGGCTTTCCAGGAACGCTGGGCTTCGTCGGTCAGGAGCTCCTCGTCGACGGCGCCGTGGACATGTTCCCCGTTATGGGGTTCGCTGTCGTTATTGCGTCGGCGTTGACCGGCTTGGCCGTGCTGCGGATGTACTTTTCGCTTTTCTGTGGTCGTCCGGAAGCGCTCGCACACCCGAGCCTCCGACTCGGGTTACAGCCGCGCGAAGCGTGGACGTTTGTCGCGCTCGTCACCGTGCTGATAGGGCTCGGGATCGCGCCTCGACCGCTAGTGGATTCGAGGTTCGATGCAAGCGAGGAGATTTTGCGACTTCGCCGAGAACGCATATCGCACCAGTTACCCGGCGGACCATCACGCTCGCCGAAGGTTCACGCATCGCTGGTGCGATAGCGCACAACATCGTGCCGCTCGGCGCAGAGCCTCGCGCGGGCGAACCAGCTCGCCGGAATTCGTCGCGACAATCGGTCATGTACTTGCCGCCGAACACAGCCAGCGCGAACATATGCTTCGGCGTGAGTTCCGGTGTGAATCCGGGCGCGAAGTTGCGCCCGACCCGTTTCCGTCCGGTACCGGTTCCGTCCGGTAGTAGACGTAGCCCTTCTGCATCTGGTCGTTGACGACAACCTTCATGGTCGGCCGGCTTTCTGCGGAGTCTGCACAAGACGCCGGACATCGAAGCCGTTGTCTAGCGCGGCCGTGCGCGCCGCCGCCATCGATTCGGCATCAAGACGTGGCATGCGAGCGAGGATCCAGAGATACTCGCGGCCCGGGTCGCCGACGACCGCCCACGAATAGTCCGGCGCCAGGCCGATAATCCAGTAGTCTCCCCAGACGGGCGGCAGCCACGAGAGCCACGCAGGAGCGAACCGCACTTTCAGCTTGGCGTGCGTCTGCTCGTCGAGGAGGCGTGCAACACCGCTCGCTTCCGTCTGACCGTCGGCAGTACGACATCGGTTGACGACGTCGATGCGTCCATCAGCACGGCGGGCGTAGCTGGCACGCACATCGCCGACACACTGGCGCTGAAACCGGTTCTCGAACCGCGCGATCTCAAACCAGTCGCCCGCATATCGACTCAGATCGACGAACGGAACCGTCCGAACCGCCGGCGCCTGCGCGCTGGCGTTTGCCGGCTGCAGCATAGCGGCGACAATGGCGACGGTCGCAGCCCATCGAGGCGCGACGCTGCGACGGACGCTCGCCCGCACCACTCGGTGACGGCTCGCGAACACGAGCGTGAGCACGGGCCGAAGCACGCCGGCCGCGATACGGTTCAGCACACCGCCACGCCCGACGGTGAACTCGACTCGGTCCTGATAGAGCGCTTGCGAAGCGCCGATCGGCTCGAACGAATGCGCGTGTCGCCACACCGCGAATGGACCGCGTACTTGCTCGTCGCAGAATCGTCGGCACGCGATGTAGCCGTAGTGCCGAAGCACCCAGCGCATGCGCACGGAACCGACGCCGATCGAGAAGGTGACGCGTCCGCCGTCGCGGATGCCGCCCTCTTGCTGTTCGATCCGCACGAGGCGCGAGGGCGTCAGCGCCGCAAGCGCTCCGGGCTGCTCGTGCCAGCGGAATACCTCGGCTACCGGTGCGCCGATGATCGATCCATACGTGAACGTCGACACCTGAGCGGGCGCGGCACGCGGTGCGGCACGCTCCGCGATCCGCCGCAGCAGGCCGCGGAAGACGAGCGCGTGGAGCGGCAGCACGCCGTACCAATACAGTCGTCCTGCAACGCCCCGCGGATCGAAGATCGCCGTCTGGCGGATCAGCGAGCACGCTCCGCCGTGGAGCGGCTCGACGCGGAACTCGAGCCATCCGCGTCCTGGCAGCTTGAGCCCGGCCGAGAGGCGCAGGAGGCGGTCAGCCTCGTACGCCTCGACGCACCATCCGTCGATGACGTCTCCGACCACGCAGTCGTCGGGGGCGCGGCGGAGTCGTGGCAGGCCGGTACCGCCCACCCGTCGGTCGAGCCATCCGCGTAGCCGCCACAGGGCGTCGGCACAATACCAGCCGGTGGCGCCGCCAATCCGTCGGATGGGCGCAAACGCTTCTGCAGGTGGCGCATCGACGGTCACCGCGCGGGTGTCGATCTTGTATTGCGCCGCCGCATTCTCGTCGATCGCGCGCCTGAACGCGTCCCGCAGCGGCATCGGCCGTATTTCGAACGTCTCGCGCGTTGCCGGCGAACGCACCACAGTGGGATTGCGCAGACCTTCGACGAGCGCGCGCCCGACGCGCGCTTGAGCCGGCGTTATGAGGCCGAGCCACAGACCGGACAGTCGCGGTGTGAGCACCGGCACTGATAC
>Ga0207674_10004703_pt1 | contig 16371 bp, 12 predicted proteins | sample KBSCornC72_FD_184303 | JGI IMG/M metagenome (GOLD analysis project Ga0207674, IMG submission 184303) | Corn rhizosphere microbial communities from Kellogg Biological Station, Michigan, USA - KBS Corn C7-2 (SPAdes) (version 2) | ecosystem: Host-associated > Plants > Roots > Rhizosphere > Soil ... | reverse complement strand
TCAGGTACCTCCTCCAAGCCGGGCAACCACAAGTCCAGCGTCGCCAGCAGCGAGCATAAGGCGGGAGAGCGGAAGCACGTCAAGCAAATGTTGCTACGCGAAGAAGACGTGCTCGACTTCGTCGAGCATGCGCCGGAAGGTGAATTTCTCGCGCGCGATGCGTGCACCCGCTTCGCCCATGGCACGCGCGCGCGCGCGGTCGGAGAGAATTGCGATGATGGCTTCGGCCATCGCACCCGAATCACCGACTGCATGCAGAATCCCGGTCACGCCATCCTGCACGATCTCGGGAATACTGCTCACGTTGGAGGCAACGCACGGAATGCCCGCCGCCATCGCTTCCACCAGCACGTAGCCAAAACCCTCCACGCGCGAAGGCAGCAGCAGCACATCGCTGCCCATCAGGATCTCGGGCACGTCGGCGCGAAAACCGGTGAAGATGATGGAGGCGTGCAGGCCGCGTTCGCGCACGGCGGCCTCGAGTGCCGCGCGGTCGTCGCCGTCGCCTACGAACAGAATGCGCGCGTTGGGGAACCTTTCCAGCAGGTTGGGCGCGGCTTCGATCACGACACGCTGCTGCTTGCGCTCGTTGAGCTCGCCGACAAGCGTTATCACCGGCGCATCCGGAGGCGCACCGATGGATCCGCGCAGCCGGGCGCGCAGCGAGTCACGCTGCGGCGCCAGTTTGTCGTAGGGCGTGTCGTCGATGCCGTTGTAGATCACCACCGCCTTTTCCGTCGGAAACCAGGGAGCATCTTTCACCATGGTGCGCTTGGTCGCTTCCGAGTTCACGATGACGCGGTTGATGTCGAAGAGATAGACCAGACGGTAGTGGCGCTTGTCCTTGAGCGGGAACTCACTGCCCCGGCGCGGTATGAGCCGGGGCCGCACCGGGCGCGGCCGCAGCGCGCGCGAGGCGCGAATGCTCGCCGCCGCGATACGGATCTCGCGGTCCAAATTGGGGCACACGATCTGAGGTTGAAAACGGCGCAGCTGGGTTGCGAACTGCGTGATGGCGATGGGATCGACGTCGCCGCGCATCTCGATGGCGGTCAGTGGAATGCCGCGGGCCGGCGCACTGGCCGCCAGAACGCTCCCCGGGCGCGCGATGAGACGGGCGTCGTGGCCGCGCTCGCGCAGACCCGCCGCCGTGTCCAACATCCAGCGCTCTCCGCCGCCGTAGCGACGCAGCGAGGACACGAACAAAATTCGCTTTGACTCCATTATTGAGATGAATCCGCGCGGCACCGGCGCCGAAGCGCATTATGCACACGCAGCCGGAGTGTAGGACCGAATGCTTCAGGGCTACAATCTTTTTGAAGCCTCCCTGGGCCGCGATAGGAAACGACGCGCCATGCCCATCCCGTCCCCGGACGCGGCTGGCGCCGCGTCTATCCGGCACGTCCGTTGCACTTCCCGCCCCGGATTACTCACTCCATCGCCATTCGAGGAACGTCATGCAGGCTCGCCTTTTTGCCCCCGTTGCTGCGCTCGCAGCACTTCTGGCTCTTTCGTGCGGCAAGGTGGCCGGGCCTTCCGAGCCCGTCGAGAACACGGGCATGTGCGTCACCGATTTTTCGTGTGCGTACGGCGAAGAGTGCGACGGCGCGGCGTGCGCGCCGATTGCGCCCACGTTGCGTCCCCACATTCAGACCGCGTCGTTTCTTCTGCGCGGCCCGATTGACGCGAACGAAGCCAGCTGGCGCGCGTCGCACTTCGATGTCCTGATCGCAGTCGGCGACCTGGATGTCGCGCGCGCGGCAAATCCGAATGCCAAGCTCTACGACTACCTGGTGACGCGCTTCAACCGCTTCGATCTGCCGGGAACGCCCAAGACGGCGATGGCGTGGGCGGCGAACCACGGGTACAACGGCGAGGATTTCTATCTTCACTATAAGGAAGACACGGTCGTCCCCACGTGGGAGGGAAAAGTGATCGTGCCGGGCTATGCAGCCGGCGTGGTGCCGGGCTGGGTGCCTGGAAGTCCCAAGCCGGGTGCCACGGCGCAGACGCGCGACCAGTCGCGCGTGCCCGGCTACTACAGCGGCGGCGAACCGTGGTGGATGGCAAACCTGGCCAACCCCGGCTACCGCAAGTTCCTCGACGCGTATCTGGCCGGCAGCCTGGACGGCACGTGGTGGTACAACCAGAAGTGGGCGACCGGCCCGGCCGACGGCACCATGATCGACGTGTCGATCTGGTATCCCGCCTACCATGAAGGCGTGCTCGAACACTCGGTGGAGTACTACGGCATTCCAGTCAACGACAGTCATCCCTACACATACGCAGTCGAGTCGTCGTTTCCGGCGCTCGCTGCGGACATGCTGGAGGAGTTCGGATCCACCAAGGACATCATGCCGAACTACTCACACGTCCTGTTTCTCAATTATGACAACCGCTGTGCGCAGAACATTCAGAAAACGACACCGTGGATCTACGGCGAGGTATGGGTCACGTACACGGGCTTGAGCGGCCCCACCCAGGGCACCGGCCGTTGCATGTCGGAAGATTACGACTACGATCAGGGCGTGCGGCAGATCATCTATCAGACGCGCGCCGGCGGGCGGCGCGTGCTGGGCGCCCAGGACCTGGCCGGAGGGCTGTCAGGCACCGACCGCGGCAAGATGCTGACGCTGGCGTTGTACTACCTCGTCCACAATTCCCACACCTACTACATGTACGAGTCGACGAATCAGCACAGCCAGGCCGAGGATATTTCGACGTGGAATTACAACCCGGCCGTGGATTTCGACATTGGGCAGCCCGATCAGATTCCGAACGGGACGACCGATTTCGAAGGAAAAGCGAACACCAAAGAGCACTTTCTGTTCAAGAGCGGTCCCGATCCCATCGACAACACGCTGACGTATCACGTGTGGGCACGCCGTTTCACCAATGCGCTCGTGCTCGTGAAGTTGATGCCCGTCGGTTCGAACACAGGCAGCCTCAGTGCCACCACCGTTGATCTCGGCGGCAGCTACATGCTTCTCAACGTGGATGGAACCGTCGGAGCGCCCGTCACGCAGACCACGATCCGCAACAACGAAGCCTTGATCCTGATTCCCGCGAACTGAAGCGCTACAGAATGCCCGATCCTGCGCCCGCGCTGATGGGTGTCGTCGCGGGCGTGCGCTCCATGCGTTTGATGGCGAGATAGGTGGTGTCGTCCACCTGCGGTGTGGCGCCGATGAAGGCGCGCATGTTGGCGTAGAGTGCCGTGCACAATTTGTACGGAGTGAGCGCCATGTTTTCGCGCACGGCATTGATAAAGCGGTCTTCTCCGTATTCGTCGGTCCCGTTGGTGGCTTCGGTGGCGCCGTCTGTGTAACACACGAGCACCTCGTCGCTGGAAAGCCGCATGCGACCTTCCTGCCATTCGACTTCGTCCTGGGTCAGGATGCCAAGCACGGGCCCTCCCACTTCCAGACGCCGGAAGCTTCCGTCCGAGGCCACGATGATGGGCGGATTGTGTCCGGCATTGCAGTAGGAGAGCTCACCGGTGTCGGGATTGAGAACGCCCACAAATGTGGTGACGAAATCCTGCGGCCGCACGGTATCGAGCAGAATCTGGTTCAGGCGCAGCACCATCTGGCGCGCGCTGGCGCTGAACGGAGCCACGGTGCGAAAGGTGGCGCGAAAGCTCGCCATGATGAGCGAGGCGGGAACACCCTTGCCCGCCACGTCGGCGATGGCGAAGGCCACCATGCGATTCATGGCGGGAAAGAAATCGTAATAGTCACCGCTCACTTCCAGTGAGGGAAAATTGGCGCCCGCGATCCGGAAGCCGGCCGTGACCAGCGATTTCTTGGGCGAGAAGAACTCCTGCACGATGCGCGCGAGGCGGAGCTCTTCTTCGATTTCGAGCTTCACCTTGCGCTCCTCGAAAAGTTGCGCGCGATCGATGGCCACGGCCGCTTCGGCCGCGAATGCTTCCAGAAGGCGCAGGTCGTCTTCGGTGTAGGCGTCGAGCCGGTCGCTCTCCAGGTTGAACACGCCCAGCACCTGGCCGCGCAGAATCATGGGCGCCACCATCTCGGAACGCGTGCGTGCGCGCACGTTGGCATACTGCGGATTGCTCTTCACGTCGGGCACGATGATGCCGCTCTTGCTCTTGGCCGCGAGTCCCACCACGCCCTCGTCGAGGTGGACCTGGATGCGTTCCTGCGCGGTGCGCGGGTATCCGGTATGAAGCACGCTGTTGATCGTCGACGTCTTGCCGTCGACCAGGAAGATGGCCGCGGCGTCGTAGTTCACCAGGCGCTGCAAGTTCTGCAGAATACGATCCAGCGCTTCATCACGCGTGAGCGACTTGCCCACGTCCGCGCTCACTTCGGCGAGAAGTTGTGCTTCCAACCGGCGCCGCTGCGCGCTCTCGCGCAGGCGCGCGTTGGCAATGGCGACGGCCACGTGCTCGCCGAGCGCGTTCAAGAGCACGAGGTCGTCCTGCGTGAAGGCATCTTCGTCGCGGCGGTTCACCACTTCGAGAATGCCGCGCACGAGCCCGCGCCGCACCAGCGGGATCGCCACCAGCGAGCGCACCTTGATGCCGAGTTTTTTCGCGATGACGGGTGTGAGCTCGTTGTGGCGCGCGTCCTCGATGACGACGGGTTCGCGCTTTTCCCACACCCAGCCCATGACGCCGTTGCCGCGCACAATCGGGGTGCCGCGCACGTCCGCGTCCGCCACGCCGAGGGCGCGGTCGAACACCATGCGGTCGCGCGTGTCGAGCGACGCGAGCAGCACGTATTCGGCGCGCGCAGCCGTCTTCACGATTCTGAGCAGGCCCTTCAACAGCTCGCCGAACTCGACGTTGGTGTTGAGGGTCCGGCTGGCCGCAACCAGCAGCTCGACCTCGCGCGCTTTCTTCAGCAGCAGCTGTCTTTCCTGGGTCAAATCGGGCTCCGGAATAAGATGAAGCAGACTCATGCTTCTATAGTAGAAGCGTGAAGTCAAGAACGGACTAAGAACGAATCAAGATTGCGGAACGGCGCTGCGAATCTTGCCTGCAATATCGAAGAATGCGCGCGCCACCGGTGAATTCGGTTCGCTCAACACGATGGGCCGGCCTTCGTCGCCCACCTTGCGAAGCGTGGGGTCGAGCGGCAGCTCGCCCAGAAAATCCACACCGAGGCGCTGGCTGATCTCGCGTCCGCCGCCGTGGGAGAAGATGTCTGTGCGCTCGCCGCAGTGCGGACACACGAAGTACGTCATGTTCTCGATGATGCCGAGCACGGGCGCGTGCACGCTGCGATACATCTCGAGGCCCTTTTCCGCGTCCACCAGGGAAAGCTCGGACGGCGTGGTCACGATGATCGCACCCGTGAGCGGCACCGTCTGCACGAGAGTCAGCTGTGCATCGCCGGTCCCCGGGGGCATGTCGATCATCAGGTAGTCGAGCTCGCCCCAGTCGACATCGGTGAGGAATTTCTTCACCACGCCCATCACGATGGGTCCGCGCCATATGACAGGCTGCCCGCGCTCGGTCAGAAATCCGAGCGACATGAGCTTGAGGCCGTCCTTTTCCACCGGTGCGATTTCTTTTTTTACGCCTGCCTGCGGTCGCGCATCACCGGTTCCCATCAGCACGTGAATGCTGGGGCCGTACACGTCGGCGTCCATGAGGCCGACCCGCGCCCCTTCAGCGGCCAGCGCGAGTGCGAGATTCACACAGATGGTGGACTTCCCCACGCCGCCTTTCGCGGACGACACGGCGATGATGCTGCGCACGCCTTCAATCGGCGCCTGCCCTTCGAACGGATCGGCGCCGCGTCCACCGCGCACGGGTCCCGGGCCGGTGTTGGGTGCTGCGGGTCCGCGCGCCGCGAGCGACGGCTTGGCACCCTTGGTCATGATGATGACCTCGCGCACGCCGCTGATCTTCTTGATCTCCTCGCGGCTGTCGCTTTCGATGCGCTGCTTCACCTGCGCGTCGTCGACGGGCAGGTTGAGCGAGAGCATCACCACGCCGTCGCGAATGGTGATCTTTTCGATACGGCGCTGGGAGACAATGCTCCCGACACCGTATACGTCGGCGACGGCTTCGAGTGCCTGCTGAATGGAGGATTCGTTGAGCATGGCGGTTTAGGAACCACCAATATACTCGCAGAACCCGTTACAGGCAAAGGGATCGCAGGACACGGCCGCTGCGCGGCCGCGTCTACCCACGTCCTGATTGACGCTGCGCACGCCTTCCGTTACGCTCGCCATCGTTCCGACCGGAGGCCCGCATGAAAAACAAGACCAGACGCCGTATGGGCTTTGTGTTCATGGTTCTGGCGGTTGCGTTCTCAGCGCTCAACCTCGAACGCGGCGGCAGCACCCCGATGCTCGGGGTTCCGGTGGTCTTCCTCATCGTCGGCGCCGTGATGCTGCGCAAGACCCGCGCGAGCGCCGAGGACGACGCACTCAAGACACGACGCCGGCACAGCTCCCGAGGCTCCAGCTCCAAGCCCGCTTCCCAGTAGTTTTCGTGGAAAAAACAGTCCCACGCTCCACACCTCTTTCCCGGTACGCGTGGCTCTCGATCGGCGCCGCGCTCATCACCATCGCGCTCAAAGCGGCCGCGTGGCACTTCACGGGATCCGTCGGCCTCTTGTCCGATGCGATGGAGTCCGTCGTCAACCTGATCGGAGCCGTCATGGCGCTGGCCATGCTGACGGTCGCCGCACGTCCCGCCGATGAAACCCACGCCTACGGCCACTACAAAGCGGAGTACTTCGCCAGCGGAATGGAAGGCGCGATGATTCTCATCGCGGCGGCGAGCATCGGCTTTGCAGCGGCGAAGCGTTTGATCACTCCGCTGCCCCTCGAGAATGTCGGGTTGGGACTTTCGGTTTCCGTCGCCGCGGCGCTCGTGAATCTGCTGGTGGCGCTGGTGCTCCGCCGCGCGGGACGCGCGCACGAGTCGGTCACCCTGGAAGCGGATTCACACCACCTTCTCACCGATGTGCTGACCACGGTCGGCGTCGTGATCGGCATCGGCCTCGTGGTGTTGACCGGATGGGAGCGCCTGGACCCCATCATCGGACTCATGGTTGCGTTCGTGATCGTCCTGACCGGCGTGCGCATCGTGACCAAGTCGGTCTACGGACTCATGGACACGGCACTCCCGGTTTCGGAACAGGACGCGCTGCGCGCGGTGTTCGAGCGCTACATCGGTGAAGAAGGAGTCGACTTCCATGCGCTGCGCACACGCAGATCCGGAGTGCGGCGTTTCGTCTCCGTCCATGTGCTGGTACCCGGTGAATGGACCGTGCATCGCGGACACGAGCTCCTGGAGCACATCGAGGCCGACGTGCGCGACACGCTCCCCAACGTATCGATACTCACCCACCTCGAATCACGTGACGATCCGTCGGCCTACGAGGATGTGGCATTGGAGCGGGCAGGCCTGGAGCGACGAACGCGCGAGCGGCGCTCGGCTGACTGAGCTTTTCACGTCGCGCCTTCTGTCGTGGTCGCGCCCCGTTGCATTGGTACGCGTTAACCGTGCATCGCCGGTCGCACGTCCCGTCGCCGTCGCAGTGTCGTTCACATGTGCGCCCGACACATCCCCGTCTATTGTTTTCTCCAGTACGGTTGCATGACGTGCTTTCCCATGGTTTGCTCCGCTGCGAGACGGTTGTGCGCAGCGCACAGTAACCTCAAGTTCGACGGATCATGCCTCCCGCCGTTGGCGAAAGGTTTGATGTGATCGATTTGAAGGCCCTTCCGGCACTGGCAGCGTGTTCCATCCCCCGCAACGAAAGAACACTGGCCCTGGTCTCGCACGAAGACCATGTCTCGCACTTCGTCCGGAATGTGTCGCGATTGGGTGGAATCGCACTCCCAACGTTGGGACTCAAGACTTGCTGATCCGTTTTTCGCCGCGCGCCGCGACTGTCTCGCCACGGGACTGTGACGATCGCGATACTCTGCCATCACCCGTAGCATGACATCCCCGATGTTCTGCTCATCACCGTCCGGCATCAGGCTCCGTACTTCCTCGAAGAGCTTCATGAACTCCTCGTCGGCCAGGAATTGGACATAGACTTTCTCCTGCATGGGCTGTCGCCATTCTTCCGGAACCATTCGCGCGCACTTCCTGCTGAAAAACTCGGCATCCGCATTCCTGGGTGCGGGCATCGGCACCTGCACATAATGGAACCGGTCGCGCAATTCCACCGGCGGCCGGTATTCCGAGACTACCCGTTCGACATCGCGATGATTCGCGCCCCGAATACGGCGCAGGATTTCATCCTTGTTGTCATCGGTCAGAATCGGCTCGATCAGCGCCGCCACGCCGACTTTGAGCTCTCCCGTTCTCAGAATCGCAAAGATTTCCGGATAGCGATGCGCGCAGCGCGCGGCCTGGATCCGGCGTCCCGCGCCGGAGCGCGAGTACCCGAGCTTGCGCACGCAGTAGTCGAACACCGAGCTGTAGCCCATTTCGAGGAATGACTTGCGGCGTTGCAGATCGTTGATGAAGTGCAAGACCCGAAGCGTCACGGCCAGCTCGACGCCCACAATCGTTTCAAATTGCTGGTGGAATTCCGTTTCACTCAGTGTTCGCAGCTCGTCGGCGATAATCTGATCTTCGTGATGCACAGCAGAACCTCCGCGTTCGGGTGAAAAAGAGGAGGAGCTGCTGACAATATAAGCGGGTGTTTTTCGGCCGCGTGATTTGCGCCGCGTCGCGACATCTAGAGCGCAATGTCGAAAGAAAAGAAATTACCGAGAACGATGATCGCTGCCAGGCAGACGCAGCGTAGCGCCGTGTTATGCGCGCAGTGTGGAAATGTGAAAGGTGATCTCAAGAAGCGGTCAAAGACATTCTTTTCACAAGAAAAAATATTTTCAACGGCACGCGCGGCGGGAGCGAGCGTTTAATTGCTCGCGACACGCCGCGCTTGTATATGTGTCGAGCCATCGGAGGCGGCATCGCGACACGCCGCTCAGCAGGTCAGAAGCAATTCGCGAAACAGATCCTGGGTCAGAACTTCCTGCGAGAACATCACGAACACGGCGGCACCTGCGGTGCGCACGGTGGCTGCCATTGACTTCATATTCATGCGCTTCATTATACCCTATTCTCCGCCCCGCATGGCGCGCTTGATCAGTGGAACCAGTTCTTTCGGATCGACGAATTTGAAATCATCGACGTGCTGATTGTCGAGGCCCAGCATCAAGAGCGTTCGCGTCGTGCACGGCGCCATGCGATAGATGGTGGTGCCATCCTCGACCATCAGGTAGTCGCCTCCACGGGTTGCCGCGATCGACAGACGCTGGTCACGTTCCAGGCGCACGCGCCGCAGGGCTTCCCGGTAGTCGGCGTAGATCCCGGGCGGCACGGGGCCGAAGTAGCACGTCTTTCCCAGGCTGCTCTTGAAGAGAAGCACCCCGATGGCCTTGTTTTCGACCACGACCGGATAGATCGCATTGCGTTGGCTGAGATACGGCATCAGATCGTCGGATGGATCGGAAGCCAGCGACGCGAACCCGGCGTCATCGGCGTAATAGTAGAGCGGTTGGTCGAGCTGCGCGTTCTTGAAATCGGGGGCCGCGTGCCCCGAGCGCACGTCGCCGTCGCGTTGAAGCTCGGACAGCTTGTCCTCCGCAATGCGTTGCGTCCCGGAATCAATATCAACCCAGTGTCGCTGGGAAGGGATTGCGAGCACGAGTGCCAGAACGAGCCACAGAGGCATCGACTAGTGGTCCCGTCCGGCCGGTCGAATCAACGCGAGGCTGGCCGTATGTCCGTGAAGGAAATTTTTCCCGCCCACCGGGCCGATTTCGCCGGCGCAGAAAAAACCGGCCAGCTCGATACCGCTGAAGAATGAGTTGATGGCGGAGATGTCGCCATCGGGCTCTTCGTAGAGATGCGTTCCACGACCGTTGCACGAAAAGAGAAAGGCGCCGCTGGGGGTGCCGAACAGCGCGTGCGGCGTCAGCATCATTTCCAGATCTTCGCGTGCGGTGCGCGCGTCGCGCAGATGGAACTGCACGCGCTCGCCCTTCTCGATCATGTCACCGATGGCGATGGCGCCGGTGCGGCTGTCGGCTCCCATCACGCCGCGAATCAGAAAATCACCGCGGCCCAGGTTTTCGCGCGTCGAATCGATGGCGCGTCCGATGAAGAGGCCGTTGCGCAGAAGCTCGCGGTCGCTTTCGTCGAGCGATTCGAGCACGTCGCCGATGCGTTCCATGGGCGGCACGCCTTCCAGTGATTCGATGATGTTTTCCTTCGCATCGGTAACCTCGAAAACGGGCCCGATGGGGCGGCACCCTTGCGACACGATCACGTCGAGCTGCACCGGACCACTGAGCCCCACGCCCACCAGCCCGTCCTTGAAAACCGTGTCATTCATGAACAGGCGATTTCCCTCCGGCTGGCGCGCCGCGCTCGCCAGCCCGCCAATGATGGGCAGACCCGCGCACTGAGTATTGAATGCATCCAACACCCGCTCCATCGGCGTGCTGAACGGATCGGCCATCATCACCATGCCGCGCGTATCCGGCGCGGGTTTTACGAATTCGGAAAACCGCGCGGGAGTGCGGGCCAGCTCCAGGGCGTCACGACCATCGATGTGAAATGGATGCACGCCGACACCGGGAAGCTGTGCGGCGATGATGGCCACGGCGGGTTCATTCTCGATCTCGTGCTCGGGGCCGATCACGCCCTCGGCGCAGCAACCGATCATCACCCTGGCACCGATGGCACCGCGCAGCTTCAGGCCCAACTCGGCGGCGTGCTTCACGAAATGCGTGCTCGGAAAAACCAGCGCGAGGTCCACGTGCTCGCCGATACGATCGATGACCTGGTGCGACACGGCGGAGAGCACCCGGTCGACGGACTCGTCCTGAACCGAAATGGAAGCGAACTTGAATTGCGCGGTGGTTGGTTGCATGCGTTGAAAAGACCAGAGGGCGGGCGCACTACGGACTATAGCGCACAATCGTGCCGTCGTCTCCCACGATGAACACATTCTTCATGGACGAGCCCCACACCGAGCTGACCCGCATGGGGAGATTGCTGATGTCGAAGATGCGCACCCAGCCGCCGTCCGCCGAGGCGTTGCGAACCACCGACGCAAAGTCGCCGGTGGCATAGCCCTCGTGATCGTTGGCACGCCAGACCGAAAGCACATCGCTGACCGGATCGGTGAATACCGGAGTCCACACTTGTCCGTCCCAGCGAAATATCGCTCCGCCCGCGTGCAGGGCCGCCGCGGGAGGCGGCACCAATCCCTGCAGCTCCGCCCCGACATAGACGTCGTCGGGACCGGTCCCGTACACACTGTGAAAGTTGTAGACGTTGGGCGGCGGGTTGATCGTTACGAGCTTGAACTGCGTGCCGTTCCATCGGAACGCGCTGAGCTGCATTCCCACGATGTACACATTGCTTGTGGACGAACCCCACACCGAGAGCATGTTCTGCGTGACGCTTCCCAGCGACAACGGTGACCACACACCGTTCTCGAGGCGCATGACCGTGCCGCCGTCGCCGGCGAGAAACGCATCACCGGTGGCGGCGTCGACCCAGATCTCGTTGTAATTGGCGGGCACGCCCGGCGAAAAATCACTCCAGCTGTTTCCGTCGTACTTGCGCACGGCGCCGTTTTCGCCGACCGCGTATACGGCGCATGTGCACGTGCCGCCCAGCCCGCGCAGGTTCTCCGTGGTCCCGCTCTCCATCGCCGTCCACGTGCCGTTTTCGAAACTCATAATGGTGCCCTGGTCCCCGGCCGCGAACGCGCGTGAGCCGTCCGGCGACACCCACACCGCTTCGAAATCGGCGGTGAGACCACCGGGCTCGGGCACGAACTCAGCACCGGACTTGCGCAAGATCATGCCCGCCTGTCCCACCGCAACCACTTCATTGCCGGCACCGAACACGCCCTTGATGCCATCGACGGTGTGGGTCTCCACCGGTGACCACGAAAGACCGTCCCAGTGAAATGCATTGCGACCTGAGCCGGACGCCGAGCCCATCGCATAGACATCGCTCGTGCCCGTGCCCCATAGCGTGTTGGGAAAAAGGCCGTCGCCAATGTCGATGTTGTTCCATTCCAGTCCGTCCCAGTGCACCGCCGCTCCACCGCCGCCTACCGCGAACACATCGGACGGGCCTGTTCCCCACACCGCGTTCAGCGCGAAGCTGGCGTTGGTTTGCACTTCGCCCCACGAGCTGCCGTTGAAATGGAGCAGGTTCTTGCCCAGGCCGGTGGCGTAGATGTCGTGAACGCTGTTGCCCCACAGCGAGTACAGGATTTCGTTGCCGTTGGCGACCGCCATGGTGTCCCACGCCACGCCGTCGTAGTGCACGATTTCTCTCTCGTGTCCGACGGCGTACACGTCCATGTCCCAATTGCCCCACACATCGTTGAGCGATTTGTCGGTAGGGCTGTTCTGCCTGGTCCACGACGAGCCATTGAAGAAGAGAATGACGCCGTCAACACCCACTGCCCACACGTGCGAGGCGTCCGTGCCCCAGATGGCGTTGAGATTTTCGGTCACCGGAGTGTGCGTGAGACGCCACTTCTGACCGTCGTAGCGCATGACGATGCCGCCACCGCCGGTGGCGAAGAGATTATCCGGGCTGGGGCCCCACACATCCGTGAGGAAATTGCCCTCGGAGACGGGGTTCATCCAGTGATACGAGGCGTTGCCCGGTGGAGGCGGCGTGATGACACTGCTTCCGCCGTCCCCGGAAGAGCACGATGAAATCGCGGCGACAGCCACGAAACACGCAGAGATCACACCGAAATGCCGAAGCCGCACGAACGCCTGCACAGAAGTAAGAGGAATGAGGGGCTGCTTGTAATTGTAACGGTCGGTGAAGTGGAGCGCAATCAGGCTCGTCGGCCTTGTGAAAAAAGTGTTTACTGCCGCGGCGGCAGTAAACGCACAACACTCATCCGGTCCGGACTAGTTCGACTCGACAACGGGCTCCGCCGGACGCGCGCGGCGACGCATACGTGCCGCGAACCGTTCGCGCGCATCCTGGAGTTTCCACGTGATGCGGATGGTGCATGTGTAGATCACCGGAATCATGATCATGGAGAGAATCGTGCTCGAGGTGAGCCCGCCGATGGAAGCGAGGGCGAGATTCTCCCAGATATCCTTGTCGTTGCTTTCGTTCAGGTGAACGAGAAGCGGCGCCAGGCCCACCATGGTGGTGGAGGTGGTGAGCATGATGGCGCGCACGCGCGCGCGTGTTCCGTGCGCCACCGCGCGCTTCAAGAGCCACACACGCTCCTCGCGCGGAAGAACGCCCATGTCCTTGCCGCCCGGTGTGCGGCGCATGGGCGGGAACAACGAATTCGCGAGCTCGGGATCGGTGCGCAGGCGCGATTTCAGGATGAGCGTCGCCTCGGTCCGGAAACGGCTCACGAGCAGGATGGAATCGTTCACCGCGATGCCGAACAGGAGCACCAATCCGATGCGCGCCGACGAATCGAAGGAAGAATGCGTGAGCCAGAAGATCAGGAACACGCCCACCATCGACATCGGAATCGACAACAGGATCAGAATCGGCAACTCGATGCTCTCGAGCATGGCGGCCAGCACGATGAAGATGAAGATCACCGCGAGCGTGATGGCGAGGCCGATCTGCTCCTCCTCTTCTTCGGTGAGAAACTCCTGACGCGCTTCCTCGGCCTTGTAGCCGTACGGAAGATCGATCCCCGCGATCACGTCCTTGATGAACTTCTGGCGCATCTGGTCGGTGCCCAGGTACTCCCAGTTCACGTGCGTGGTGTACTTCTGGTTCTCGCGCGTAATCGACTGCGACACGTCGCGACGCTGGATCTCGATCAGATCACCCAGACGCACCTGCTCGCCGCTCGCGTTGCGCACCATGATGGAGGCGATGTCGGCGTAGGAGATCTTTTCGGCGTCGGCGTAGGACAGCTGCACGCGTTCCTGGTCGCCGTTGATAAGCATGGTCCATGGGATATCGACGCCAAGCATGCGCCGGACCTGGGCGGTCAAGTCGAGCACGGTCATGTTGTATGCGGCGAGCCGCTCGCGCTTGATGCGGATCACCATTTCTTCCTGGCGCACGCGCTCGAACTGCGCGCCGGTGGTGATGCGCGCGTTGCGCACGCGCCGGTTCTTTTCGATGCGCGCCAGGGTCTGCTCCGAGATCTCGGCCAACTTCTTCGAGTTGTAACCGGTGATCTTCACCAGTGAGTTGAGCGCGGATCCGCCGAATGCGCCCTTGAAGTAAGGTCGATCGGAGAAACCGCGGATGAACACGCTGGAGCCGCCCGTGACGTCCGCCTTGGCGATCAACAGCTCGCGCCAGTGGAACGGAAGCGGTGTCTTGACCAGAGCTTCCTCGAACTCGACGCGCAGAATGCCCTGATTGCCGAACGCGCGCGAGCTCATGCGCACGCCTTCGGGCGCGGGCAGAAGCTGCTCTTCGAAATCGCGCAGGGTTTCGGACGTCACTTCGAGGTCGGTACCGCTGGGCATTTCCAGATAGAGAAAGAGCTCTTCTTCTTCGGGGAACCGCCAGAAGCCGCCCTTCACCACTTTGTGGTCGTACACCCACCAGCTTCCCGCGAAGATCGCGAGCGAGAGCGGGAGCACGACCCACCATGCACGCTGCACGCCCATGTAGAAACGATCGAGACGCGTTTCTTTCTGCTCCGTCGCGGGCGGCTCATCCACCAGACGGTCGAGCTCATCCGGGTCGATCACGTCGCGCGGGCCGTCCTCGAGCTTTGCCACCAGCGGACGGGCCCATACGCGGTGCAGCACCATCGGCACCCAGCCAAACGCGACGAACAATGAGGCCAACAGCGCCGCGCTCACCGATATGGCGAGCGGCACGTAATAAAGGGCAAGGCGCCCGGAGAGAAAGACGAACGACCCGAACACGACCACGTGCGTCAGGGTCGACGCCAGCGCCGGGTTCAGAATGTCATTACTCCCGTTCAGAATGGCGTGGTACGCCACATCCAGCTTGGCGCGGCGCGAGAGCCCGAGATTCTGCGCGCGTTCCAGGGCACTCAGCCGGCGGTGGATGGCATCGAACACCAGAATGCTGTTGTCGACCGCCATTCCGAACGACACGGCCAGGCCGCTGATGGTGATGAAGTTCACCGAGATGCGCAGCATGTAGAAGAGCGAGAGCGCAATCAGCGTGGAGAAGATGATGGACGCCGTGCACACCGTGGTGAGCTTGAGCTCGCGAATCGTCAGCGCCAGCATCACGAACAGGATGGCGAGGATGACGAGCGAGCGCTTCAGGAGATCATTGAGCTTGTCCTCGAGCTCCTTGCCCTGGTCGGTATCGACGTGAAAACCGACTTTGGACGGCAGGCTGGCCTCGATGCCGGGCAGCGCCTTGTGCAATTCCCGGCTCACCTGCACGGCGTTCGAGCCGCTGCGCTTCTCAACACTCACCTCCACGACGTTGCGCCCGTTCGCGCGCACGAAGTAGATGGGATCTTCGAAATCGGCGCGCACGTCGCCCAGCATGCCCAGGGTGAAATTCTGCCCGCCGCGGCGCGCCACCACACCGTCGCGCAGCGCCACCATGTCGACGGGTTTGCGCACCGCCACCAGCCGCTCGATTCCCTGCTCGCGCACCACGCCGGCGCCCTCGAACTCATCCATGCGGTCGACGGCGCGGAAGACTTCGTCGGCGCGAATGCCGTAGAGCTCGAGCATGTGCCGGTCGAGCACGATCTTGACCAGCGGCCGCGCGCCGCCCAACACCTGCGCGTCCGCGACGCCGTTGAGGCCCACCACCTGCGGCAACACCCAGGTTTCCGCCAGCTCGCGCAGCTGGTTGGGGGAGAGATCCGACTCCAGGCTGAAGGTGAAGAAGTCCTCGGTGCGAAATTCTTCCGGTACGAAGGGCAGAATCTGGGGCTGGATCGCACCCAGCGGAAGATTGCGACGCACATCGCCGAGTTGCTCATTGAGCTCGAGGCGCGCGAAGTCGATGTTGATGCCGCGACGGAACGAAATCGTCACCGTCGAGTTGCCGGCGCGGCTGGTCGACTCGATCTTCTCGATGCCGCGCACATCCTGCACGGCTTCCTCGATGGGAATGGAGATGGAACGTTGCACGGCCTGCGGCGACGCGCCGTTCCACTGCGTGGTGACTGTCAGCGTGGGCAGGTTGACGTCGGGGACGGCTTCGATCTTGAGACGCGGCAGCGAGTAGATGCCGAACACGACGAAGGACATGAAGATCATCCACGTCGTCACCGGAAATTTCAGGCAGAACTTGATCACGGCTCGTGACTTCCGGCCTGCGCCACCGCCTGCAGCGGAGCGCCGTGCGCGGCGGCCTGGTCGGGGCGCTTGATGCGGTGCACGAGCATGTAGAAGAGCGGCGTGTAGAGCAGCGTCAATGCCGTCGTCAGCGTGAGG
>Ga0207674_10004699_pt1 | contig 16375 bp, 18 predicted proteins | sample KBSCornC72_FD_184303 | JGI IMG/M metagenome (GOLD analysis project Ga0207674, IMG submission 184303) | Corn rhizosphere microbial communities from Kellogg Biological Station, Michigan, USA - KBS Corn C7-2 (SPAdes) (version 2) | ecosystem: Host-associated > Plants > Roots > Rhizosphere > Soil ... | reverse complement strand
CGAGCCGGCCTTGGTTCGTGAAGCCGTCGTGCAGGTCCATCGCGGCGAGGAGCTGGTCGGCCTCGTCGTGGATCCACCACTCGCTGTCGGGCACGGCGTTGCCCGCGGCGAAGTTGCGGAGCCGCTGGTTCCACCGGGCCGCCTGGCCGTCCCAGGCGCGCGTCAGCAAGCTGTTCCGGTCGGCGTCGAGGTCTTACGCCTCTGGGCGGACTGGGAGCGCGGAAAGCTGAGCCGTTTCCACGCGACTGTGAAGGTCGCCTACCGACAGGCACTCAAGCCACCCGCCCGCTCCAAGACCTGATCCACGCGCCGTGGGGCGCCGCGTGCCATCTGTCGCGGTTCTTGACACGTCCGAGCCGCCGCCGAAGAATCAGCGTTCCGTGAGCGAATCCGAGAATCGCGACGTCCTGGCGCGCGTCCTGATCGCCAATGACGGCGAGGTTTTGTCGCGTCTCCGCCTCTCGGCCGCGGAGGCCGCGCGCGTCTGCAATGTGACCCCGCGTCAGCTCATCTACTGGACCAAAAAGGGCCTGGTGAAGCCATCGGCCGACGGCGAGCACGACTACGACGTGTACGCCATGGAAAAAGTCATTCGGATCCGGCAGGCGCTCGCCAAGGGGTACTCGCTCGAGAAAGCCGCGCAGCTGGTGCAGCGGGATCTCAGCTCGATGCAATCTGACGCGAAGCGCCTCGACGATCTGCCACCCGAGGACCTCGAAGGCGAGCTACGCCGACGGCTCGAGCGTCTCGAGGAACGGGTCGTTCTTCTGCGCCGCAATCTGCCGACATCGCTGTCCGTCGCGCGGCTGCGGCGAGCCGTCACGGAGCTCGCCCGGCTGGAGACGATGGGTGAGCTGCGTGAGGGCGCCAACGGTGAGGGAGCGAAGTCGCTGGTGATGCGGCTCGGTCGCGCGGTCGACGAGCTCGAGATCCTTCTGCGCGAGGTCCAGGCGCCGGCCTAGCCCGTACGCTTCGCAGAGTGCCTGACCCTCTCGCGCGGCTAGCGAACGCAGCCGGAAAGCTCACCCGCCTTGGCCTCCAGATCAGCGGTCGCGGCGGCACCGCGCTGCCCGGACTCGTCGCGCTCACGATCGATCCGGACTTCATCGCCGCGCTCGCGAGCGATCTCGCGCACGGCGTGGTGCTCGTCTCGGGCACGAATGGCAAGACCACGACCACGCGAATGCTCTCCGACATCGTGCGCGCGACGGGGTGGGCACCGACCCACAACCGCTCCGGCTCGAACCTTGAGCGCGGAATCGCCGGCGCCCTGCTCACCGAGAGCACGTGGCGCGGCGAGCCGAGCGGGGACATCGGCTTGTTCGAGGTCGACGAGGCGTCGTTGCCGCTGGTCTTAGCGCGCATCAGCCCGCGCGTTGTTCTGGTGACCAATCTGTTTCGCGACCAGATGGATCGCTATTTCGAGATCGATCAGCTCGCTCGCCGCATCGGCGATGCGATCGCGAAGCTGGATCCGCGCATCACGCTCGTGCTGAACGCCGACGATCCGATCGTCGCGTGGCTCGGCCAGCGGCACACCGGACCGGTCGTGTACTTCGGCGTGGACGACCCGGCCGTCGGCGGGCGCGTGCCGCAGGTGATCAGCGACGCGACGCGCTGCCCGCGCTGCAAACAACCACTGCGCTACGAACGCGTGGTGCTCGCGCACGAGGGTGACTGGTCATGTCCCTCGTGCGGATTGGCTCGGCCCGATCGTGAGGTGGCGGCGACGGCCGTCGCGCTGACACCGGTGTCGAGCGAGATACAGCTGCGCACCGCGGTCGCGAGCGCATTCGATCCGGTGCGCGTGCCGATCGCCGGCCTGTACAACGCCTACAACGCGCTGGCCGCGCTCGCGGTCGCTCGCGCGCTCGATATCGCGCTTCCGACAGCGGCTCTGGCCATCGCCAACTTCCGGCCAGCGTTCGGCCGCCTCGAGCAGGTCGCGGTCGACGGACGAGAGATGCGGCTCATCCTTGTGAAGAACCCAGCGGGCTTCAACGCGGCGATCGGTGCGCTCTTGGAGACCGGCCGCCGGCCGCGCCTACTCGCCGCGCTGAACGACCGCGATGCGGATGGCCGCGACGTCTCGTGGATCTGGGACGCCGACTTCGAGACGCTCGCCCCAGCGGTCGAGCACGCGGTCGTGACCGGGATCCGCTCGCGAGATCTCGCGAACCGGCTGAAGTACGCGGGCGTCGCGCGCGAGCGGATCGAGGTCGTGGACGCGTGGGGCAGCGCGCTCGATCGAGCGATCGGCGCGGCGCCGGTCGGCGGCGAGGTCGTCGTGCTCGCGACGTACACGGCGATGCAGGCACTGCGCGCCGAGCTCGCGCGGCGCGGCCACGTTGCGCCCTTCTGGGAAGATTGACGGTATGGATCTCCGGATCGCGCATCTCTATCCCGATCTCATGAGCATCTACGGCGACCGCGGGAACGTTCTCGCGCTCGCGCAGCGCGCGCGCTGGCGCGACATCGATGTCGAGGTGCGCGCCTTCACGGCAGGTCAGAGCTTCGACGCAGACTGGCCCGACCTCTGGTTCTTCGGCGGTGGTCAAGACCAGGGTCAGGACATCGTCGGCGCGGATCTCGCGGGCCCGAACGGCGATGCGCTCAAGGCCTCGCTCGCGAACGGCGCGGCCGCGCTGACGATCTGCGGCGGCTACCAGCTGCTCGGACACGAGTACGTACCCGAGAACGCGCCGGCGATCCCGGGTCTCGGAGTGCTCGACGTGCGCACACGCGCCGGATCGGTGCGGTTCGTCGGCAATCTCGTCGCCGAGACGCCCGATGGTGTGCTCGTCGGATTCGAGAACCACAGCGGCCGGACGTATCTCGGTCCGAACGCAAAGGCCCTCGGCACGGTCATCGTTGGCAACGGGAACAACAGCGAGGACAAGACCGAGGGTGCGGTGCAGGGAAAGATCGTCGGCACGTACAGCCACGGCTCGTGCCTTCCGAAGAATCCCTGGCTCGCGGATCGTCTCCTCACCTGGGCGCTCGAACGCCGTCACGGACCGCAGCAGCTCGCTCCGCTGGACGATCGCGAAGAGAAGTCCGCGAGCGAACAGGCCGTCGAGGTCGCGAAGGCGCGCCCTTAACGGCGCGCGCGATACCGGCGGACCTTCATTCGATTCCCGCACGCCTGCGGATCGCACCAGCGCCGCCGAGCGTTCGCGGATCGATCGACGAAAAGCCACCCGCAACGACGATTTCCACACGCGCGCAGTCGCGGTCTCTCGGTCCCGAGCGCGACGAGAGGCGGCAGGAGCAGATCGCAGAACTGCGTCCATCCCTGGTTCACGCTCGCGAGAGAGCCGTCGGGCGCGAGGCGATAGCGCGCGCTGCGGAGCAGCAGATCGCGCCCGCGTGCGTAGCTCCGCACATCACCGCGTGCGAACGCGCGCACCGCGTCTCGCACCAATCGGAGCCGCTGCAGCTCCATCACTGGCGGCGCGCCCGAGGGTGCTTCGAATTCGTGTCGTGTGCCGAGGAACTCGCGTGCCGCGACGGCGTCGCTGAGATGGTCGTGCGCAGCCTCCGCGCGCACGCCGCTTCGCGGAAGCCCGAAATGACCCTCGGGCCCATGAGCGCTGCTCGCAACGACGATGAGGGCATCCACCCCGAGTTCGGTCACTTCTTCGTTCGCTGCGCCATCACACGCAGCGTCGTCGTGCCGACGTGCCCATGGCCGTCGGTGGCCGTCACCGTGTATAGACCGGGCTCGCGATCAGGGATCCAGAAGCCGGAATCGAAGGTCCCGTCCGCGTTCGCGGTGGTATCCCAGATCCGACGGCCGCCGAGGGTGATCGTGATCGTGGACGCGGGCTCATAGCCAGCTCCGCTCCCCTGCACCGGCGTGCCGATCGGTGCGCCCCCGACGGCGTCGGAGATCGTTTCGATCGTGAACGCGCTTGCACCGCCGAAGGTGAGCGCGATCTGCGCGCGTGGGCTCTTGCCGTACTCGTAGGCCTTCGCTGAGACGAACGGGCAAACGTCGCGCTCGAGGAGGACCGTGAACGTCAGGATCCGCGCGGACTCATCGATCAGGTTGACCGCGCGGACGGTGCGCCCGCCGGGCTCGAGCCCCTTCAGTCCCTGGTAACTGGCCGTTCCGTCCGGGTTGAGTGTCGAGGCTCCTGTGACGCGCAAGCGGTACGCCCGCGCCGCGCCGGCACCCTCCAGCGGGATGAGCTCGAACGCCGGCACGTCGAACACGTTGGACTGGGCGCTCGCGCCGAAGGTGAGGACGATCTCGCTGTCGCTCGCTTCGACGAAGCGCAGCTGTGTCTCAGCACCGGCGTGGCCGCCGGTCATCGCGCCGCATGTGAGAGGCAGCTTCGCCGTTGGTGTCGGCGTGCAGGCGGCGATCAAGATGATCAGTAACCATCTCATGGCACTTCGATACGTTACAGGAACGAAGTAGTACCGCCGTACCGGTCACTGCTCCTCTTCGTCATTGCCAGCGTCGCTGTTGACATGTCGCGCGATGCGAGTGCGAGCGCTGATGGGAGCGATGCTTCTGGCAGCGGCCATGTTCCCGGCCGTGGCGCTCGTTGCATCGGCGGACGAGGGCCCGCCACTCCTGCCCGTGGACGCGGGTCCTCCCCCCCGTCCGCCGAGCACCGTCCTCCGCGCCATCGTGACCGCGCCGCCCGCTGCGACGCCATCGATCGTCGCGTCTGGCGCGGTCGCCGGCCCGAAGAAAGAGCTCATCGTTCTTGTCGGTGGCCTCGGCACGGACAAGCGGCCAGGCGATGACCCGTTCAAGGACCTGCAAGACCGCATACCGAAGGACAGATATGACGTCGTGCGTTTCGGCAAGGACTTCGGTGTGTACGGCACCTACGACCCGATCGACAGGAACGCAGAACACCTTCGCGACGGCATTCGCTCGCTGTCGGCTGGTTATGACTCTGTGCACATCGTCACGCACTCGCTCGGGGGAAATGTCGCCGATCGCGCGTTCGCGCTGGGACTGTCCTCCGGCGACGGAGTGGCGACCTACGTCGCGTGGTCCGCACCGCACGACGGTGCCCACGCTGCGGGAATCGCACGAGCAGCGCTCACCCTGAGCGGACCGGCCCGTGTGGATACGCGGGACCTCGCGATCTGGGCAGACCTGCACGATCCCGAAAGCGCAGCCGTGCGTGACCTCGCGCGCATCCGCGCCGTCGCTCCGCCGCTCGGCGTCGTCCGTCTCGATCTGCGGCTCGCGACCGACGAGCTCGTGAGCTCTAGCGACGGGCGCGATCCTGGCGTCGAATCGCGCGTCCTGCTTCCCACCACGCTGCGAGATTGGGAGGGGCACGGCGGCATCCTTCAGAACGAAGAAGCACTGGGCCTCACGCTCGCGACGATCAAGCAGAAGGCTGTGCCAGCGGACGATCGGGGAATCGTTCTGCGCGCTGCCGCTCAGACCATCTCGAACCAGACCTCCGGCCTGGTCGAGGGGCTTGCCGACATCGCGTTCGAGGGGCTCTGTGTCGTCCTCCTCGTTGGCGGCGTCGGAGCACTGATACGCAGGACGTTCAGCCGTCCGATGCCGTGGCCGCCGTTCAGCGAGTGAGCGGCGAGCGCGGTCAGGCCATCGTCGAGTTCGCGCTCGTGCTTCCGACCCTTCTCGTCGTTGCGCTCGCGATCGTGCTTGTCGCGGAGCTCGGCATTGCGCGGATGGCGCTGCAGCACGCGACGGCCGAAGCCGCTCGCGCCGGAGCGCTCACGAACGACGACGAGCAGATACGCGGGACGCTCGCGGCGACCATCGCCCCGCTCGCGCCCGACCGCGTGACGAGCGCGATCTCGCCGCCGCAGGCGGAGCCTCCGCGCAATGCCGATCCGCGCGGATCGCTGCTCACGGTCCAGGCGAGCTACGCGCTGCCGGTCCCGCTCGGGTTCGTCGGGCTCCCGCAACTCGTCGTGACGGCCAGCGCAACGCGACGCATCGAGTGGATGCCGTGAGAGACGAGTGCGGCCAGGCGCTCGTGATCGCGGCGATCCTCATCGGGATCGGAGCGCTGGCCATCGTCGGTCTGCGTGCGGTCCAGGACCGCATGCTCGAGAACGCGGTCGCGCAGGATGCGGGCGAGGCCGCGGTGGAGGCGGCGGCGGCCGTGGTTGCGGATGCCTATGTCACGCGGATCGGTTCCGTACGGGCGCACGCGTTCGATGTGCCGCGGCCGACGGTCGACATCGCCGGCCTGCTCGCGGATCCTGCGACGCGCGAGTCCGCGCGTTCCGCAGCCTCCGAGATCGCGGCGCGCAACGGCGGCGTGTTCGATGGCGCGATCGAAGTGCGCTGCGTCGGCTCGACGCTCGAGATCGAGCTCCACCATGCGGGCCGGCTTCACCGCGCGGCCATACAGGCGGACGCGTGCTCCCCGCGCTGACCGCATCGCGCCGCCGCATACCCAGGCGCCGGCTGGCTCTCGGTGGCGCGTCGGCGCTGCTCGCCCTTGCCGCGGTGGGCGCGGAGATGGGAGGCGCTGCGACCCCGCCCGCACAGGCATCGCTCGCGGAGTCGCTCGCGCCGTCCACGTGGGCGATGAACCTCCCCGTCGCGTGGCTGGCCGCACCGGTCCCGCGCGTGCGTACCGGCGACGTGATCGATGTCCTCGCCGTGCGCCAGGGCGAGCGTGCCTACGCCGTTCCGGTCGCCTACGCCGCGCGCGTGATGGCCGCAGACGATCGCGGGATCGTCCTTGAGCTGGACGAAGAGGGAGCGAGCGCGATCGCGATCGCCCGAGGTGGCGGGATGCTGCTCGTGCCTCTCCTGCGCTCCACGCGCTGAGCCAGCTGAACGATGGGGGGTGAGCGCGTGAGCGCGCGCGCCGCCATCTGCGGCGGCGACGATCTCCGTTTCGCCGCTGTGACGTTGGGGTTGGAGCCATGCGATACAGGTCGGCCCGATCTCGTCCTCGTCGACCTCCGCGATCCTGCGTCGTGCGCAGCGGCCGCCGCACTCGATGCCGCGATCCCGCGCGTCGCCGTCGCTGGCGAGAACGAGCGCGCACTCGCTGCCGCGCTCGGCTACGACTCCTCGTCCATAGCCGCGACATGCGAACCTGCGGCGCTCGGCCCCCTGGTGGTCGCCGCGCTTCCAAGAGCGCCGCGCCGGGCGACGCGCGTGGTCGTCATCACCGGTGTGCGCGGCGGTGTCGGACGCACGCTGCTCGCCGCGAATCTTGCGCGGCGGCTCGCGTCGCGACTCGCTGTCGCTGCCGTCGACGCGACCGGGACCGGTGCTCTTGGTTGGTGGTTGCAGTGCTCGCCGCGCCCCTGGACCGAGCTCGAGGGCCTCACGGACGAGCTCACCGCGGAACACCTCGCGGTCGTCGCCGCGGAGAGCGCGAACCTGCGCGTGATCGGCGGCGCGCCGGTCGCGCCGACGCGCGCGCTCGCCGAGTCGACGGTACGAGCGGCCGCATCGCTGGCGGAGCTCGTGATCGTCGACGCGCCTGCGCTCGCCGACGAGCGGGGTCGCGCCCTCACCGGAGTCGCCGATCGGGTGCTCATCCTCTCGTACGACGACCCGCTCTCGCTCGTGACGATGGAGGCGAGCGATGTCCCCGCCGACGCGTGGCTCATGGCGTCGCAGTCACGCGCTCCGCGGCTCGGCGAGCACGCCGCGTTCCGCGCCCTGCCGCGCGACGAGGCCGCCGTCGCCGCGGCGCTCTCCGGGCGACGCGCGACGGGCGGTGCGCTCGGCCGCGTGTACGACGAGCTCGCGGAGCTCATCGCGCTCGACGCTTCATGACGTCGGAGGGGGTTCGCGCCCGGCTCGAGCGCGCCATCGTCGCGCGGCTGCGCGAGGCGGAGGACGGACGGCCTCGCCGCGATCAGCTCGCAGCAGCGCTGCGTGAAGCGCTCGCATCGGAACGCGTGGTCGTCCCTTCAGGCGAGCTGCGCGAACTCGAACGATGGTTCGAGGACCGCTTGTTCGGACTTGCCGCCCTCGCGCCGCTCCTCCGCGACGAGCGCGTCAGTGAGGTGATGGTCAACGGCACGCGCGGTGTCTGGGTCGAGCGCGACGGACGTCTCGAGGAGACCGGCATCCGCTTCGCGGATCCGGACGAGATCCTCGTCCTGATCGAGCGCCTTGTCGCGCCGCTCGGCCGGCGCATCGATCTCGCCACGCCGCTCGTCGATGCGAGGCTGCCGGACGGCTCACGCGTGCACGCGGTGATCCCACCGATCTCGCTGCATGGGCCCGTGCTGACGATCCGCCGCTTCGCGAGCCGGCCTCTGACGCCGGACGATCTCGTTCGTCTCGGTACCTGCTCGCGCGAAACGATGGATCTTCTCGTCGCCGCGGTCCGTCAACGCCGGACGATCCTCGTTTCGGGCGGCACGTCGAGTGGCAAGACGACGACGCTCAACGCTCTTGGCTACGCGATCGGCGAACGCGAGCGAGTCGTCACGATCGAGGATGCGGCGGAGCTCCGGCTGCCACAGCCGAACGTCGTCGCGCTCGAGACGCGCATGCCGAGCGTCGAGGGAACGGGCGCCGTCGACGTGCGCGCGTTGCTGCGCGCCGCGCTGCGTATGCGACCCGATCGCATCGTGGTCGGCGAGGTCCGAGGCGGCGAAGCGCTCGACATGCTGCAGGCGATGAACACCGGCCACCGCGGATCGCTCACCACGGCTCACGCGAACGGTGCGTATAACGCCCTCATCCGCGTCGAGACGATGGCCCTCATGGGCGGCGTCGATCTGCCGCTCGCCGCGATCCGCGAGCAGATCAGGCGCGGCATCGACCTCGTCGTGCATCAGGAGCGCGGTGAGGATGGCCGTCGCCGCATCGTCGAGATCGCCGAGCTCGGTCTTGGTGACAGCGACGGATACGAGATGCGGAACGTGGCGGCCTGAGCGCACTCCTTGCGCTTGGCGCTGCGACGGCGCTCGTCGCGGTGGTGTTCGATCGGCGGCTCGCTGGCGCGATCCAACGTGTCGCGCGTCGTGTTCGGCGAGGAAACGCGCGCGAGACGCGGGCGGCGCTCCCCGCCCTCGTCGATGCGGTCGCCGCAGCACTCGCGAGCGGCCTTTCCCTATCCGTCGCGCTCGCGGAGGTCGCGCCGACCTTGCCGGCGGAGCTGGCCGCACCGACACGTCGCGCCGCGTCAGCGCTGGTGCTCGGCGCGCCGGTCGGCGAGGCGCTCGCCGCGTACGCGGGCGCCGTGCCCGACGAGGACATCGCGCCGCTCGCTGTCGTGCTCATCGCCTTCGCTCGCAGCGGCGGTCGCGTCGGCGGCAGTCTCTCGCGCGTCGCCGCGTTGATGCGCGGGCGCCTGGCGCTCGAGGACGAGCGCGCGGCGCTCAGCGCGCAAGGGCGCGTGTCCGCGATCGTCCTCGTGGCGCTCGCGCCTCTCGGCGGGCTCTTCTTCGCGCTCGCGACGCCGGACTACGCCGCGATCTTTCTCGGTGAGGGCATCGGCCTCCTCGGCGTCGCCGTCACGCTGGAGTTAGTCGGCGCGCTGTGGCTCTGGCGCATCGTCCGCTCGACGGCACCCCCGCCCGATCTCGCGACATTCCTCGATGCCGTCGTTGTGGGTCTCGAGGCGGGCCTCACGTTCGAGCGCGCGCTCGCCGCGCTCGTGGAGCGCGCGCCCCGTTTCGGCCGTATGTCCGACGCGCGAAGGCTTCTCGCAGACCTCGCCCTTGGCCGCTCGCTTCCCGACGCCCTGCGTGGCTTCGGACGCGGCGGTGATGACGCACGTATCGCGGCCCTCGTGGTCGCAGCAACAAGGTTCGGAGCCCCGCTCGCCCAGCTGCTGGTCATCCAAGCTGACGCCCTCCGGACCGCCGAGCGCCGCCGCGCTGAGGCCGACGCGCGGCGACTACCGGTGCTGATGCTTTTCCCGCTGTCCCTCACGATCCTGCCGGCATTGCTTCTGGTGTTTCTTGGACCGCCCCTCCTGTCGCTACTCTCCCCGTGAGTGGGTGCAAGACTCGCGTTGCTGCTGTTCGGCACGCTGGTGCCGGGGACGTTCCTCATCCTGATCCCGGCGATGATCCTCAACGCGACGGGCACCGAAGGCGAAGGTGGGCTGCTGCGTCTCGTCGGGCTCGTGCCGATGGTCCTCGGCATCGCCATCCTCGCCTGGTGCTTCGCTGGCTTCGTAGTCGAAGGCCAGGGCACGCCCGCCCCCTACGACCCGCCGCACCATCTGGTGACCGGACGGCTATACGGGTGGATGCGCAATCCGATGTACGTCGCGGTCACGATGATCCTCGTCGGCGAGGCCATTTTCTATGGATCCCTCCTGCTTCTCGTCTGGGCCGCGGTCGCCTGGATCTTCTTCAACTTCTTCGTCGTGCTCTACGAAGAGCCGACGCTTCAGCGGCGATTCGGTCCGGCGTACGAGAGCTACATGGAGCATGTGCCGCGCTGGATCCCGAGCCGGCCGCGCAGCGTCGCCCCGCACCCGCAGATGAAGCTCGCCACGCTCGTCTACGCGCTGCGCGACGAACAGGTCCTCTTGGTGCGTCGGATCACCGAGCCGAATCGTGGGCTGTGGGTCGCGCCCGGGGGCAAGCTCGAGCCCGGGGAATCGCCCGCGGAATGCGCGGTACGCGAGATGCGCGAAGAAACGGGACTTGCGATCGATCGTCCGGTGCTGCGAGCGGTGATGACCGAAACCTCGCCGCGCGCCGACTACCAGTGGCTGACGTTCATCTTCGTCGCATGGGACTTCGCTGGTACGTTCACTCCTGCGGAAGGCATCGGCGAATTCCGCTGGGTCCCGATCGACGAGGTGGCGAAGCTTCCGATCCCGCCTGCGGACGCCATCTTCTTCCCGCGACTCCTCGAAGACGGCAGCACGTTCACCGCGAAGTTCGAGTACGACGCCGACCTCAATCTGCTGCGATCACAGATGTAGTTACACGCGCACCAGAGGAATCAGCTCGCGTTCGTGCGCCGTCATGTTCGGATCCGCCATCCGGCGCTCGATGGCTGCCGGTAGGTGCTCGCGCACGACGGCGCGATCGAACCCGGCGAGGTAGACCCGCAGGAATGCCCGCAGCGCGAGCTTCGTACCTCTGCTGAGGTCCGCGGCGGCGAGGATGACGATGGTCTGCGCGACGTCGTCGGCCCAGTGGCCGGCGCGCGCGTTCGCCCAGTCGATGACCAAGACATCGTTCCGATGGAGCATCACGTTCTCCGGGTGAAGGTCGAGATGCAGTACCGCGCCGCCAGGGCCGATCGCCGGTAACCACTCCGGTGCGGGGATGCGGTGCAGCCGCCGATGGAGCTCGGCGAGGAGCCGCGCGTGTCGAAGAAGCGTCCATGGTCGCCGCGCGAGGTCTACGCGCATCGTTGGACCGCTCGCGCGCTCGAGCACAAGGTCCGCGCCGTCGACGCTCACGATCTCGGGCGCGGGATAACCGTGCTCGCGCACGTAGCGCATGACCGCGAGCTCATTCGGCGGAACGTTGCGTCCGCGGTAACGACGCAGGACGGTATGCGCATCGAGCGCATACACGTCCGCGTCGCGACCGCGCGCGAGCGGCTCTAAGAGTTCTTAGACCCGGACGACGTACGTGCTGGCGATCTTGTCGTGCCAGCCTTGCTTGTTGGCATCGAACGCGGCCCAGATCACGCCGATGAAGAGGCACGCGATCGAGACGAAGAGACCGATGTAGCGGATGAATGCCTGCAGGATCGTGAGCGAAGAGCCGTCGGTCCGAATGACCTTGATGTTGAGCACGCGCATGCCCAAGGTCTGTCCGCCACCCTGCGCTGACCAGAAGTAGCAGAAGTACAGAACGCCAAGGAGCGTGTTGATCGAGCTCGAGCTTGTGGTCATCTGGCCGGCACCCACTACGCTACTGATGATGTTCGAGACGATGCCGACACCTAGACCGTCGATGAAGATCGCGAAGAATCGGACCCAGAAGCCCGCTTTGTTCGTGGTAACCGCGACCGCCGTTGCTTCAACCGCCATAGATATGACTCCCTTCCTCGGCCCCGGAGTCTAGATTCGGCCACAAACTGCTCCTAGTACGACCTTCCTACTGGCTGGCTTGACGTCTGGGCAGGCAGACTCCCGCCAGGCAATACGAGAAAGGGGGAGCAACACATGCTGACATTCATCCGTGAAGACGAAGGCCAGGGCCTCGTTGAGTACGCCCTCATCATCGCAGTCATCGCCATCGCCGTCATCGTCGCGATGGTCTTCCTGCGAGGCCAGATCCAGAACATTTTCAGCAACATCGGCAACAACCTCACCTAGCTAGACCCACGTGTAGGGTTATGAGCGGCGCCGGCAGCGGCGCCGCTCATTTTCTTGAGAGGGCGGAGGGTTTTTAACTGTGGGCGTCGAGACTGTGCGGGGTATCGAGAACGTCGTACTGACGGCGCTTCTTCTCGCGGTCATGTACACCGACTTCCGCTTCCTCCGCATCCCGAACATGTTCACCTACCCGGCGATGCTCGCCGGGATCGTCTTCGGCGCGCTCGAGGGACTGCCGGGCGGCCTCTTCACCGGCGGGCTCGTCGACCACGTCGCCGCGCTCCTCCTCGCCTTCGCGATCGCGTTTCCCTTCTACTCCGCGGGCGGCCTCAAAGCCGGCGACGCCAAGCTCCTCATGGCGATCGGCGCGCTGCGCGGCATCAACTTCCTGCTCTTTGCGGCGGTCTACGGTGCTCTTATCGGCGGCGTCCTTGCCGTCGGATTCATCCTCCGGCGAAAGCTTGCCCGCCCGGTCGCAGGTGCTGCCCCGAATACGCTCGCCGGGATCATGAAGTCTTCGATCCCGTATGGCGTCGCTCTCGGTTTAGGCGGACTGGTCGCACTTGCGCTCGAGGCTGCCGGCTATGTGCAGGTGACGGTTTAGACTCGCGCGACCACCGCAAAGGGGAGCGATGACGCTTGGCTGACGCCGAAAAGATCCGCATCCTCATTGTCGACGACATCGCCGACACCAGAGAGAACCTTGCCAAGCTGATCGGGTTCGAGCCCGATATGGAAGTCGCTGCCACCGCTGGCGGCGGGCAAGAGGCCGTGAATCTCGCGAAGCAGCACCGGCCTCACGTGATCCTGATGGACATAAACATGCCGGACATGGACGGGATCACGGCCACCGAGATCATCTCGAATACCGTCCCCGAGTCGCCGATCATCATGATGAGCGTCCAGGGCGAGCAGGATTACCTGCGCCGCTCGATGCTTGCCGGCGCTCGCGAGTTCCTGGTGAAGCCGTTCTCGGCCGACGAGCTCATCAACTCGATCCGCCACGTCCACGAGCTCGAGAAGGTGCGCCGCGCGCGCTACGCGCCGGTCGCACCGGTCCCTGCGCCCGGCGCCGCTGCCGCTGCGGCGGCCGCCGCGGGTCGTGAGATGGGCAAGATCATCACGTTCTTCTCGCCAAAGGGCGGTGTCGGCCGGACGACGATCGCCACGAACCTCGCGGTCGCGTTGCACCAGCTGACGGGCAAACCCGTCGTCCTCGTCGACGGCAGCCTGCCGTTCGGCGATATCGCGGTGATCCTGAACATGAGCCCGAAGGCGAAGACGATCGCCGACCTCATCGGCTCGTTCGAGACCGCCGACTCCGACGTCGTCGAATCGATCCTCGTGCAGCACTCGACCGGCATCAAAGTGATGCTCGCGCCGCCCACGCCCGAATCGACCGAGCTCATCACCGGCGCCCACATCAAGCACGTCCTCGAGCTTCTTCGGGAGCGCTACGCATACATCGTCGTGGACACCTGGCCGTCCTTCCAGGAGCAGGTGATCACGATGCTCGACGTCGCCGACGTGATCCTGACGCTCATGACGCTCGAGATCACGAGCCTCAAGAACGTTCGCGTGTTCATGGAGGTCGTCGAGAAGCTCGGCTATGACGAGGCGAAGGTCCAGCTCGTCGCCAACCGGAACGACAGCTCCGGCGGCATCAAGGCGTCGGATGTCGAGGCGAGCCTGGGTCGCAAGATCCCGCACACGATCGTTTCCGACGGCCGCACCCTCGTGCTCGCCGTGAACCGCGGCGTTCCTTTTGTCATCAGTCACCGGGACAGCCAGGTCGCCAAGGACATCTTTGCTCTGGCGCAGCGCATGGTGACGGCCGAGACCGCTCCCGCCGCGGCTGGCAAGCAAGCGCCGGCGCGCGGCGGACTCAAGCTCTTCGGAGCCCGTTAGGGCCGCGACGCGGTCCATTAGTCACCGGTCTGATCCCCCAAAAGGACGGTCAGAAAGCGTTCAACTGGACGTAGACTCGTTTTGCCGAGGGAGCAGGCGCCCGCCATAACGGGAGCCGGAGATGAGGGTTTCTTAGAGGGATGTCACTGCTTAGGCGCATTGAGGGTCAGCGACCGACCGGGCAGCAGCCCGCCGCACCAGCGCCTGGCACCCCGCCCCCACCGGGCGGCCCTCCGAAGCCACCGTCCGAAGGCCCCCTCACCCAGAGTTCCTCGCCCGCGCGCGATGCGAACCGTGACGTCCGCATCAAGCTCCAGACACGGATCATCAACAACCTCGACCCGCGCCTCGACCTCGCGGACGCGAAAGCGGTCCGCTCGAGCATCGAGGAGATGTTCAACAAGTTCATCGACGAGGAAGGCGTGGTCGTCACGCGTGTCGAGCGTCAGAAGATGCTCGAGTCGATCCTCGACGAGATCCTCGGGTTCGGCCCGATCGAGCCGCTGCTCAAGGACGACACCATCACCGAGGTCATGGTCAACGGCCCGTTCCGCTGCTACGTCGAGCGCAAGGGAAAGCTCCTGCTCTCCGACGTGACGTTCCAGAGCGACGAGCACGTCATGCGGATCGTCGAGCGCATCATCGCGCCGATCGGCCGGCGCGTTGACGAGTCCAAGCCATACGAGGACGCGCGTCTCCCGGATGGCTCGCGAGTGAACATCATCATCCCGCCGCTCGCACTCAACGGCCCAGTCGTGACGATCCGAAAGTTCCCCAAGTACCGGATCACCGTCGAGGACTACATCAAGTTCGGCACGGCGACCGCGGAGATGATGGAGTTCCTGCGGGCCTGCGTCGAAGCGCGACTCAACATGTTCATCTCTGGTGGCACGGGCTCAGGTAAGACGACGCTCCTCAACATCATGTCCGGCTTCATTCCCGAGGACGAGCGGATCGTGACGATCGAGGACGCCGCCGAGCTCCGTTTGGTCCAGGACCACGTCGTCCGCCTCGAGTCGCGCGCCGCGAATATCGAGGGCAAGGGCGCGGTGACGATCATGGACCTCGTGAAGAACTCCCTCCGTATGCGCCCCGAGCGCATCGTCGTCGGTGAGATCCGTGGTGGTGAGGCGCTCTCGATGCTCCAAGCCATGAACACCGGTCACGATGGTTCGCTCTCGACGGGTCACGCCAACTCTCCGCGAGACATGCTCGCCCGGCTCGAGACGATGTGCCTGATGGCCGGCGTCGACCTGCCGGCACGTGCCATCAAGGAGCAGATCGCGAGCGCGCTCGACGTCATCGTGCAGATCTCGCGTCTGAAGGACGGTTCGCGCAAGGTCACGAACATCACCGAGGTCCAAGGCATGGAAGGCGAGGCGATCGTCCTCCAGGACGTCTTCGTCTTCGAGCAGACCGGCTACGTCGAAGGCAAGGTCCAGGGCCGCCTGCGCCCGACCGGCATCCGCCCGAAGTTCAGCGAGAAGTTCGAGGCCGCCGGCATCAAGCTCCCGCAGGGCGTCTTCGGCGACATGAACGTCGGCCTTAGGTAGGTAGATGGAGTACGCCCTTCCCGCCGGGATGTTCGCCGGTGTGCTGTTCTTCTTCTGGGGTATCTCGACGATGCTTTCCGGCGGCGGCGCCGGCTCGGTCGAAGAGCGCATGGCGCGCTACGCCGGTGGCAAGGCCGAGGTCAAGACGACCGATGGCAGGACGCGCGGACGGCAGCGCAACCTCGTCGACCCGTTCGCCACGCTGTCGAGCGATGTACAGGACAGGCGTTTCCAGATCCGCGTGCAGCGCGACCTCGCGCGAGCGAACCTCAAGCTCCGCGTCGCCGAGTACTACTCGATCCGCGTCGGCCTCGCGGTAGGGCTTGGCCTCCTCCTCGGCGTGCTGCGTGACCCGCTCTCTGGCGTCGTCGGCGCGGTCCTCGGTTACTTCGTGCCGCGGTTCTGGGTCGGGCAGCGCATCGGCGGCCGGCTCTCGGCATTCAACAAGCAGCTCGCGGACACGATCACGCTCCTCTCGAACTCGCTGCGTGCCGGCTCGAGCTTCCTTCAGTCGATCGAGCTCGTCTCGCGCGAAACGCCCGATCCGATGGGCGAGGAGATGGGCCGCGTCGTGCGTGAGGTCAACCTCGGCCTCGGTATGGAAGAGGCGCTGTCCAACCTCGTGCGCCGCATCCGAAGCGATGACCTCGACCTGATGGTCACCGCGATCGGCGTGCAGCA
>Ga0207674_10004698_pt1 | contig 16383 bp, 15 predicted proteins | sample KBSCornC72_FD_184303 | JGI IMG/M metagenome (GOLD analysis project Ga0207674, IMG submission 184303) | Corn rhizosphere microbial communities from Kellogg Biological Station, Michigan, USA - KBS Corn C7-2 (SPAdes) (version 2) | ecosystem: Host-associated > Plants > Roots > Rhizosphere > Soil ... | reverse complement strand
CTGGTCCGGCCGTGAACCGCCGACCAGCTTGCCGACCCCGACCACGAGCGCGATCAGGACGAGCAGCGCCACCGCCGCCCCGTACCGGGTGCCGAGCAGTCGCAGAACGGTACGCACGGCAGGTCACCCCGGAACGCTTGCCGACTCGGGGCGCTGCACGGGCTCGCTGGTACCGCCGCCCCCCGGCCGGTACACGGCGTAGGTCGTCGGCCCCTCGGCCGGCGCCGCCCGGGTCCAGTGGGCCGGGCGCCGGCGGGGACGCGCCGGCTCGGCGCTCTCCTCCGGTACCGTCCGGTCCTCGGGCCGTCCGCCGCTGGCCCGCGCCTCGTGCGGATCCTCGTGTCGCGCCTCGGGCCGGGTACTGGTCCGCAACTCCACCTCGTTCGCGCGGCGCCGCTCGATGGCGCTCTCGACCGCCGGGGTGGCGACCGCGAGCGTCGCGGCCTGGCGCAGGTCGCGGAAGAAGCTGCGGTGCCAGGTACCGGCGGCGGCGACCTGCCCGGTCGAGTCGCGCCCACCGAGCTGGGTGATGCGCCGGTACGGCCGAAGCAGCAGCCAGCCGACCACGCCACAGAGCCAGACCAGGGTCACCTGCAGCCAACCGGGCAGCGACGCGGTGCTCATGATGAGGTCGACCGCGAACAGGTAGACGGCCGCGCCGGTACCGAAGATGACGATGTTGAAGATGGCGGCGACGACGGCGTTGACGAGCCGGCGTACCCCGGAACTGGCCGGCCGGAGCATGCCGACGGTACCGAGGATGGGCGCGGCGATGACGGCCCAGCGGAAAATCAGGAACCCGAGCAGCACGAGGATCGACGCGGTGATGTCGAACATCGCGAAGAACAGCGCGGACAGGATCGCGATGAACCCGGCACCGATCCGGTCCATCCCCTTCGTGCCCTGCAGGTACTGGTACGCGTCGGGATCCTCGGTCTTGATCTGCTTCGCGACCCGCTCCCACCGGTTCTGCTTGTCGCTGATGATCTGCTGCCGCGTCTTTCCGGACGGGTCATTCGCGATGTCCGCCGCGTCGGCCCAGCTGAGGGACTTGGCGTCATAGAGCACGAGGCCGTACTTCTGGGCCGTGGGGCTGTCCGCGGAGCCGAGTTCCCCGCGCAGCCAGTCCCGGTAGAGCAGGTTCTGGGTCGCCGTGTCGCTCGCGCGCTGCGCCGGGGTGCGGCTGTCCTTGCACTGCTCCGGGTGTGGCAGCACGGCGCACTCGCTCGGCGGGATGTCCCGCACCGGCGGCCCGACCGCGTCGTGGACCGCCGACAGGCCGGTGATGAGGCTCTGATCGGCCAGGTGCGCCGAGCGCACCGGCCATGCCGCGATCGCGGTCACCGCCACCATGACCAGGATCGCCCAGCCGGCCGTGGTCATCGCGTTGTTCATGTCCGACTGGCGGGAGCGCCAGAGCAGGTACAGCCCGACGACCGCGAGGGTGATCGTGCCGAAGACGGTGAACACCCTGGTGTAGATGGACTGGGTGGCCTGCTGCACCAGCGTGTCCGCCCAGCCCCACATCGACTGGGGGCTCCATGCCTTCTCCCGCAACGCGTCCGAGGCGCCCACCACGGCGGTGGCGAACATGAACTCGCCGTTGGCGACCGTGTTCTCGAACTTGTAGTCCGGGTGCATGACGGTCGGTACGCAGCCGATGTCGTAGGTCGTGTAGTCGTAGCCGGCGTACCCGTACACGGTGTTGAGCCCGTCGGCCTGACTCGGCGGTGAGCTCGGTCGCGTCGCGAACCAGCCGGCCATGCCCGAGTCCGGGGTCTCCGGCGTGGGTGCCTCCACGCACTGCACCTCGTCCTGCGTCAGGCCCTGCAGCTTGTTCACGCAGTCGTTCCAGCGCGACGGATCCTGCCACTCCTGCGTCGTGCACTGCCCCGCCAGCGACGGTAGTGCCGGCCGGCCCGGTGCCGCCGAGGCCGGAGTCGCCGGCCAGAACACCGTCCCCGTCGCCGCCAGGAACACGGTCGCCAGTAACGCCAGCAGCCTATGGCCAGGCGACCGGGTCACGGGCGACCCGGCGTGAGGGGTGGGCATCACGCCTCCGGCTCGGCAGAGAAGTCAGGCGACGGCAGGTCCGACGAGGCGGCCTGGGGGATGGCCGCCGCCGGTGTGGTGTCCAGATACGTCAGCAGGTCCGGTACGTACGAGACGTCCACCCGTACCTTCTGGACCCGGGCGTCCACGTCACGCATCACGAACTCGCGGAAGCCCAGCCGGGACGAGGACGTCGTGTCCACAGTGGACAACGTGGCCAGCGTCTGCTCGTACCCGACGTCCGTCGGTACCCGCAGCAGCCGCAGCGCCTCCGCCGCCACCTCCGGATCCTCCGCGATGCGACCCACGAACACCGTCGACACCAGGTTCTGCACGTCCAGTCCCAGGATGTCCTTCGGGTTCTGCGAGGCGACCAGGCCCGCGATGTTCCACTTGCGGGAGTCCCGGGCGAGCCGCACCAGGAACGAGCGGCCCGAGCGCCAGCCCTCCATGAAGTGCGCCTCGTCCAGGCCCACCATCTTGCGCGTCGACATCGAGCCGCCGTAGCAGCGCCGTACCGCCAGCCGGTGCGCGGTGTGCAGCATCGGCAGCGCCAGCGCCTCCTCCGCCGACCAGTACTCCCGCTCGATCTTCAGGTCCGGCAGTCGCAGGCCGGCCATGGTGATGATGGTCAGCGCCGCGTCCGCGCCGAGCAGATCCGGCGGCGGGGAGCCGAAGAACAGCATCGCGAGCGGCATCTCCGCCGTGTCCATCAGCAGGTGGCCCAGTTCGCGCGCCTCGGGCTGGTCCAGCTCGGCCAGGCAGCGCACGATGTCGTCCAATGTGGACGATTCCTCCGCCGGTACCTCACGGGCCGCGTGCCGCAGCAGCGTCGCCGTCGACGCCTCGCGCGCCACCTGCGGCGGTACCAGCATCGAGCAGATGTCCTGTACCAGCATCCGCCGCTCGGCGCGCGCGTTGGATACGGCGATCTCGAACTCCCGCTCGCCGGCCGGGTCGGCGGCGAAGTGCGCCCGCTGCGGCGTCGGGATCAGCGCGTACGGCGCCAGGGTCCCCGGCACCGAACCGGTCAGGTTGATCACACGGGAGTACGGCGCCAGTTCGGGCATTGACGCGATGCGGGCCAGCGGGCCGGACGGGTCGAGCAGCGTCACCTGGACCCCGCGCCGGGCCGCGAGGTAGCCGAGCGCGCCCATCAGCGTCGACTTGCCACCGCCCGGCTCCGCGACGAACACCGCGAGGCCGGAGCGTTCCCGGATCTCCATCGGGAAGTGCAGGTCCAGGAAGACCGGTCGCCGGCAGGTACCGGCGGTGCGCCCGATCAGGTCGCCGCGCCGGTCGCCGACCATCGAGGCGGCCTGTGGCAGCGCGGCCGCGAGCAGCTTGACCGGCATCCGACGCAGGTACCCGGTGTTGGCGACCGGTTCGCCCGGGATGAACTCGCGAACCAGCCAGTCCTGCTGCTTCGGGTGCTGCAGCGAGATGCGCAGCTCGCGGGAGTACATCTGGATCAGCCGCCGGGCCCGCTCCAGGCACTCGTCGCGGCTGCGCCCGGAGACGGCGAGGCGGTGCCAGCCGTGTACCCGCGAGGCATCGGTGGGCAGTCCGGTGGTCATGTCGTCGCCGATGTGCAGCGCGCGCTGGGCCAGCCGCTCGAGTTCGGGCGGCGCGTCCATGCCGTGCTCGGCGTAGTCCGCCTGCTGCGAGCGGATCATCCGCAGCCGGTGCTCGAGGTTGCGGAACGAGTCGTTGGGGCCGAGAACGTCCACTCTGGACGACAGCTCCATCGGCCAGGGCAGCCGCTCGTGGAAGTGCAGCCACGGCTCGTGCCGCTCGGGGATCTCCAGCGGCTCCATCCGCCCGACGGCCAGTACCGCGACGTGCCGCTCCTCGCCGGTGAGCCGGTTGACCAGCTTCACGGTCGAGCCGTACGGGGTCCGGTACCGCTCGATCTGCTCGGTGAGGGCGAGCAGATCGCCGGCGTGCCACTCGCCCGAGGTGACCGGCGACAGCGCCTGCGGCGGGGACATGCCCAGCGCGACCGACCGGTACAGCAGCCATTCCAGCTCGTGTGCGGTCACCCGCCGGCCGCGCATGCCGAACGCGCCGAGTACCTCGTCGAACTGCTCGACCATGCGGGACATGCGGCGCCGCTCGGCGTCGCCCACGCCGCGGCCGAACAGGTTGCGCATCCGCTCGGTCAGCGAGTCGCCGAGCGACCGCCGGGTGAAGGTGATGCCCAGGTACGTCTGGCCCTCGGCGTGGTTGACGGACAGCAGGTGGTGCTGCGCGGCGACCAGGTGGTCGGACCAGGTCGGGGCGCCGGGCGTCGGTGGCAGCGGCGCCGGGGTGTTCTGGTCGACCGTGCGGGCCCACTCGTCCGCCGGGAACGGCCGGGTGGTGCGCCGCATATGCAGCCGGAACCCGGCCAGCCCCGCGTACTGCTCGGCGATCGCGGACAGCAGCGCCTCGCGCTCGGCGTCCGGCCGGAAGGCCCAGCGCACCTCGGGCAGCCGGTACCACGCGGTGACGCTGTTGGGCGTGAAGGTCAGGTGGCCGGCGATCTCGGTGATGGCCAGCTCGACCGAGGCGCCGCGGTCCTTGGGCTTCGGTGGCGCCGGCCGCGGCCCACGCCCGCGGCCCGCCGGGGTCGGCGGGTTGGGGACGGTGCGCCGTGGCGGGGGCGGCGCCTCCCGCACGGGGGTACCGGCGAGGACCAGCTCGCCGTTCGTCCTGCGCTGCGGCGGCCGCGCCGGTACCGGTGGCTGTGCCCTCGCCGGCGACCGCGACGGCGGCGACTCCGCGACCACGGTACCGTCCACAGTGGAGTGTGCGACGCGCCGCGCGTCGGCGCCGAACAGCGCGAGGAACGGCGACTCGATCTCCGGCCGCGCCGGTTGTCCGGTGGACCCGTTGGTCCGGGACGGCTCGGCCGGCTGCTCCGCCTGCGGCGGCTGGTCGGCCGGCTCGGCCGGCTCGGCGTCGACCGGTGTGGCGCCCCGCCGGGCGTACGGCGAGTGGAAGACCGCGACGGCACCGTGCGGTACCGTCCGGACGTCCGGCGCCTCCGGCTCCTCGTCGGGGTGCCGCGGCGGCGGCGGTGGTGCGGTCATCGCGCACCCCGGGCGACCAGGTCGCGGGACGTGATCGAGTCGCGTACCCGGATCCGCGCGGCGGACAGCGCGGCATCGCGCCGCTCCGTCAGCGGTTCGCGGTTGCGCCGCCAGTCGACCAGCGCGGTACGGATGACCATGCGCGCCGGCCGGTCCGGGTCCACATGCCGGAAGATGTACGACGTCGCCACCATCGAAAGCGCGATCTCCCACGCCGGGAACAGGTCAACGTGCAGGGTGAACAGGTAGTGCACGAACATGAACGCCGGCACCAGGACAACGAACAGCCCGTACTGCGCATAGGGCAGCTGGAACGGCAGTGTGTACCCGGGCGGACCCAGGTAGACCAGACGGGCCCGATAGATGTCGTCGTCCGTGCGCAGGCGCATGGTCGGCCTACTTGAACGCCAGGTTGACCAGGTAGGTACCGACGAAGAACAGCGACACCGCGCCGGCGATGAAGGCCAGGCCGATGATCGCGATCGCCGAGCTGGTCAGCACCTTCGACACCTCGCCCTTGCTGGCTCGGCCGATGAAGATGATGCCGAGCACGGCCAGCAGGATAGGCGCGATCTTGCTGGCGAAGAACGAGATCAGAGCGTCCGTGTTGATCTCCCCCGAGGGGGTCGGAGCGGTCTTGCCCGTGACGACGGCGAGCACGTCCGCGGCGTGTGTGGAGTTCAACACCGCCTGGCCGAGCTCCGTGAAGATCATTTCTTGCCCTCCCCCAGTACCCACTGGTGTCGACCGGTGACGCTGCGTCTCAGCTCGATGGCCGGGATTATTGCTGAGCGTACGTTGTGGTCACCCATGGAACAAGCTACGTAGAGCGTGACCGGTGTGGCGCGTGGGGCGCAAGCGTGCAGGTCAGGCGCCGTGGACCAGCCTCGCTGTGGGACCCTCGGACACCTTTTGCGCCCGGCCGGGCGGTGTCCGCCCGATCGTCCCACCCCACGCGCGCCGGTCGCGTTCGGGGTCGCCGTACGCTGAGCCGGTGGGACCCGTGGTGGTGGGCGTCCTCAACGTGACGCCCGACTCCTTCTCCGACGGCGGCCGGTACGCCGACCTGGACGCTGCCGTCGCGCACGGGATCCTGCTGCGCGACCAGGGTGCCGGCCTGGTGGACGTGGGCGGCGAGTCGACGCGGCCGGGTGCCGAGCGGATCGACGCCGATACCGAGATCGGCCGGGTGGTACCGGTGATCCGCGCCCTGGCGGCCGCCGGCGTACCGATGAGCATCGACACCACCCGGGCCAGCGTGGCGGCCGCCGCCCTGCAGGCCGGCGCGACGGTCGTGAACGACGTGTCCGGCGGCCTGGCCGACCCGACCATGGCCAAGGTGGTGGCCGACGCCGGCTGTCCCTGGATACTGATGCACTGGCGTGGGCACTCGCGCGACATGCAGCGCCTGGCCGTGTACCGGGACGTGGTCGCCGAGGTACGGGAGGAACTCGCCCAGCGGATCGAGGAGGCGCTCACGGCCGGCGTGGCGCCCGACAAGATCATCGTTGATCCCGGGCTCGGCTTCGCCAAGTCGGCCGAGCACAACTGGCAGCTGTCCGCGCATCTCGACCGGATCATGTCGCTCGGCTACCCGGTGCTGTTCGCGTCCAGCCGCAAGTCCTACCTCGGCCGCCTGCTGGCCGATCCGGACGGTACCCCCCGGCCGGTGGACGAGCGGGAGGCCGCGACCATCGCGACCACCGTGCTGGCCGTCGCGGCCGGCGTCTGGGGGGTGCGCGCCCACGACGTGCGGTCCACGGTGGACGCGATCGCGGTCTGGGAGGCCACCGGCCGCCCGGCCGTCGCGCGCGCCGCCTCGGGGTCCGGCGAACGCTGGCTGAGCGCCGCTTTGGCAAGCTACGCGGCGGCGAGCACCGGCACGATCACGCTCACCGGCCTGACCGCCCGCGGCCATCACGGCGTGTACGACTTCGAGCGCGCCGAGGGCCAGGACTTCGTGGTCGACGTGACCCTCGAAGTTGACCTCGCGTCGCCCGCGCGCACCGACGACGTCGCGGACACCGTGCACTACGGCGAGCTGGCCGACCGCCTGGTCGGTATCGTCGCCGGCGAGCCGGTCAACCTGATCGAGACGCTGGCCGGCCGGCTGCTGGACGCCTGCCTGGAGCGGCCGCTGGTACGCGCGGCCACCGTCACCGTGCACAAGCCGCAGGCCCCGATCGCGCACCCGTTCGCCGACGTCGCGGTGACGGTCCGCGGTAGCCGATGACCGTCGCAATACTGGCCCTGGGCAGCAACCTGGGCGACCGGGAAGCGCACCTGCGCGCGGCGATCCGCACGCTGTCCGGGTCCGGGGCGCTGCGGGCCGTCTCCGGGGTGTACGAGACGCCGCCGTGGGGGGACCCCGACCAGCCCGAGTACCTCAACGCCGCGGCCATCGTCGCCGACCCGTCGGCCACCCCGCGGTACTGGCTGGATCTCGCCCAGGAACTCGAGCACCAGGCCGGCCGGGTGCGCGATCCACAGCGGAGGTTCGGCCCGCGTACATTGGACGTTGATGTGATCGCGGTACGTGGTGACTCCGGCGAGCCGGTCGTCGCGGACGAACCCGATCTCGTCCTGCCGCATCCGCGGGCGCATCTGCGTGCGTTCGTGCTGCGGCCGTGGATCGACATCGAGCCGTACGCGGCCCTCCCGGGTCACGGCTGGGTGACCGATCTGCTGCGGGCCGATCCGGTGGCGGGCGACCTCGCCGCCCTTCGGCCACGACCCGACCTCGACCTGGAGACCGAAGCATGAGCGAGTCGGCGGCATGAACCAGCCGCAGCGCACCAGCGAGCCCCGGCTCCGGCCGACCGACCCGTGGACGCTGATCGTGGTCGGGCTGGCCGCCGTGGCCCTGGGCTGGGTACTGGTCAGCCACTACTACGGCGACATCCCGCAGATCCCGTGGCTGCCGGCGTTCACGGTGTTCGCGATCGCGATCGGTGAGGCGGTGCTCGCCCGTACGACGAAGGCGCGCATCGACCGGCGGCCGGGCGCGGCGCGGGTCGAGCCGCTGGCCGTCGCCAGGTACGCCGTGCTCGCGAAGGCCTCATCGCTGGCCGGATCGATCTTCGCGGGCTTCTATGTCGGCCTGCTGGTGTGGCTGCTGGCTCAGCGTGGTCGGTTGACCGCGGCCAGTTCCGACATCGCACCCACCGCGGCCGGTGTGGTGGCGGCATTGGCGCTGGTCGTGGCGGCATTGTGGCTGGAGCGGGCCTGCCGCGTCCCGAAGCGTCCGGAGGACGACGAGAAGCCCGACTGACTCAGCGCGGGGGCTTTCCCTTACTGGCTGTACACGGGTACGGTCGGGCACCGAACGCTAAGGGAGGCGTCGGTCATGTCGTACGGCGACCAGGGGTACCGGTTCCGTGGTGAAGGGTTCCGCGACGAACCGGATTTCCGCGCGGATACCGGCTCCACGCCGACGTTCCAGCCCGGGTACGGCGCCACAGACTACAGCACCGCCGAGCCGACCACATCCAGCCGCCGCATCGTCAGCCCGGCCGAGCTCGACGACGTCTTCGACGACCCCGAGCACGGTGACCCCGGGATGGACCGGATGGGCGTGCATGTCGCCTGGGAGCTGCTGCTGCTGATCGTCGCCGTGGGCCTGGCCGTGTACCTGCGCGCGACCCACAGCGAGCAGTTCACCGGCGACACCCTGCGCAGCCTGGTGCTGGGCGCCGCGGTTCTCGGCTTCGCCACCCTGGCCGTCGGCGTGTCCCTGCGTGCCGGCGCGGTCAACCTCTCCGTCGGCGCGACCGCCTCGGCCGCCGGGCTGTTCCTGGCCAGCCACTCCGACCGGGGCCTGGTCTCGACCGCGGGCATCGCGCTGCTCGGCGCCGCCCTCGTCGGCGCGGCGATCGGCCTTCTGGTGGTGGTCCTCCACGTGCCGGGCTGGGCGACGAGCCTCGGCGTCACGCTGGCCGTGATCGTGTGGATCAACAAGCATCTCCAGCCGATCGGCGTCACCGCGACCTACCACCCGACCGGGCAGGCCTTCTACTGGTACGGCGGCTTCGTCGCCGTGGCCCTGCTCGGCGGGATCCTCGGCCTGGTCAAGCCGATCCGCCGCGGGCTGGGCCGGTTCCGCCCGGTCGGTGACCCGGCGGAACGGCGCGGCGGCGTGGCCGGCGGAGTCGTGTTCCTCGCCCTGATCGGCTCCGGGCTGCTCGCCGGCATCGCCGGGATCCTCGGCGCGCTGGCACAGAAGCAGGTGCCTCCGGACGACGGCACGCTCACCACCGGGCTGGCGCTGGGCGCCGCGCTGGTCGCCGGTACCAGCGCCTTCGGCCGCCGCGGCGGGGTGCTCGGTACCGTCCTCGCGGTCACCGCGCTCGTGCTGTTCCAGCGGTACTCCGAGGTCGCCAACCTGCGCATCTCGCAGTTCGCCATGGCCGCCGTGCTGATCGGCGTCGGCCTGCTGGTGACCAGGCTGATCGAGTCCTACGGCCGGCCGGCCTCGCTGCGCCCGGACGAGCCGGACGGCTGGGACGACGGTACCCAGACGATCAACAGCCGGGCGACCGACCCTGGCTGGTCGACCCCGCGCCAGGGCAGTGGCTGGACGAGCCAGCTTCCGGCCCGCTCAACGGATGACACGTGGGGCGGCGCCGCCGACGACCGCTGGGGCGTCAAGTAGCGTTTCTGGGCATGACCGATCCTCAGCCCTCCTTTGCCGAACTCGACGCGCTGTCCACCGGGGAGCTGCAGGAGCGGGCCTTCCACCGGGCCCGCGAGCGCGGGGACGTGGGCTTCTTCTGGTCGCTGTTCGAGCACCTGCCGACCTCCGAGACCGGCGACGACGGCTCGTTCGGCGTACAGTCCACCGTGGACGATGCGGTGGCCGCGTGGAAGGACGCCACGGACCACCGGTACGGCGACGAGGAGCCTCTGGTCAGAGCGGCGTTCATCGATTATCTACTCAAGCACTGACCATTGTGGACTGTTCCGACTATTGCCGCCATCCGCCCGCGTGCGCTGCTTGTCTGAAAGAGTGACCCCACACTGGCCGTATGGCTGTCACCACTGGTGGGCGCGTCCGTACCGCGACCGGTACCGCGGTCATCGCCGCCCTGATTCTGGTACTCGCATTCGGTAACCCCGCCTACGTCGACTGGGCGAAGAACCACGCGTCCAACGGCGCCTGGGGTTACTTCCTCCGGCAGCTGGCCTGGCCGGAATGGTCCTTCAGCTCCGACCAGTCGATACGGACGTTGCTGGCCAACGACATCAAGGCGATCCTGCTCATCGTGTTCACCGGCATCTTCGTCTCGTTGATGGCCGGCTCGGCGCGGGGCAGGTTCTTCGACGGCTGGGGCTCCTACATCTTCGCCGGCGCGCTCGCCGGCCTGATCGCCGCCTTCATCCAGGCGAACGCCAGCCTGCTCGGCGCCTTCAACTGGGCCGCCGGCGGCGCGGTCTACGGACTGTTCACCGGCTGGATCGTCGGGCTGGCCACCTTCGGCGGCCGACGCGCATAGCGGCGGGCGGTTGATCGCTGGCCGGCGCCGCTCCGACAAGCTACGCGGCGGACAGGGCGGGCGGCGGGGTCCGGTTATCCGGCCTCCGCCGCCCCGGCCAGCGCGATCCGCGTCGGGGTCAGCACCCCGAGCACCTTGCCGCCGCCGTTGTCCGCGGCGCCGTCGCGCACCGCCACCCAGCCGGTACCGCCGTCGAGCAGCGCGGCCAGCGCGTCCCGGAGGCTGGCGTCGGCCGGTACCCACGGCCCCTTCTCCACGTCGTCCACAGTGGACGGATCGGACAGCTCACCGCGCGGTATCGGCGTCACGCTCAGCCGCTTGATGCCCCGGTCCGCGCCGACGAACTCGCGGACGAAGTCGTTGGCCGGCGCGCGCAGCAGCTCGGCCGGGCTCGCGTACTGCTCCAGCCGCCCGCCCTGGGACAGCACGGCGACCCGGTCGGCCATCCGTACCGCCTCGTCGATGTCGTGCGTGACCAGGACGATCGTCTTGCGTACGGCGGACTGCAGCCGGAGGAACTCGTCCTGCAGCCGGATGCGCACGATCGGGTCGACCGCCGAGAACGGCTCGTCCATCAGCAGCACCACCGGATCGGCGGCCAGGGCCCGGGCCACCCCGACCCGCTGGCGCTGCCCGCCGGACAGCTCGTGCGGGTACCGCCGGCCGAACTGCCGCGGGTCGAGCCCGACCAGTTCGAGCAGCTCGGTGGCGCGCTCCTCGACGCGGCGCTTGGGCCAGCCCAGGAGCCTCGGCACGGTGGCGACGTTGGCCCGGATCGTCTGGTGCGGGAAGAGCCCGACGTTCTGGATCACGTACCCGATCCGGCGGCGCAGGTCCACCGCGCTGCCGGCGTGCACGTCCGCCCCGCCGAGCAGGATGTGACCGGAGGTCGGCTCGATCAGCCGGTTGATCATCCGTAGGATGGTCGACTTGCCGCAGCCCGAGGGCCCGATCAGTACGACCAGCTCGCCGGCCGGGATGTCCAGCGTCAGCGAGCCCACCGCGTCGGTACCGTCCGGGTAGCGCTTGCCGACGCCCTGCAGCGAAATCGGTGCGGCCTCGGTGTTCGGGGTACCGTCCACGCATGTCCCTTCTGGACTCGCCGGCGCTGGCCTACGACGCACCGGCCAACCCGTGGTTCTCCTGGCAGTTCGTGCACGACAACCGGGACCAACTGCTCGCCGCGCTGCGTGAGCACGCCTCGCTGACCGCCGAGGCGGTGCTGGTCGCCAGCCTGGTGGCCATCCCGCTCGCGGTGATCGCCTACTGGTACCGGCCGCTCACCGGCCCGATTCTCGCATTGTCCGGCGTGCTCTACACGATCCCGTCGCTCGCCCTGTTCGCGTTCCTCGCGCCGTTCATCGGCATCGGCCGGATCACCGTGCTGGTCGGCCTGGTGCTGTACGCGCTGATGATGATCGTCCGAAACGCCCTGACCGGCCTGAACCAGGTGCCGGAGGACGTACTGGACGCGGCCAGGGGCATGGGGTACGGGCGGTTCGCCCGGTTGCTGCGCATCGAGTTGCCGCTGGCGTTACCGGGGATCCTGACCGGGGTACGGCTGGCCACCGTGTCCACGGTCGCCCTCACCACGGTCGGGGTACTGGTCGGCCACGGCGGGCTGGGTCAGCTCATCTTCTACGGCTTCCGCGCCAACTACCGGGCCGAGATCGCCACCGCGACCGTGGCGGCCGTCCTGCTGGCGCTGCTGCTCGACCTGGTACTGCTGGGGCTCGGCCGGCTGGTCACCCCATGGGCGCGGGGGAGCCGGGCATGAACGAGTTCAACCAGGCGATCACCTGGCTCAACGACCCGCTCAACTGGACGAACCCGGGCGGGATCTTCGACCTGCTGAGGCAACACCTGGAGATCACCGCCCTGGCCGTGCTGCTCGGCTGCCTGGTCGCGTTGCCGCTCGGTCTGGCGCTCGGGCACTTCGGGCGGGGCGGCGGGCTGGTGGTGCTGGTGTCCAACCTGACGCGCGCCATCCCGACCATCGCGGTGCTGTCCATCTTCCCGCTGATCCGGGCGATCGGAATCGGGATGACCGCCGCGGTACTCGCGCTCGCGATCTTCGCGATCCCGCCACTGCTGGCCAACGCGTACACGGGGCTGCGCGAGGTGGATCCCGAGGTGCGCGAGGCGGCCAGGGGCATGGGCCTGTCCGGCTGGCAGATGCTGTGGCGGGTCGAGCTGCCGCTGGCCGTGCCCTACATCGCGGCCGGCTTCCGTACCGCCGCGGTGCAGGTGGTCGCGACCACGAGCCTGGCGGCGCTCGCCGCCGGCGGCGGACTCGGCGAGATCATCTCGCTCGGCTTCGGGCTGGGCCTGTCGGTCGGCGGCGGCCAGGTGCTCGCCGGCGGCTTCCTGATCATCGCGCTCGCGCTGCTGGTCGAGGGCGGCCTCGCGCTGGTACAGCGGGTGGTGACGCCCCGCCCGCTGCGCCGCACTTTCCGCAGCCGTCCCGCCAGGCTCGCCGCCGCCGACAACCAGTGATCGTGATCGTGCTCACAGCGGGGTTGATGAAAGTCTCCTAACGAGATCGGCTTTAGAGTTGCCCACCCCGACCACCGATGTTGAGCTTGTAGGGCTCATGGGGCGGTACTCACACTGATGCCGCCCGTCGGACACGCGGCCGATCCAGGGGATCGAGCCGGGACACGGGAGGCGGGCACTTCAAATGCACAGGTATTCGCGCGTGGCGGTGGGCCTGGTGGGGCTTGTCGCGGCCGCGGGCATGGTTGCCGGCTGCGGAAAGGCCGGATCGTCCGGTACGGCGGCGCCAGCGAGCGCCGCGGCCGGGGGTGGCTGTGCGCCGGTCGCCGGTACCCAGCTGGTCGTGCTCGACGACGACAAGCACCTGCAGAACACCGACAACGTCATTGCGGCGATCAACACGAAGGCGGCCACTCCGGACGTCGTCGCGGCGGTGAACAAGGTCGCGGCCGCGCTGGACACCCCGAAGCTGGTCGCGCTGAACAAGGCGACCGACGTCGACCACAAGGCACCCGCGGCCGCCGCGGCGGACTTCGCCCAGGCCAACAACCTGACCAGCGGCATCACCAAGGGCGCCGGCGGCACCATCAAGATCGGTGCGGCCAACTTCTCCGAGAACCAGACGCTGGCCGAGCTGTACAAGATCGTGTTGACCGCGGCCGGATACACCGCAAGTACCCAGACCATCGGCAACCGGGAGCTCTACGAGCCCGCCCTCGAACAGGGCCAGATCCAGGTGGTACCCGAGTACGCCGCGACCATGGCGGAGTTCCTCAACGGGAAGGCCAACGGCGCCAGCGCGTCGCCGGCGGCGTCCAGCGACCTGTCGACCACGGTGACCGCGCTCAAGTCGCTCGGCGAGAAGAAGGGGCTGACCTTCGGCGACGCCTCGAAGGCGGCGGACGAGAACGCCTTCGCGGTGACCAAGGCGACCGCGGACAAGTACTCGCTGAAGACGCTGTCGGACTTCGCCAGCAAGTGCAGCGGCCAGGCGAGCATCCTCGGCGGTCCGGCCGAGTGCAGCCAGCGCCCGTTCTGCCAGCCCGGCCTGCAGAGTAAGTACGGCATCACGTTCGGTCAGTTCAAGACGCTGGACAGCGGTGGAAACCTCACCAAGACCGGCCTGACCGGCGGTCAGATCACCATGGGCCTGGTCTTCTCCTCGGACGCGGCTCTGGCTTCATAGCGCTTTCTGGAGCGCGAAACGGCATCGGCCCCGGACCCGCATCGGTCCGGGGCCGATGTTCTTACTGGGCCGGGCATTGCTGTTGTTCGCCACCGCTCGGTAACCTCTACAGCCATGCCGCCCCAGGATATTCAGGAGGGCCGGCGAAATGGACGGCTCCTGACCGTGGTCTTCTGGACCGGGGTGGGCCTGGCGCCGCTGGGGGCGCTGCTGGTACTGGTCAGCAGCGGCACCGGGGCGCTCAAGGTCGCGGCGGTGCTGGCCATTCTCGCGGTCGTCCTCGTCGGATTGTCGATCATGCTGCGTCCCGACGCGACCACGGTGAAGGCCGAGCTGGAGGAGACCATCCTCGACGAGGTCGGTCGGGTCCGCGCCGCCGTGCGCGAGGACATCGCCCACGCCTCCCGGTCCACCCACAACGCGTTCTCCGACAAGCTGCACGCGCTCTACGACAACCTCGAGTCCATCCGTGGACAGGTCGAGGTGGTACGCGGCCAGGTGGAGGCGGTACGCACGTATTCGCAGGAGCGGCCCGACGACCGGCCAGCGCCGTCGGTCAGCCGCAGCGCGCCGGTACCGGTGCAGTCCTCGGCGATGGGCAGCGCGATCGTCGGCGGCGGCGTGGTACGGCATACCGAGACGGTCCGCGAGACCACCCGGCACACGATCGTCGACCCGCACGCGGAGTCCGGGAGCGGCGGCACGGTCTACGGCGGTGGCACCGGCTTCGCGCCGCCCGCCGCTGAGCCGGAGAAGGCCGGCGGGCGTCAGGCTCGCGAGTCCGGCTGGTCCGACCACGAGACGGGCCGGGACACGCGGGACCGCCACGCGCGGGACCGTGACGGCCGCGACGCGCGGGACCGTGACGGCCGCGACGCCCGGGACCGGGACGGTCGCGACCGGGAGTCCGGCCGTGAGCGGGAGTCCGCCCGCGCTGGACGGGACTGGTCCAGCCGCGAGCCCGACACCGACGGGGGCCGCGGCACCGAGCGCGGCCGGGACGCGGACCGTGGCTGGGAGTCGTCTCGCGGCTGGGAGGCCGAGCGCGGTTGGGAGTCGTCGCGCGGCTGGGAGGCCGAGCGCGGTTGGGACTCCGGCCGTAGCCGGCACAGCGACCGGGGACGCGATTCGGACCCGCTCGAGCGCACCGGTGACCGTTCCGAGCGCGGTGGTGACCGGTCCGAGCGGTCCGACCGATCCTCAGATCGGTCCGAGCGTTCCGCCGACCGCGGTCGCGGGTCCGACGCCCCACGCGAGGAGAGCTGGACCGAGCAACGCCTGCGGGCCCGGTTCGAGGAGAGCCGCGCTCTCGCCAGTTCAATCGAGCCGGACTCGGACGGCCTGCGCATCCCGGCGCAGCGCTCCGCGGACTTCCTCGGCACCGGTCCGAGCGGCGGATCGCAAGACACCGACGAGCCGCACTGGTCGGGGCTGCGCGCCGCGGGCGACCGGTGGGCCGCCGTACGCGCGGACGACCGGGGACGCGAACTGCGCATGGGCGAGCGGCGCGCGGAGGTACGCAGCGACGCCTCCGGCTCCGAGCTTCGGATCGAGGACCGCTGGGCGACGGTACGGCGCGAGGACGACCGGCGGTCGTCCGGCTCGGACCGGGCGGAGACCCGACGGGAGCGCCGGGAGCGCGAGGAGGCCAGGTCGGCGGAGAGCCGGTCGGCGGACAGTCGCTCGGCTGGCCGGTCGACCGGGCGTCGCGCCGCCCCGGACGACGACGAATCGCCGTGGGCGGAACCGGTACTCCAGCGGCCGGCCCTGCCGGCCGGCGGGGTACCGGCGCCGTCCTGGGCGACGGGCCGGTCCGACGAGTCGCCGGCGCACCGGGAGCGCGAGCGCGAGCCGGTCGACCGGGAACGCCACGGGGAGCGCGAGTCGCGTGCCGCGCGCCGACGCCGGGACGATGACGACGACCGTTGGGAGCGCGAGCCCACCGACCCGGGCCGTGCCCGCCCCCGCCGCCTCGACTTCGAACTCACCGACGACCGCTGGCACTAGCGAGCGAAGCGGCGCCGGCGCCTTCTGGACTGAGGAGCGGGTTTCGAGCGGAGCGAGCGCGACGAGGGAAGAAGGC
>Ga0207674_10004697_pt1 | contig 16388 bp, 17 predicted proteins | sample KBSCornC72_FD_184303 | JGI IMG/M metagenome (GOLD analysis project Ga0207674, IMG submission 184303) | Corn rhizosphere microbial communities from Kellogg Biological Station, Michigan, USA - KBS Corn C7-2 (SPAdes) (version 2) | ecosystem: Host-associated > Plants > Roots > Rhizosphere > Soil ... | reverse complement strand
TTTTCCACCGATGATACTGCGGTCAAGCTAGCCGAAAGCGCCCATCAGAACGCCAGCGTAAAGCTCGTGACGCGCGAGCGGATTATGGCAGAGGCTGCGAAAATCCCGTAGCCGCTCCGATCATACCGGCAAAATCAGGCGCGCTTCGCATCCGCTGCCGTTTTCGCGATTACGCAAATCCAGCGATCCTCCGTGCGCTTCCGCGATCTGCCGGCTGAGAACCAGGCCGATGCCTGAGCCTCCCGGCTTGGTGGTGAAAAATGGCACGAACAAGTTGGCGGTGTTGGAAAGCCCTGGACCTTCGTCCTGGACCGAAACCTCCAACTGCGCCCCCTGCCGTTTCCAGGAGACTGCTACCGATCCTCCGGTTTCGAGCGATGCGTCCACGGCGTTGCGCAGCAGATTGATCATCACTTGTTCCAGCTGATCGCGATCGCCCTGAATGGTCATCTCGGGACCGGATCGCACGGTAGCCGCGAGGCGCTGTTCCAAACTCGCCGAACGGTGAATCCACGTCGCGACTTCCAGCGGCTCCGGCCGCGGCGGCGGGAGCTTCGCGAGCAGCGCATAGGCTCCCAGGAATCTGCTCAGCCCCTCGCTGCGCGTGGCGATGATGGAAAGACCGCGCCGTGCATCGTCGCGCCAATCGTCAGGGAGAGGCTCGCGCGCCAGTAGAGTTTCCAGACTTCCGGCGATGGACTTAATCGGCGCCAGAGAATTGTTCAGCTCGTGGCCCAGCACGCGAACCAGTCTTTGCCAGGCTTGCAACTCTTCTTCGCGCAAGGCGCGGGTCAGGTCGCTAACTACCAGAAGCTGGTGCGGAAGTCCGCCTTCGCGAAACATGGAACGCGTCATGGCCCAGCGGCCGGCTGCCAACGGGAAGGTACGCTGCACGGTTCGCGACTCCTCGCCTTCCAGGAATTCCGCCAGACCGAGAGTTGCCGCACTGGATGCGAGAATGCGCTCGGCAGGCTGCTTCAGAAGTCGCTCGCCCGCGCGATTCACCAGGCGCAAGCGCTGGTCGCCATCGAACGCGAACACGGCCACGTCGATTTCCTCCATCACTTTGCGCAGCAGCGTAGTGGCTTCCAATGCGCCCAGGCGTTGCGCGCGTAACGTAGCGCTCATCGCGTTGACCTGCTGCATCACCTCGGACAGCGCGTCTTCACCACCCGTGCCTAGGCCGCGAATCGAATAGTCCCCTTCGCGCATCGCTTCAAGCAGGTTTGCCAGTGTACGCAGTGGCGAGGCTACTCGCTGGCGTATGGCCGATGCGCAAGCCCACCACACAAATAGGATCACGATGGTAACCGGCCACTGCATTCGAGGCGTATAGTCCGCCCGCCACAAGAGCGCTAGTGCGGCGATTACGGCAGGAAGTCCGGCGCCCAAAGCCAGCAGCCGCATGCGCTGTTCATGCACCGGCCGAAGCTTCTCGACGATTTTCATCGGTAGGATAGGCGATCTTGTCGCCTGTCAATCATAAACCGTAACGCTGCAGACGGCGATACAGAGCGCTACGGCTCAATCCCAGTGCATTGGCGGCGTGGCTTACGTTGCCGTTGTAGCGCGAGAGAGCCTTCTTGATCAGGAACGCCTCCACTTCTTCCAGGCTCATGTCGTCCAGTCGCGGCGAACCCTGCGGACCCGATCGCAGCGCGAGGTCGATGTTCCGTATCACCGTATCCTGCGCCAGCAGGACGGCACGCTCCACCACGTGATTCAATTCGCGGACGTTGCCTTGCCAGGGATTGTCCAGCATCGCCTGCATCGCGGCCTGATCGAAGCCGCGCAGATCCTTGCGATAACGTCGGGCATGTACTCCCAGGAAATATGACGCCAGCGCGGAAATATCTTCGCGGCGCTCGCGCAGCGGAGGCAAGTGAATCTCAACCGTATTCAAACGAAACAGCAGATCCTCTCGAAAGCGTCCTGCTCCCACTTCTTCGGCCAGCCGGGCATTGGTCGCCGAAATCACGCGCGCGTCCACACGTTTGGTTTTGGACGAACCCACGCGCTCCATTTCGCCGGCTTCTAGCGCCCGGAGCAGCTTGGCTTGCAAATTCATCGGCACGTTGGCGATCTCGTCCAGAAACAATGTGCCGCCATCGGCCAGCTCGAAGCGTCCCACCCGATCCATCTTGGCGTCGGTGAATGCGCCGCGCACATGGCCGAACAGTTCACTTTCAAATACGCCCTCAGCCAGGCCGCCGGCGTTGACCGTCACCATGGGACGCGATGCTCGCAACGACACCGCGTGCAGTGTTCGCGCGACAACTTCTTTGCCGGTGCCGGCTTCGCCCGTGATCAGCACGTTGGCATCCGAGGGACCCACGCGCGCGATTAATTGCAACACCGGCTGCATCACCGGCGATTCGGCGATCAGCGTCGGACCGCCATCCGAACGCAACAAGCGATTCTCGGCTTCCAGGCGCTGGCCGCGTTTGAGCGCGCTGCTCAATTCCACCTGGGTTCGAAGGATGGTCAGAAGCCGGGCGTTATCCCAGGGCTTCTGGACGAAGTCGCGCGCCCCCCGCCGCATGGCCTCGACCGCCAGATCCACACTGCCCCACGCCGTCATCACCACTACCGTTGTAGACGGATCGTTGGAATGGATCCGCGCAAGCAAGTCCAGGCCTTCCTGGCCGCTAGTCGTGTCGCGAGTGTAGTTGAGATCCATCAGGACCACGTCGAAATCGCTGGTCTCTAGCGCGCCCATAATCCCTGCGGGCGAATTGGCGGATTCGATCCCGAAACCCTCGCCCTTCAACAGCAACCGCAAAGCTTCCAGTACGTCGGCCTGGTCATCGGCAATCAGAATTCGTCCGTCAGTGGGCACGCGTCCTCGATTCTATCGAAGAACGGCAAAGGCAATTGATCCACCGTTCGCATTTACCTGAAAACAAAAGATATCGCGTGCCCAGGACTGTCCGATTATGGGATTTTATAATCAAGTATGTTCCACAAATCCCTTCGGCCTGGACTCGAATTGCGGCAACTGGAAGAACGGGACGCATCCGCTGCGCTGAAGGCCATCGATCGCGATCGCGCGGATCTGCGCAGGTGGCTCGTCTGGGTGGACCGCAACACAAGTCTGGACGACACGCTTACCTTCATCCGCGCAGAGTTGGAAAAACACGCAGCAACTGGGGAAATCGCGGCTGGCATCTGGGTTGAACAACAGCTGGCCGGAACCATCGGAACGCATTTAATCGACCGGCTGAATCGCAAGGTCGAAATCGGCTATTGGTTGGGGACGCCGTTTCGTGGGCGAGGGGTCATGACAGGCGCCTGCCGTGCTGTGGTCGAATACTGCTTTCGTGTGCTGGACCTGAATCGCGTTGAGATCCGTTGCGCGGCGGGCAATCAGGCTAGCCGGGCGATTCCTGTACGCTTAGGATTCACGCACGAAGCGACGCTGAGGGAAGCGCAGCTATTGTACGGTACGTATCACGATCTCGAAATCTGGAGCATGCTGCGGAAGGATTTTCGAGACTAGCGTCCCAAAGGAGTTGTCTGGAAGAGTCCACCCGGCTGCGCGCCTCGCCCGTTGCCTCCAGGTTGCCCAAACGGTCCTGGTTGGCCCAAGCCGCCAGGCTGCCCGAAGGTAGGCTGGCCATTGGTCTGGCCGCCCGGCTGATTCGTTCCGCCCCCTGGCCGAACGGGTGGGACGCCTCCTCCACCAGGGACGGTGCTCGCTGTCGGAGAGAACACGAACTCCCACAGCTCATAGTGGTCCTGATCTTTGTAGACCTTGATGCTGGGACCTTTGTGCGTGCTGGCGATACCGGCGATTGCCCCGACTTGGTTGCCTGATGCCGGCGTGCTTTGCGTCGTGGGCGTCTGCCGCGGGTTGGTCAAAATCTGGTTGATGAGATTCAGGGCTGCATTCGGATCCTGTGCGCCGCCTGGCTGCTGCCCGGCCGGTTGTCCAGGCGTCACTTGTTGCGGTTGTCCCGGCTGTTGGCCTTGTGTGATCGGCACCAACTGGCCGTTTGCGTCCATCCGGAATCCTGGCGGAACGCCCGTCTGGACTCCCCCTGGCAGTCCTCCAGGGATGGCCGGTCCAGGGAACTGCCCGGGGAATCCCGGAACTTGGCCGGGGACCTGTCCCGGAATTTGTCCCGGTATTTGTCCCGGAGCTTGTCCAGGAACAAGCCCCCCACGAAGCTGTCCAGGTATTTGTCCTGGGAACTGTGGATTGACTCCGCCCTGGGTTCCCGGCTGTGTTCCTGGCGGTGTGCCTGGTTGTGTACCTGGGATTCCCAACGTAATCGGAGGTAGCCCGCCTGGCTGATTTCCGCCGCTCACCGGTGTCAGCGTGATAGGAGGAAGACCGCCCGGTTGTCCCGCTTGACCGGGCGTTCCCAATGTGATCGGAGGAAGCGCCGAATTCCCAGGCTGATTGTTTACTCCGAAGCTAGTCGCCACAGGCTGTCCGTTGGCGTCCTGCGCCGGCGCGCCAAAGCTCTGTTGATTAAAACCCGCAGCCGGCGTATTCGGGCGATCGCTGGGGCGCTGCAGCACGGCCGCGTTTACCTGGGGCTGACCATCGGCCGGAGTCGTCGTGTTACTAGCGGATTGAGTGGTGGAGCTATCCGTTGTGCCTGGCGGTTTTTGGACCAGCGAATCCGTTAGGAACACGCCGTTGCCGTGGATGATTCGCCATTCGTCCTTACCGGTGTACGGATCGATATAGCGGCGGCGCAGAAATCGCTTTTCGCGCTTCTCCAAATCTTCGATGCTGGTGGGAAACTGCCGGTTGTTAGCGACGTAATAAAGCTGAATCGCGCGGATGTATTGCTCGCCGCGGTCGATCAGCAGCTGCTCTTTTTCGCGCTCGGTTTCGAAGGCCACGCGAGGCAGTTGCTGGTACAGCATCAGCGCGATGATAGCGGCCATCAGGAATATCATCAGCAGGGCGTATCCGCCCTCCGGGTTCCGGGATGCCTGGCGCTTGCTTGTCATTGACTTCGTTGACTGCGTCTCAAGGCGCTTCTTCGACCATCTGCAGCGTCTGCTGATTCTTGGCGACCGTGTCCTCTACTACTGCCGAGTTTACCCCGATGCGCAGAATCTTATAGCGGTTCCGGATCGTCTCGTTCTCTCCCGCCTGGACGATGTCTTCGCCATCCAGAAAGAAGGCCCGCCGTATCGTCGAACGCAGTCCGCCCGATAATCCATAGAATTTCAACGGGATGGGTGGAGGAGGCGGCGGCAGCTGAGCGACCTTGGGTGCTTCCGTCTGTTTGCCGTCGGCGATTTTCGGCGCCGGCGTCGGCACGATCGTTACTTTCGGAGGCGGCGGCGGAGGCGGAGTGTAAAACTCGAACAAACTGCGCGATCCCGATTCCACGGAAACCTCGCGAACTCTGCCCAGCAAGTCGAGTTTCAGCGTTGGATCCACGCGGCTGATATCCAAACCCTCGGGCAGTTTCAGTGTGGGCCGGAAATCATCGGCCGAGTTAGGCGGTCGTCCGCCGCGAGTTGCAGGCCTGGGTGCTGAAGAGACCGATGTCGGCCGCGGTGCGACTGCGGGAACCGGTTGCACTTTCACGACGGCCGCCGAGGACGCCTTGGCGCCTTCGGGAATATTCGGCCCCGAATTTATCCAGTACACGACGCCCGCAACGACCAGTATTGCGCCCAGGAGCGCCAATTTCTTCGGCTCGGCGCCAAGGCCCGCGGGGACGAACTTCATTTCGCTTCTACCCCCAGCGCGACAGTGTTCGCATCGCCGGCGTCCTCACGGATGAATGCGTCGATTTTCATGCTTACGGTGAGCGTGTTCGAGCCCTGCTGCGGGGCGGCCGTCAGCGATTCGATGATCAGCAGCGGACCGGATCGGTCCAGCTCCCCGATGAAGTTCAGCAGATTGCGGTACGTGCCTTCGTAATTAGCCGTGATCGTCATCATGCTGAGCGAATCCGAACCCTCGATCAGTTCCGTGGTCTGCGCGCGATCGCGTTCTTTGATCTGCGCTTTGTTGGCGGCCGCGGTCAACTCTGAAAGCAATGTCGAGTCTGCTACGCGGCGGCCCAGGAAGTAATCGTTCAGGAACTTGTCGCCCTCCCCGCGTGCCGTTTCGACAGCGGCAACATTGAGCTTGGTGCGCTCCAGCATCACGCGCTTTTGCGCCACTTGCGACTGAAGATCAGCCATCTGGCGCTCCAGATCGTCGGCGGAGCCTCCGGGAGGAAAGAGCACTAGTCCCGCAGCGATCACGTTCAACCCCAGCAGCACGCCCAGGACGATCCGAATCTTGCGCTTGAGATCCTGCGCCTGGCCCCTGGCCGCTGGCGCCTGCACTTTAGAGTTTCTGGCCATAGCTCACAACCACTCGATAGCGATACAGCGGTTCATTCTGGGTGGGCGGCGCCATACGCGGATTGCTGGTTGGTCCGAACCGCGGGGAATCCTGCAAGCGCTTCAAGAACTCGATCATTTGCCCCTGGTTTTGGGCGCCCACTTCCAGATCGAGGGCCACTTCGTTGCGGGAGTTTACCTGCGGAAGACGTATCTGGATCACCTTCACGTTATTCGGCAGCACGCCTTCGATATCTGCAAACAGTTTGGTCCAGCTAATCGCCTTGTGCTGGATCAGAGTGTTCAGCAACAGGCTGCGCTCCAATACTTCGGCATTCATCGGCAGGCGTAGCGTTGCTTCCATCTGGACCTGCTGTGCGGAAAGCGTTTGCACCTCGGCATTGAGCTTGGCCACGGCCGCGCGGGTGTCGGTTTGGCGGCTGCGCTCGCTGAGGATCAGAAAGACCAAGACGCCGAGTAGTGTAAGCAGCACCATTCCGCACGCCGCGGAGGCAATCAGCACGGGACGATCGCGGCGGAAGGGCTCGCTCGCCAGATTGATCGGAATGCGCATGCTCAGGCGGCCGCCTCCAGATACCCGAGCAATCCGGCGTTATAGGGGGCGGGCACGCCGGTGCGGCTGCGCAAAGGTTCCATCGCGAGCTTCAGTCCCTCCGGAGGTTGCGGGAATCCGCACAGCAGAAGCTTCTCCGGCTTCTGGCCCAATTCATCTTCAATGTAAGCAAAAGTGGGATACAAAATCTCCCGGATCTCCTCGCCGCTTCCCTCTTCCTCAGCGGCTCGTTCCAATGACAGGCAGCGGAACAGTTTCAGCCTGCCGTCGGCCACCGCCATCACGCTCAGGACATTCCCCGACATTTTGGCGATCACGGCCACGCCGCTATCGCGATACAGATTCAGGGCGGCCAGAGCGGACGTGGTGATCTGGCCGGGATGCAGATTCGCCGAGCGAAAGACCGCTTCGTAGCGGGCCAGAATCTCCCAGGCTACCGTCACTGCGACCACTTCAATTTTCTTGCTGCCGTCCTTCGTCAAAACCGGCTGGGCACTGTAACTCACCGCCGCAGAATCGATATCGAAGGGAACGGTTTTCTTCACCCTGAACCGCACCAGCGCCATTTGCTCCTCAGGAGACGAAGGGAAGGAATCGAAATCCAGCAGGCTGACGCGCGCCGCGTAATCCGGCAGAATCACGGCTGCGGGACGCCGCTTGGCCCCGTTGGCAGGAGCAATACGAGTAATCGCCGCGGCCACAGTATCGGCCTGCAGAATGTTATCCGCCAGCGGCGACGCCTTGAGCACGCCCGGCTCGAACGGTTGAAATCCCGTTTCCCCCGGGCGCGCGTACGCGATACCATCCTCCGAAAGTTCGAATACAAGATCCGGAGGAGGTTCGTGAATCAGGCTTGTGATTTGGTTCCAGAATGCCATTGCTACGTTAGCCTTCGATGAAGGTGACCTTGTTGATCTCTTTCAGAGTGGTAATTCCTTCGCGGGCCTTCTCCACGGCGGATTCTCTCAGGAAAGTCATGCCTTCCTCGCGAGCCTGGCGGCGAACTTCCGTGCCCGGCCGCTTATTGAGGATCAGATCGCGAATGTTATCGCTCAAGTCCAGCAGTTCGGAAATCGCACTGCGTCCGCGAAAGCCTGTGCCCCCGCATTCGAAACATCCCGCGCCTTCGTAGAACGGCACGCCGCGCCATTGTGCCGGATCGAAGCCGCTCTCGACCAGATAGGAATCCGGATATTCGACGGTCTTCTTGCAATGCGGGCAAATCACGCGAACCAGTCTCTGCGCCAGGATACAATTCAGCGCTGAAACGAAGTTGTAAGGCTCCACGCCCATGCTCAGAAACCGACCCAGTACGTCGAACACGTTATTGGCGTGGACGGTGGTGAACACCAGGTGTCCGGTCAGCGCGGCGTTGATCGCGATCTGGGCAGTCTCCTGATCGCGGATTTCGCCCACCAGGATCTTGTCCGGATCGTGTCGCAGGATCGAACGCAGGCCGCGTGCAAACGTGAGACCTTTTTTCTCGTTCACCGGGATCTGCGTGATGCCGCGGATCTGGTATTCAACCGGGTCCTCAATGGTGATGATCTTGTCTTCGTCGTTCTTGATTTCGCTCAGCGCGGCATAGAGCGTCGTAGTCTTACCGGAACCGGTGGGGCCGGTAACCAGGACCATGCCGTAGGGCTCCTTGATGTAGCGCCGGAATTTCGCCAATTCGCTGGCGGAAAATCCCACGACCTCGAGCGACAGGTTCGCGAACTTCTCGCTCATCGATTCTTTGTCGAGGACGCGCAATACAGCGTCTTCGCCATAGATCGTCGGCATGATGGAAACGCGGAAATCGATTAAGCGGGTCTTGTAGCGGACGCGAAAACGTCCGTCCTGAGGAATGCGCCGCTCCGCGATATCGAGTTCCGACATCACCTTGATGCGCGAAATGATGGTCGAGTGCCAGTCCTTGGCGATGGGCGGCATGGCATAGTGCAGCACGCCGTCAATGCGATACTTGATGGCCACCTCCTGATCGCGAGTCTCGATGTGAATATCGCTGGCGCGCCGCTCGAGCGCGTTGAAGATGGTGGTATCCACCAGCTTGATCACCGGCGCGATATCGGAGTCGCCCGCCGCCAGCCGGTCGATCGACAGAGTCTCTTCCGGATTGTCTTCGTCGCCGCCGACGACGTCCAGGGCGAATCCTTCGGTCACTTCATTCAGCACGCGCTGGGATTGCTCGGTTTTCTTGAGCAGATCGGAAATCTGCGAAAGCGTAGCGACTTTGACGCGCAGTTTCTTGCCTAGCAGCACGCTCAACTCGTCGATCAGACTGAGATTACGAGGGTCGGCCAGGGCGATTTCAAGCGTCCCGTTGCTCCCCTCGATGGGCACGAAGTTGTAGCGGAACATCAGGTCCACCGGGATCGAGGTGAACAGGTCGTGGTCGATGCGGACTTCCCGCAAATCCACGAACTCGTGATAATAGCGCTCGGCCACGGCGCGGGCGCGCGCAGCTTCCTGGGTGGGGTCAACGGGAATCATGCGGTCGCCGGTGGACATTTAGAATCAGTCGTTTAGACAAGGGACACTGCTCCCCGGTCTGGCACTACCAGATTATGACGTGGCGACGCTGAAAGACGTGCAGAACCAATCCGGTAATGTGCTGCAAGAGAAAGAGACTAAGGCCGGAACGAATCGGCCAACGAGAAGATGGGCAGATAGAGCGATACCAGCACAAACGCCACGAAAATGCCCATGCAAATCATAATCGCCGGTTCCACCAGGCTCAGCATGGCGGTAACCCGTGTGGAAACATCGTCTTCGTAAAACTCGGCGACGCTCGAAAGCATGGCGGGCAGCGCACCAGTCGATTCACCCACCTCGATCATGTCGATCGCAAGCGAAGGGAAGATCCCGGTCGACCGCAGCGACTGCGAGAGCGACTGGCCTTCGCGCACCGTCTTGACGGCCTTGATCAGAACGTTCTTGAGAACCTGAGTTCCCAGGGAATCGGCCGAGGTTTCCAGAGCCTGCAGCAGCGGGATTCCACCGATCAGCAGCGTGCCCAGCACGCGTGAGAATTGGGCCACCTGATACTTCAGCCACACTTCGCCGACCACGGGGATCCGCATCAGCATCCGATCGACGCGCTCCGATCCGCTGGGAGTTTTGGACCAGATTCGGAAGGCGATGATCGCTGCGATAAACGCGCCAAACCCTGCCAGGACGTAGTTTCGCGCCGTGGTGCCGATGGCGATGAGTATCTGCGTGGGACGCGGAAGCTGCGCCTGCATGCTGCTGTACAACGTCGCGAAGTTCGGCACGACATAGGTGACCAGAAACACGATCAGACAGGCCGCCAAGACCACCAGCACCGCCGGATAGAGAAGCGATACGACCAGTTTCCGACGAACCGACAACGCCAGCTTCTGATAGGTGATGAAACGGTCCAAAACGTCCGCCAGCGAGCCGCTGCGCTCGCCCGCTAACACGGTAGTCACGTAAATGGGAGGAAACGCCCCCTGCCGCGCGAAGGCGTCGGAAAGCAGGGCGCCGTTCCGCACTTCCTGGCGGACGCCCTGGATGTATTTGGAAAGTTTGGGATCGGTCAGGCGGTCGGCCAGCAGTTCCAAGCCCTTGAGGATCGGCAGACCCGCCCGAATCAGGGTTACGAACTGCTGGTTGAAGATCAGGAATTTCTCGACATTCAGCTTTTTACCGCTGGGTCGCAGGCTTTGCGCCACGCCTTCGCCGCGAGGCCGGATGGAATAGATGAGAAAGCCTTGTTCGGTGAAGCGCTCGCGCAATTCGCGTTCGGAATCGGCTTCAGCCACCTGCTGGTGGATTTCGCCCCGTGCGTCCGCGTATTTGAGCGTCCATTCAGCCATTGCTATATGAGGAGATGACGCCCGCAAGCTTCGCGGCGTGCAGATGCTACTTGAGGGCGGCTTCCACCGCAGCTTCGATTTCCTTGGAATTCGGCTCCACGGCCGGCTCGAAGCGCTGGATCACCTTCCCGTTGCGGTCGACTAGGAATTTGGTGAAATTCCACTGGATCTCGCCGCCGGTCTTGGGGCTGGTCTTGGCGTCGGTCAAGAACTGATACAGAGGCGCCTTATCGTCGCCCTTCACCGAGATTTTGGAAAACATGGGGAACGTAACGCCGAATTTGGATTTACAGAATGCGCCGATTTCCGCGTCGCTTCCGGGCTCCTGCCCGCCGAAGTTGTTGGCCGGGAATCCGGTCAGCACCAGGCCGCGGTCCTTGTACTTGACGTACAGAGCCTGCAGCCCTTCGTACTGATACGTGTATCCGCACTGGCTGGCGACATTCACTACCAGCATCACCTTGCCCTTGAAGCTGGCCAGCGGAACCTGCTTGCCGTCCAGTGCCTTCATGGTGAATTCGTGTACGGAAGATGCGCCCATCGCCATCCCCGCCATTGCCGATAGCGCCACCAGTAGTGTTTTCATACTCTACAATTGTACTCATACATGGATTTGACGAAGATGATCGCGGAATTGCGGCAGCAGAAGCAGGCGCTGGAAGAGACGATGCTGATACTGGAGCGAATTGCGCGCGGCCAAGGCAAGCGTCGAGGCCGTCCGCCGGCCTTCCTCAGCGACGCCGGAGCTGCCACAACCAAAACCGGAACCCCACGCAAGCGGCGTCCGTTCAGCGCGGAGACTCGCAAGAAAATGGCTGCTTCGCAGCGGCGTCGATGGGCCGCCATGCGGAAAAAAGCATCGTAGTTTTTCAGTTATGACCCGCCGCGAATTCTCAGCTTCTCTCGCGGGTCTGGTTGCTTCGCCGGGTTTTGTAGTGACTCTGCACGCGATTGCCGGCGCTCGTCTTCCGGCAACGCTCACGCTTGGGATCAGGCTGCCTGAAAACGAACCTGACGGTTTGTGGGAACTGCGCACGTATCGGACCAGCAAGTTTCACACAGCCGCTCTTGCCCAGGAATTCGCGAGAATTTTTACGCGCGCCGGGATTCATCCGCAGCTAGCCACATCGGATGGTCCGAATCTTACCTACCTGATCCCGTTTGAGAATCTGACGGCCCGCGAACGCGCCTGGACGTCGGTCAATGCCGATCCCAAATGGGCTGGCGCTCGCCCGCAGTTTCAGTCGTATCAATTCGGCTTGTATCGAGTCGCCTGACCAGCTGCGACCGCGGCAACCACCTGTGTCGCGACTTTCTTTCGCCGGCTTCGCACAACACGACGCACTGCCGCGAGCACGATCATCGCCGTCACTGCGCCCAATCCAGCCATGAGCATGTCTTTCTGCGCATCCCACATATCGCCCTGCATGCCGACGAATTCCTCACCACGCTCGGGCGTGAGAACGGAAGCGGCGAAGGCTTCCAGCATTTCGTAGCACGCGCTGAAGGCCAGCGTCGATTCCACCGGTAGCAGATATCGCCAGTTGCTGGTCACGCGCACCACGCGCATGAACCATTCCTGCATAGGATAGGAAAGCAGCAGGCCGTAGCTGAAATGCATGATCCGGTCGTAATGATTGCGGGTCGTACCCAGCCACGGCTTCATCCATTCGCCCAAGGGAACGTCGGAGTACTTATACTCCGCGCCCCACTCGTGCATGCTCAAGTAGACGAAGATCAGCACGTACGAGAGATCCGACAACGGCAATCGCCGCCATGTGATCGCCAGCACCGCAAGAAACGTCAGCGCCGCGATATTCTCCAACCACCAGTCGAAGACTTTCTCCGGCCGGTATCCGGTCGCGATGATTACCACCACCATGGCCGCGCACAAAACCTGCAAAAGCCGGTTCTCGCGGAACGGGACAAAGGTAGCTGTCGAGGCGGTGGTCACTCAGAACCTTGTTGCATTAGAGCGCGATGAATGACTTCTCGGCAAGTGCCCCAAAACTTAGGCAAGCATTCCACAGCGGAACTGAAGTAAGATAAGCTCCTTGCGCTATGTGGACGCATAACTACACTCCGCTTTCCGGAAGCTTGGGCCTTTCTGCCTTGGTGGCCGCGGTTCCTATCTTCGCCCTGGTGGTGATGCTGGGAATCCTGCGCAAACCCGCGTGGATGGCAGCTCTAGTAGGCTTGGGCGCCGCGATCCTGATGGCCATGGGCCTGTACGGAATGCCCGTGCCGATCGTCTTTGCGGCCGTCACCTACGGCGCCGCACAGGGCCTGTTCCCGATCGGCTGGGTGGTGTTTACCGCCGTTCTGCTCTATCGGATCACGCAGGAGACCGGGAAGTTCGAGATCATCAAAGATTCCATCGGATCGCTATCGTCCGATCCCCGCTTACAGGCTCTGCTGATTGCGTTCGCCTTCGGCGCCTTCATCGAAGGAGCTTCGGGATTCGGAACGCCCATCGCCGTCGCTGCCGCGATGCTGACCGGCCTGGGATTCTCTCCCTTCTATGCTGCAGCCATTTGCCTTCTGGCGAACACCTGCCCGGTGGCGTTCGGATCGATCGGAATTCCCATCACCACACTCGCCCAGGTAACCGGGCTTCCCGAGATGCGCCTCAGCGCCGGCGTCGGACGGATCTGCGCGCCGCTTTCGCTATTTGTACCGTCGTACTTGATCGCGGTAATGGGCGGAATGAAAGCCTTGAAGGGCGTGCTGCTCGCAGCCATCATCTGCGGAGTCAGCTTCGCCGGAGTTCAGTTTGTAATCTCCAATTTCGTGGGGGTGCAGCTGACCGATATTTTGGCGTCGCTAGCCGCCATGGCCAGTCTGGCGATCTTGTTCAAGTTCTGGAAGCCCAAAGACAAATTCGCCATGGCCGAAGGAAGGACTCTTGCGGAGCAGGGTGTGGCATCGCCCAGGCATCCCGCCGGAGAGATCTTCATGGCCTGGTTGCCCTATATCCTCCTGGTGATCATCGTTCTGGTGTGGGGCTACAATCAGACGTTTTTACGCAGCGTCAGCAAGGTGATCAATTGGCCCGGCTTGCATAACGCGGTGGAAATCGTTCCGCCGGTTTCGAAGGTTCCAGGTCCCTATGCAGCAACGTACCGATTCGACTGGCTCTCGGCGTCCGGTACGGCCTGTCTGATCGTATCGATCGTCTCGGCATTCCTTTTGGGCATGAGCCCCGGGAAACTTGTCCAGGTATTCTTCCGCACCGTTAAACAACTGGCTTTGGCTGAGATGACCATCGCCGCCGTAATGGGGTTGGCGTACTTGATGAACTACTCCGGCGCCACCGGAACTCTGGGATTGGGCTTCGCTGCGACGGGTGTGATGTTCCCGTTCTTCAGTGCCTGGCTGGGATGGCTGGGCGTATTCCTCACAGGCAGCGACACGTCCGCGAACGCCCTGTTCGGAAATCTTCAGGTCGTGACCGCGAACCAGCTCAACATGAATCCGGTGTTGATGGCTTCCTCGAATTCCGCTGGCGGCGTGATGGGCAAAATGATCAGCCTGACCAGCGTCGCGGTAGCATCGGCCGCTACCGGGATGAAGCGAGCCGATGAAGCGCGCCTGTTCCGATTCACCATTCGCCATAGCGTGACACTGGCAACCGTCATCGGTTTCATCGTCGTTTTCTACGCCTATATCGCTCCGAATCTTGCGCCTTGAAAGGCCAGGAGTGCTTCGCCTGCGAAGCCGGTGTAAACTAGGCAGTCATGGTGAAAAGACTCCTTTTGCTCGTATTTCTGACCATTGCTTTGGCGTTAGCCAAGGGACCGGTCTACGAACTCCGCACCTACACGGCGGCCGATGGCAAGCTGGATGCCCTGAAAGCCCGCTTTAAGGATCACACCATACGCATCTTCAAGAAGCATGGGATGGAGAGCATCGGATACTGGGTTCCCGAGGATCCAGCGCTGTCCAAGAACACGCTGATCTATATTCTGAAGCACCCCAGCCGTGAGGATGGCGAGCAGCACTGGATGGATTTCCAGAACGATCCGGAATGGAAGAAAGTTGCTGCTGAGTCGGAAGCCAACGGCAAGCTGGTCCTGAAGGTGGATCGGGTCTGGTTGGATGCAACCGAGTTCTCGGCGTTGAAATAGTGACGCTCGACGAACAGCTCGCGCTGATGCGGCGGGATTGGGACCAGCGCGCCCGGGAAAATGCCCGCCATTTCGTGGATACCAGCCGTACCGACTGGACCGATGAAACTTTCTTCCTGTCGGGCGAGCGGAACATCGCCCAAGATGTCCTGACCGATATGACGAACATCTGTCAGGGCAAGGATCCCAATTCCATGCGGGTGCTCGAGATCGGATGCGGTACGGGCCGGCTCAGCCGGGCGTTGTCGAACATCTTCAACGAAGTTCATGCTGTGGATGTCAGCGGTGAAATGGTGGCCCGGGCGCGTGAAGCTCTCGCGGATCGCCCCAACGTGAAGTTTTATCAAAACAACGGTTGCGACCTGGCGGCGGTTCCGCCGCTGGTATTTGATTTTGCATACTCCTCGCATGTTTTTCAGCACATTCCCAGCCACGAAGTAATCGAAACCTACGTGCGGGAAGTCCATCGACTGCTGCGGCCTGGGGCGCTGTTCAAGTTTCAGGTGCAGGGAGACTGGACCGAGTACAGCACGCCTGACGATACCTGGCACGGAGTTGCCTTTACCTCGGAGCAAGCGACTGAGATGGCACGACGTTGCGGGTTTGAGCAACGTTATACCTTCGGCGAAGGCAAGCAATATTTCTGGCAGTGGTTCTTCAAGCCGGAGGCTTAGTCTGCCCTGTTTACTCTGCTCCGAGGTTGACCGGGTTCCACTTTCAGCCGCAAATGTGGCACACTAGATTTCTATTCCCAGAGCGTATTTATGGTCGGGAGAACCGTCCACCACTATCAATTTTTAGAAAAACTCGGAGCCGGAGGCATGGGTGAAATCTGGAAGGCCCAGGACACCCGCCTCAATCGTTTCGTCGCCGTCAAAGTTCTCACCAGCGCCAGCGCGGGCGATCCTGAACGCCGCCGCCGCTTTATTCAGGAAGCACAGGCTGCTTCCGCTCTGAATCACCCCAATATCATCACCATTCACGACATCATCTCGGAAGGCGATGCCGAGTTCATGGTGATGGAATTCGTGCAGGGCAAAACCCTGATCGATCTGATCCCCAAGGGCGGGTTGCGGGTGCCTCAGGTGCTCAAGTACGCCGTCCAAATGACCGACGCGTTGCAGACCGCGCACTCCGCCGGTATCGTCCATCGCGATCTCAAGCCGGGCAACGTCATGGTCACTGAAACCGGACTGGTGAAAGTCCTGGATTTCGGCTTGGCGAAATTGACCGACAGCAGCCCCTTGAGTCAAACCGGCAGCTCAGGTGACGACACCACTCGGACAATTGCCGAGGCGCCGCTTACCGTGGAAGGATCCATCATCGGAACGGTCAGTTACATGTCGCCGGAGCAGGCTCAGGGCAAGAAGGTAGACGCCCGCTCCGACATCTTCTCTTTCGCAGTGGTGCTGTACGAGATGGTGACTGGAACACGTGCGTTTGCGGGCGATTCAGCCCTTTCCACCCTGTCTGCAATTCTGCGGGATGAAACCCGGCCTATTCCCGAAATCGCTCCTGATACGCCGCCGCGCCCGCCAG
>Ga0207674_10004696_pt1 | contig 16388 bp, 16 predicted proteins | sample KBSCornC72_FD_184303 | JGI IMG/M metagenome (GOLD analysis project Ga0207674, IMG submission 184303) | Corn rhizosphere microbial communities from Kellogg Biological Station, Michigan, USA - KBS Corn C7-2 (SPAdes) (version 2) | ecosystem: Host-associated > Plants > Roots > Rhizosphere > Soil ... | reverse complement strand
CCGATATTGGCTTCGGTGATCAGCGCGCCCGCGCCGAATGCCGGGGCGCTTGCGCAGAACGAGCCTGGCAATATGGTGCTGCTCGAACCCGCGATGCGGAGGCGCGCGGAATTGGTGCTGCAAACAGCGCAAGGTCACGGTGTGGACAAACTGGTGCTGGGCGCCTGGGGATGCGGTGTCTTTCGGAATGATCCGCGAATGGTCGCACGAGTCTTTTCAGAATTGCTTAGCACATTTGGCATTTTCGAACGAGCGTTTGGCGAAGTTGTCTTTGCGGTTTATGACCGGACGCCTGGGCAGGAAACGTATAAGGCGTTTGCGGATGTGTTTGGGAATTCGTGAAACGATAAAGATCGGCCGCTACCGGCATTCTCAGCGTCCGACTAATTGCATCATGTGCTCGGGATAACGTGGGCCAGCGGCTGCTCCAAGTGGTGAAATTTCTTCGATTTGGGCGAGATCGGCGTCGGTCAATTGGATATCTAAAGCAACGAGATTTTCTTGGAGGTATTTTATCCGTTTTGTGCCCGGGATGGGGACAATGTCGTCGCCTTGAGCGAGCACCCACGCGAGGGCGAGTTGTGAAGCGGTGCAGCCTTTCTTGAGTGCGAGCTCTTGAATGCGGGTCACGAGGTCGACATTGCGTTGAAAGTTTTCGCCCTGAAAACGAGGGGAGTTTCGGCGAATGTCGTCAGGGGCAAAATCTTCGAAGCGCTTGATCTGGCCGGTGAGGAACCCGCGACCGAGCGGGCTGTAGGGCACAAATCCGATGCCAAGTTCGCGGCAGAGTTTGAGAACCCAATCCTCCGGATCGCGCGACCAGAGGGAATATTCATTTTGAAGGGCAGCGATCGGATGGACGGCGTGCGCGCGGCGCAGGGATTGTGCGCCAGGTTCGGACATGCCGAGGTAACGGACTTTGCCTTCCCCGACGAGTTTTGACATCGCACCGATGGTATCTTCGATCGGTGTATTGGTATCCACGCGATGTTGGTAGTAGAGGTCAATGTAATCAACGCCCAGTCGGCGCAAGCTGGCTTCGCAGGCGCTGCGGACGTATTCGGGTTTGCCGTTGACGTTGCGGGACGCCGGGTTGTTTGGGTCGCGCACGAAACCGAATTTCGTAGCAAGGATGACTTTATCTCGCCGCCCTTTGATTGCTTTGCCCACGAGTTTTTCATTTTTGTACGGCCCATACATGTCGGCGGTATCCAGAAAGTTTACGCCAAGTTCGATTGCGCGATGAATGGTGGCGATGGATTCGCTTTCGTCGCCGGCGCCGTAAAATTCGGACATTCCCATGCAGCCCAAACCGAGCGCTGATACGGTCAGACCACTTTTTCCCAACTCGCGTGTTTTCATGAAATGTGGAACATATCGTTGCAGCGAAACTCTGTCAAAATTGTGAATGACAAAGAAACAGTCAAAACCAGCAAGTTCTTGAGTTTGATTCTACGGCATGAGCCGGAACGGGTTGGGATCAAGCTCGACAGTGCAGGTTGGGTGAGTGTGAGCGAATTGCTGGACGCACTGAACCGGAATGGAGTTTCACTTACTCTGGAGGGATTGAAAGATATCGTTGCTACAAGTGATAAGAAGCGATTTGCGCTCAGCGAAGAAGGTTTGAAAATTCGAGCAAGCCAGGGCCATTCCGTTGAAGTGAACCTGCAGTACAAACCGGAAACGCCGCCAGAGTTTCTTTATCACGGTACGCCGGAGAAATTTGTCGAATCCATTCGCTCAACTGGATTGAACAAAGGCAAGCGCCACGATGTGCATTTGTCCCCTGACGAAACGACCGCAGCCAAGGTCGGCCAGCGACGGGGAAGACCGGTGGTGTTGAAGATTCGCGCTGGAGAAATGCATCGTGCAGGACATGTGTTTCGCCGTTCCGCCAATAACGTCTGGCTGGTGGATTCGCTGCCGGCAGAGTTTATCCAGTTTCCAACATGAGTTCGGAATTGAGAAGAACTGTTCTTTCGTGACAAGGCGCGAGAACGGCGCTAGAAGTGCCACAGTTTCAGATGAAATTGTCCATCGCAATCGCGACGATTTGTTTCGCCCTGCTTATGTCCGTTGCTCCAACCCACTCAGCTTCGCTAGCTCCAGATTTGATTATCGTTAATGCCTCGGTTCACACGATGGATGAGGGGCAGCCGCGAGCTGAAGGTGTGGCGGTTTTGGGCAATCGAATTGTGGCGGTTGGTTCGAGCACGGAAATTCGCGGGCTTGCCGGATCGAAGACCCGGGTGATCGATGCGAGCGGAAAGACTGTCTTTCCGGGTTTCAATGATGCACACACTCATTTTCTGAGCGGCGGTTATTCGCTCTCGAGCGTCGATTTGCGGGATGCAAAGTCACCGGAAGAAATGGCGCGGCGTTTGGCTGATTACGCGAAAACGATTCCGAAAGGACGCTGGATTCTTGGCGGAGATTGGGACCATGAAAAGTGGCCGGGCGCGCCGTTGCCGACAAAAGAAGTGATCGATGCGGCAACGCCGGATAATCCGGTGTTCGTGAACCGGTTGGATGGGCATATGGCGTTAGCGAACAGTCTGGCGCTGAAATTGGCGGGCGTGACGAAGGAGACGAAGGAACCGGCGGGGGGAGTGCTTGTGCGCGATAAAACTGGCGAGCCGACCGGTGTGTTGAAAGATGCAGCTGAGAATCTGGTTGAACGCGCAATTCTGCCAAAGAGTTTTGAAGAGAATCATGCCGCCGCTAAGGTTGCGACGGAATACGCGGCGAAAATGGGTGTGACGAGCCTGACAGATATGTCCGCTGGAGACGATGTAGGTCTTTACCAATACATGCTTGAACACGGTGAATTGAAAACGCGCATTTACGCGATTCGCTCGATTGTGTCGTGGGAAGTTTTGCAGAAAACGGGCGTGCGCGCGGCGTTTGGAAGCGACATGTTGCGAATCGGCGGACTGAAGGGATTTTCGGACGGCAGTCTTGGTTCGACCACGGCCTTTTTCTTCGAGCCTTACAACGATGCACCCAACACGAGGGGATTGCTCTTCGACCAGATGTTGCCCGAGGGGATTATGCTGAAGCGGGTCGAGGGCGCGGACAAGGCAGGATTACAGGTGATGATTCATGCGATCGGCGACGAAGCGAATTCTCGCATCCTCGATATTTATCGGCAAACTGCTCAAGCAAATGGCCCAAGAGATCGCCGATTCCGAATCGAGCATGCGCAGCATTTGCGTCCGAGTGAAATTCCGCGCTTTGGCTCACAAAAGGTAATCGCTTCCATGCAGCCGTATCATGAGGCGGACGATGGGCGGTGGTGTGATAAGCGGATCGGTGCCGAGCGCTCGAAAGGGACTTATGCATTTCGCTCATTGCTGGATACCGGCGCGGTATTGGCTTTCGGATCGGATTGGACCGTGGCTCCATTGAATCCGTTGGAAGGAATTAAAGCGGCGGTGACACGGCAAACCCTGGACGGAAAAAATCCAAACGGCTGGCATCCGGAACAAAAGATCAGCATCGATGAAGCAGTGCGGGCTTATACCGTTGGATCAGCATATGCGGAGTTTGCGGAAAAAGTGAAAGGGACGATTACAGTGGGAAAGTTGGCGGACATCGTGATACTGGATCGCGATATTTATGCTGGCGATCCGGCGGAGATTGATAAGGCAAGGGTGGTATTAACAATCGTGGATGGGCGGGTGGTGTTTGAAGCCGTTAAATAGGTTAAAAGGGTTAAATGAGTTAAATCAGGAAATGAAGAAAATCTCATGGATCTGAAAGTCGAAGGAGTTTCGAAGTGAAAGAATTAACGAGTCCGGTTTGGATTAAGTTGAAGGGAATTTTGTTTCTGGTTATTGGGATTCTTTCTTCCGCATTGCTGATCATTGAGTCGCCGAGTTGGAGAGTGGCAGTTTTGCTGGTGATCGCGATTTGGTGCTTCTGCAGGTTTTATTACTTCGCGTTTTATGTGATCGAGCACTATGTCGATCCGGGATACCGGTTTTCAGGACTGTGGTCGTTTTTCGGATATTTGATTTCGAAGCGACGGCGGCAGCATTGAATTGACAGCTTCATGGAATTCTCTAGTTTCCGCGCCAGTTAATCAGAAGAAACTAAGGAAACGATGAAAAGGATTGTGCTCTACTCTGTCTTCGTGATGGCCTGTCTAACCTCAAGTCGAGGAGACGAAACTCCAGCGGACGACAAGTCTTCTCACACGTTATCCAATCCAACGCCAGGTGAATCTTTACGCGTCTGGCGGACAGATCACGCAGGCATTGTGCCATACACGATTGATGCCGGGCATTTTGAGGCTGACATTACCGGGGTGACATATGGCTACGACGAACAAGACTTTGGTGGATCTACCAGGATTCGAACGGAGTCCTGGAGTTATGGCATTACCCAGATCAAACTCGGTTTGCTAAATCGGCTGGATGCTGAAGTTATCATTCGGCCGTACCAGACAATCACTGATACGCTGAAGGTTAGCGACTTCCCCATTTTTCGCGAAACGGTCAGCGGCTTTGGCGATGTTGTGTCTAGGCTGAAGCTGAACGTATGGGGAAATGACAGCGGTAAAACAGCCCTTTCCATTTCTGGCGATGTAAAATTTCCCACCGCAGAACATGGAATTGGCGAGCTCGGTAATGGCCAATTCGAAGGAGGCCCGGGCTTGGAATTCGCCGCGCAGTTGCCTTGGGAATCTGAACTGCGGGTTAATAGTGCAATTGATTTTTCGAGGACGCCAGCGACTCTCGACAAGCTGCATTTGCCAATCTGTTGAGTTTGAGCCACAGCATCCTGTAGAACCTCGAAGGTTATTGCGCGTTCAGTACATCCGTTAGCACAATCACCGACGCGGACTGGGTTGGCACAGTGAAGATCGGTCTCAACTATCGCATCGCAAAAGAGTCGAACTGTACCTTGGCAATTCATTCGGGATCACTGATGACGCCTTTGATTACGCTCCTTTTTTTGGCGTCGCAGGCCGCTTTTGAGCAAAGTTGAGTTTCGTTCCAAAGTTGCCGCCATTACGCCAGCCGAAGTAAAACTCGAATCGACCGCGTTGGTAATCGACAAAAGGCAGCCGCAAGTTGCGGTATCGGCAGACTGCCCAATTCCAGCCGCCATTTGGATTTGCTTGTCGATCCGGAAATCGACCGACGCGTGTGAAATGTTTGTCACCGATGCCAATCACATAGTGGTCGAAATTGTGAAAAGGGTTGCGCGTGTACCACATGAATGTTCGGCAGCATTTTCCCTTTCGATAACCGGGTGGTGGAACTGGATCGTCCGCGTTACCGAACCACCAGACCGGGTACAGCTTTTTCCACGTGCTGAATTTTTGGGAGGGCTTGGGTATGTGACGGAATACGGTGGGGGATTCGTTTGTTGAGGGTGACGATGCGAGCGTCTCTGCAAGCTGTTCCGAGGGCGGTGAATTCGTCGTTTCTGCGGCTTGCGAGGACGCTCGTCCCACCAATATTGCCGTCAGTAATGCGCCAATCAGTAACGAGCGACCACTTTTCACGACATTATTTTGGCCGGATAAGGACTCTTAAACGTTTCGCTTTGTATGAGCCTGCGTTTCCAGCAAACGTCCAATCAGGATTTCCTTTGCCCTGATTTCCAATGCCGATGTCTGCCGTGTTGCCGACGCTCCAATGGTTGATCGCAAACAGCGTTTGCCTGACCGCATGGTTGTGGACCTGCATCGAACCATAGCCGTTCGGGGGATCGACGGGTTGATCGCCAAAATCATAAACCTCGCTCGAAGCATTTGGTATATTAGCGCTGTTTCCCTGGCCATAATTGTTGGGCCAGAATTCGATATTGCCACCGGCGAGATCTGTTCCGGTCTTGATCTCGCGCACATCGGAATAAACGTTCAGATGCGCGACGTTTTGTTGAAAATGAGCACCTGATTCGACCGTTGGGACGCCAATTTTTTCGAGTGAGTCAGTGAAGGCATCCATCGAGGCATAAACAAATTGCGTATTTCCATCTTCACGCTGCAATTCGACGAAATAAGCGATGCGATCGAATGATTGTTGCAGTTTTGCGTGATTGTCCACGTCGTAGCGAATTGCGGGGCCGAGCTTCGCGAGATCCAGATCGTAAACGAGCTTGTAATGCTTTGCCTCGGGGACGCTGAGATCGAGCAAATCGCGTTTTGGAACTGTTCCGGCGCGAAACGCGGTGGCAGGCAAACCGGCTGTGTTCATGAGATTCGGCTCGGCGAGCATGTTCCAGGCGAATCGCATGGCGACCGGATGCTTCACCTCGGGTGAAGACAAGAGGACCGACGAACCGTCGATTTTGGCATCGGCTTTTGCAAATCCGCCTTCGTCCGCATCGATGATTTCGAACCAGGACAATGGCTTCTGGTCACGGCTGGCGAGTCCATCGGCATTGTGGAAGTTTATGCGTAGCGCGTTACCTTCAATGGACATACTTTTGAAAGTTGGTCCGGAAAAAACGATGTCAGTCCGACCGTAGGTTTTTGCCAACGCAAGCAGCGCGAGTCGGCGCCCGACTTCCTGTTTGTTTTTCGGATGAATATCTTTGAGATCGCCAATGTCGTTGATGACCGCCATACCAACGTTGGGGATTTTCTGGGCCTCGGCCTGTGCCTCCCAAAAATCGCCCATTCTTTCTGCGTTCCCGCCGTAGTTGTAAGGCGCGATTTGGACGAAATAGAATGGGAAATCGCCCTCATTCCAAATTTTGCGCCAACCGCCGATAAGCGCCTTCATTCGTTCGGTGTAGAGTTTGCCTTCATCAAGATTCGCTTCGCCCTGATACCAGATTGCGCCGCGAATCGCGTAAGGGCAAACGGGATTGATCATGCCGTTGAATAACGCTGTCGGATTTTGAAGATCCTGCGGCGGAAGCAACTCCGGCGGGAAAGTGGGCATTTTCGGACTAATTGTTTTTTGAGCCAGAGCATGTCGGGAGGAAGTGACCCATTGCTCAGTTTCAGCGAGAGTTTGCTCAAGTCGCTGTTGATGAAGATCAGTGCGAGGATCGGCCAATTGAACGAGTTCATACTCACGCTTCAAGGCTGGCACTTCAGCGAAGCCTTCGGGGGGAGTCCACGATTCGATTCGCGTGCCGCCCCATGTCGCATCGATTAGTCCGATACTGACACCGAGCTGTTTGTGCAGCTCGCGGCCAAAATAGTATGCCGCAGCTGAGAATCCGCCCCAGCCGCCTTCGGCAACGGTTTTCGGCGAACACAATTTCCAGATGCCTTCGGTCTTTGACTCAGTGGTGTCGGACTGCGGCTCCGACGTCCACTTATTCTCTACCATGAATAAACGAATGCCGGGATAATCCGCGGCGGCGATTTCCTCTTTGGCATTGTCGCACGCGCCAATCCCCATCTCCATGTTGGATTGGCCCGAACACAACCAGACTTCGCCGACCATGACGTCTTCGAATTGGACATTGCTTGAACCGCTGACGATCAAAAAGTACGGGCCACCTGCTTTCATTGCGGGCAATGTCACCTTCCATTCTCCGCTCGCATTTGCTGTTGCTTGTGTCGCAGATGAGCCGAGTTGGACTTTGATCGTTTCATTCGAGTTAGCCCAACCCCAGATGGCGAGTGGCTGATCCCGTTGCATGACCATGTGGCTCCCGAAAATTTTTGGAAGCCGAATTTCAGACCGAGCGGATTGTGCGAAGACGCACGAGAAAGTTAATAGTAAAATGATCCAAAGTGGCGCGCGGGCGATTTTGAAGCGGTGCATAGAATTGGCGTCGATGGCGACATTTTGAAGTCAGTGCGAGTTCAGTCAAGAGATTGTCATCGGCGCGCACGCCGTCGCTGGCTTGCCGGAAGTGAAGTGGATTGTGTAACTCAGTTTTTGGGCAGTTCGGCGAGATTTTCATTCCTGGTCAATAAATTGCAAAAGCGTTTGGCCCGTTCTGAGACGGCGGTACCCGGGCGATCGATTTGAGCGGGAGCATTCCAAAGAACGTAAAACTCGAAGTCGGTAGGTGCGCGATGATAGGTCCGCTCGAATTCCGCGCGACGCTTTTTCATCGCGGCCTTTGCGACAGCCAAAGCGTCTTTGGCATTTTCCCATTTTGCGTTTTCCGGTGCGAAAGCGGTCCAAACATCGGGCAGGATTTGGTAACGAGAAATTTCGCCCATGCGCCCAACTGCTTTGTCGTCGTCACCCGATTCAATCTGCGAAAGTGCACTCCAGCGATCCATGGCTGCGCCTGCGAAGCAGACGCAGGCGAGTGCAGATACCAGGATTGAAACATTCAATCTCATGCGGTTCCGAGCGGAGCAGATGGCATGCCTCGAGTGCGTCCAGGAGGAATTTCCATTTCAATGCGCATGTCAATCCGTCCGAGCATAGCAGAGACAGGGCGAGCTTGACATCAACTTTCGGCGGGCACGCGATTGCAGTTCTCGGGATTTTGCGCTTTACGAAGCCGGTTGAACTTCGCAAATCTTTTGCAAGTACACCTGACTAATTGGCCCGAGGCAACCTGAAGTTGTTCGGTTCCCTGGATCCAAATAGCCCGGCTGCGTGCTGATCAGGATTCAATTATGAAGATGAGACCAACGCTTTTGCTGATATTGACAAGTCTATTACTTCCCAATCTTCAAAAATCAGCCATCGCCCAGGGCAGCCTTACCCCGCCAGGGACGCCTTCGCCGACAATGAAAACGCTGGCACAAGTGGAGCCGCGGATTCCAATTTCATCTTTGCCATTCACAATCGACACGAGTGGTTCCTATTACGTGACTTCCAACCTGGTCGGCACGGCGAACTCAGATGGAATTTATATATGGGCAAATGACGTCACGATTGATCTTAACGGATTTGCCCTGATTGGCCCCACGAACGGCGTGTTTGAATATGGCATCAATGGGGCAAGTTCGAGCAACGTCGTTATCACGCACGGCAGTATCAGGGGATGGACACGTTCTGGTTTAAACGGCGTGTCTTTTACGTGTTGCCGAGTGTTGGATATCGCGGCGTCGAGTAATGGGCTGGTTGGGATTGTGACGGGGGATTCGTCATTGGTTGAACGCTGCAGCGCAGATCATAATGGGTTGAACGTTGCCAATCAAAAAGGCATTTCAGTTGGGTCCGGATGCACCGTGCGCGATTGCATCGTCAGTGGGCAGAATGGCACAGGAGGTCTGGGCATTCAGGCGAACGCGAATTCCCTCATTCAACATTGTGTGGTTCAGAACAATAGTGCCAACAACGGCACCGGAATCAATCCGAATGGCCCCAGTGTCATTGAAGACTGTGTCGTTGCCAATAATCAGGGTGGCACAAATTACATTGGGATTATTGCTGTCGGATGCCAAGTCCGAAACTGTCTCCTCGCCGGCAACAGCGGTGATGGCATTCGGGTGGCCGGCGCCAGCTCCATTATCGACAATAATTGCTCAAATAACGGCGGCAATGGCATCTTCGCTTTAAACGGCGGCAGCCGCATTGACGGCAATCATTTCGTGAGTAATGGAGGGCGCGGAATAGCGTTGAGCACTGCTAATTCGTGCGTTGTGATGCGTAACACAGCATCGGCTAATACAGGTGGAGATTATCCCGCTGCAGGCAGCAACATCGGACCGATTCAATCTCCTTCGACGGCGACCAGTCCCTGGGCAAACTTCTCTTTCTAACCGGTTTGCCTCCTCCGATACACTAGTGTAAGAGACCGGGTCGATGGCCTCACGGATCGATTTGTGGACGGTCGTGCACAACGTTTGGCATGTCGGCGTTGCCGGCCTGGCGGTGCTTTTGTCGATTATCGCATCAGCACACGCTGTGCTTTACAAACGAGATTCCCGCGCCGCTATTGCCTGGGTCGGTTTCGTATGGCTCGTGCCGCTGGTCGGCGCAGTGCTATACCTCATTTTTGGAATCAATCGGTTAAGGAGGCAAGCTACTCTGTTGCGGAGTGATCTGGAACGTTATCGGGCGGATGCATTGGCTGAATGTCCACCGCAGGAATTACATCAGCATTTGCCGCCGTATTCGGCGCATTTGGAAATGCTTGCTCGAGTGGTTGGAGAAGTCGTACGAAGACCCCTTCTGCCGGGCAACAAGGTCGAACCTCTAATTAACGGAGATGAGGCGTTTCCTGCAATGCTCGAGGCGATTCGCAATGCGAAGAAGACCGTTTCGTTTTTAACGTACATTTTTGATCGCGACGAAATCGGCCTGGCCTTCGCGAAGGCTTTTGGCGAGGCGATATGCCGCGGAGTCGAAGTGCGAGTCCTGATTGATGCGGCGGGCACGCGTTATTCGATGCCGACAATTCTTCACGCACTTCGCCGTGAAAAAGTTCGATACGCAAGGTTTCTGCCCGCGTTCGCATTGTGGCGGATGATGTCGATGAATCTTCGAACGCACAGAAAGATTCTCGTGGCCGATGGGCAGGTGGCATTCACCGGCGGCATGAATATTCGCGTGGGCCATTGCCTGAAGAAAAATCCCCGGCGACCGGTTCAGGACATTCATTTTCGGGTCGAAGGGCCGGTGGTTGCGCAATTGCAAGAAGCGTTCGCCGACGACTGGTGTTTCACAACCGGCGAGGCTTTGCGCGGCGAAGGATGGTTTCCCAAATTGAAGAAGGCGGGCCCAGTGCTTGCGCGCGGCGTGACGGACGGACCCGACGAAGATTTCGAGAAATTGCGCTGGACCTTGATGGGCGCGCTGTCCATCGCCCGGCAATCAGTGCGCATCGTAACGCCGTATTTTTTGCCAGATCCTTCGGTGACATCGGCCTTGAACTTGGCTGCGATGCGCGGGGTTGAAGTGGACATTGTTTTACCGTCCAGGAGTAATCTGTTCTTTGTGCAATGGGCGTCACGGGCAATGTGGTGGCAATTATTGGAACATGGCTGTCGAATCTGGCTGACGCCGCCGCCATTCGATCATTCGAAGCTGATGATAGTGGATGGTTGTTGGGTGTTGCTAGGTTCTGCGAATTGGGATCCTAGAAGTTTGCGGCTGAATTTCGAATTCAACGTTGAATGTTATGACGCCGAACTTGCTCAACGGTTGGAAAAGTTGATTGGAGCAAAAATCGCCTCGGCTCACCAGGTGACGTTGCAGGAAGTTGATAGCCGAGGGATGCCCGCACGGTTGCGGGACGGCGTTGCGAGATTGTTGACGCCGTATTTGTGACGGAAGGAATTAGCGCGAACTGTTGAAATATGGGATTGATTACCGCAATGGGAAGCGATTAAGGGGGCTCGGACGTTGACAACAGTTCCAAACTATTGGAAATTGCTTTCATATGAGCAGAGCGATAACGCCACATTTTGAACAGCTCATTAACCGCTTCGTGGCTAGTGGACGTTTTAACAATAAATCTGAAGTTATTCGTGCTGGCTTACGTCTGCTGGAGGAGCATGAGGCCAAAATTGCTCCTGCAACTCGGGAGGACTTGAACCGCATTATCGAAGCCGCCTTAGCCGATTCTCGTCCTCTGATTCCGGCGGCCAAATTGCTTCGCCGACGCTCGCGCCAATGAGCGATCTGCCGGTTTTCTTCGCTGGACTTGCCGAAGAAGACATTGATCAGATTGAGGATTATATCGCGTCTCGAGATCCAGCGGCGGCCAGTCGTGTCAGGATCGCTATTGTGCAACAGGCCATACGTCTTGGGAAAATTAGAAAGCCTGCCTCTGAACGGCAAATCGGCGTGCGTCTGTGGCCAGTTCCCCGGTATCGAAATTATATGATCCTTTATAGGATTGAGCCGACGCAAATTCGAGTGCTGCGAATATTGCATGGTGCTCAGAACTGGACCCGATTCTTCAAATAGGCCAATTGAATTAGCATAGGGCTACCGCGGCTGATCAGATTCTACCAATAATGGTGTAATTGCTCTCTCACGTGCCGCTCATAAATTTCGCGAATTTTATCCATTGTCTCGCGCGGAATCGGCGGCAAATCGGCAGCAGCGGCATTGTCTTCGGCTTGCGTGGCTCTTTTGGCGCCGGGGATTGCGCAGGTGACGGCCGGGAACATGAGGATCCAGCGCAATGCAAATTGAGCGAGGGTTGCACCTTTGGGAACGAGAGGACGCAACATTTCGACTACCTCAAGGCCTCGGTCGTAGTCGAAGCCAGAAAACGTTTCGCCACGATCAAAGGCTTCGCCGTGCCGGTTGAAAGCGCGGTGATCGGTTGCCTCGAATGTGCTCGCTCGGGTGAGTTTGCCACTCAACATTCCTGAGGAGAGAGGCAAGCGGGCCAAAATCCCGACGCGTTTGCGTTGAGCTTCGGCGAAAAAGAGATCAGCGGGCCGCTGGCGGAATATGTTGAAGATGATTTGGACGGATTGCACCCCGGGAAACTCGATAGCTTTAAGCGCTTCCTCAACTTTTTCGACGCTAACGCCATAGCAGCGAAGCTTTCCCGCTTTGACAAAGTCGTCAAGCATGCCAAAGACTTCGGGCATGTAATAGACGTCAGTCGGCGGGCAGTGTAGTTGGAGAAGGTCAATCGCGTCAGTTTCGAGATTCTGTAAGCTGCGATCAATGAAAGACGTTAGATTTTCGCGGCTGTAACCGCGCGCTTCCTGTTTGGGAAGCCGGCGTCCGGCCTTGGTGGCAATATAGAATTTTTCTTTTCGCTCTTTGCGGAGCTGCGCCAGGAGACGCTCGCTTCGGCCATCGCCATACACATCAGCGGTATCAAAAAAATTCACGCCGAGATCCAGCGACCGATGAAGCGCAGCAAGGGAATCCTTGTCTTCAACGCTGCCCCAGGCTCCGCCGATGGCCCACGCGCCGAAGCTGATGGTTGAAACCTTGTAGCCGGTCCTGCCAAGTTCGCGGTATTGCATACGCGCCAAAGCTTGACCAAATCCGGGTTCATTGAAACAATTATTTATTGAGCTTTCTTAAGGAACTATGGTCGTAGTCCCGTCCAAAATGGGCCGCCTCAACAAGCGAGCGCTATTGGACCGTCTGCAAATCATGGGCATCGCATCGCGAGCCGGCCTCGCGAAGGCGATTGGACTCAGCCAGCCGACTGCAGGAAAAATCGTCGATCAACTCATCGAAACCGGGGTTATTGAAGAAGTCGAGTCATCAGAAGCTGACGGCGAAAACGGAGACGTGAAGTCCGCCGGAAAGGTTGGGCGTCCCGGACGCATGCTTCGACTCAATCGAACGCCCGTGCGATTCCTCGCCATTCAACTTGGGGTGAGCGAAACCAGCCTTGCGGCTTTGCCGCTCGGTGTCTCAGGCGAAGATCGTTGGACGCTTCAAATCCCGACTCCGAACTCTACTGATGAGTGGCAGCAACAGCTTCAGAAGGCCTCAGCCCGGCTCAAGCACAAACAATTTTGGGGAGTGCTGGTGAGTGTTCCCGGAATTATCGATGAAAATAATGGGCGAGTGCTTTTTTCGCCGAACCTGCATTGGACAGAAAAGACAAATCTCGCCGAAATTCTTCAATCCATTTGGAACGCGCCCGTTATCCTCCTGCAGGAAGAACGCGCGCTCGCTCTCGGCCATCAAGCAGTGCAACCCGGGAGCGACGGATTCTTGCTTGTGGATTTCGGCGAAGGAGTCGGCGGTACGATTGTTATCGGCGGCAAACTCTACACGAACCCTTTGCCATTGAGCGGCGAACTGGGCCACACGCCCGTCCATGGCAACAAACGGCATTGCGGTTGTGGAGCAGTGGGTTGCCTTGAAACTTTGGCTTCCACGCGCGGTTTGCTTCAATCTTTCGAGGAAAACTCTGGGACGAATTCGTGGGCTGCTTTTGAAAAACAAATCGCGGAGAATGGCCTCCCGCCCTGGCTGACACAAACTCTCGATGCGGCGGCAGTCATCATTGCTGGAGCACTTAACATATTGGGTCTTCGCCGACTGATTGTCACCGGGAGTCTTGTCGATTTACCTCCGGTGGTGATTCGTCATCTCGCAGAATCGATTTCGCGCGGCGCGCTTTGGGGAAGATTTGGAAACGTTCATGTCGAAGGCGCACCGCGCAGAAGGATTGCTGGGCTTGTATCGGTTGGAATCGATCGATTAGTAGTGCCGATGACGGATTTGGAAGTGCTAAAACGTTAGATGAGTTAGATAGGTTAAATGGGGAAAGGAGTCCGTGAAGGTAACGAATTGATTGGAGGTTCTGTAATTTCCTTGTGAACAAGGAAATTCACCATAGATCATCGGCTGAATTGTGAGAGCAAATTTGTTTTCAGCGCATGCGGTACTCGAACCAAAAAAATGAAGCGTCGGATTCCATTGCTGATTGGCGCAATCATTATCGTCGTGTTACTCTATTTTGTCTTCCGGCCCCGTCCGCGCCAAATCACTTTGACAGGAATCATCACGACGGATGACGTGATCGTCAGTCCCGAAATTCAAGGGCGGATCCAGCAGTTGCTCGTAAATCGCGGGGATATCGTCACCAACAACCAATTGCTCGCAGTGCTGCAGCCCCAGGAATGGAAGGCCGAGATGGCCTTTTACGCGAACACGGAGCAACAATTGGCCGCGCAAGTCGCAGTCGCGGAAGCGGATTTGAAATTTCAGGAATCACAAACCAGCAATCAGATTCTCCAGGCGGAAGCGACTGTGGCCTCGACGAAGGCGCAGGTGACACAGGCGGAAGCTGATCTGGAAAATGCACAACTGAATTTCAAACGGCAGGAAGATTTGTATAAGCGCCAGGTCGAAGCGATTCAGTCCTATGATCAGGCGCGCACGACAAAACAAGCGGCGGAAGCGCGAGTCGAATCGCTTCAAAAACAGGTGCTCGGGTCCGAAGCCGCTCTTGCGCTCGCTAAGGCCAACGCGAACCAGGTCACAGCTCGGCGCGCGACTCTCGAAGCAAACAAACATCAGCAAGCCGCCGCAGCTGCGCAAAAAGAAAAAGCGCAGGTTCGGCTTGACTACACGCAATTGCGTTCATCCCTTGACGGAGTTGTCGATGTCCGCGCGGCTCGTGAGGGGGAAGTCGTGAATCCTGGACAAGCCGTCGTCACGCTCATTAATCCTGACAATCTGTGGGTTCGTGTCGATGTGGAGGAGACTTATCTCGAAAACATCAAAGTGGGCGACAAATTGAAAGTGCGGCTGCCTTCGGGGGCCGCTCTTGAAGGCACAGTCTTCCATCGGGGCGTGGATGCGGATTACGCGACGCAACGTGATGTCAACCGCGCCAAGCGCGACATCAAAACGTTTGAGTTTCGTTTGCGCTGCGACAATCGCGCTCGGCGGCTGGCGGTTGGGATGACGGCGTATGTCACAGTGCCGCTAAATCGCGCGAGATGAGTTCGTATGGCGGCGATTGAGGTCGAAAAACTCACCAAACGTTTTGGCGAATTTGTTGCCGTGGACCACCTGAGTTTTAACGTCGAGCACGGCGAGATTTTTGGCCTGCTTGGCCCAAACGGCGCTGGAAAATCCACACTCATTCGGATGCTTACCACGCTGATTCCGCCATCCGAAGGCACAGCACGAGTCAATGGACATGATATCGTTCGTGCGGCGAATGACGTGCGGCAATCGATTGGTGTCATTCCGCAGGCGATGACTTCCGATCTCGATCTTAGCGCGGAAGAAAATATGAGCATTTTCGCCAAGCTTTACGGTATCCCTGGCGACAAACGACTGCGGATGATTAAAGAATTGCTCAAAGCCGTCGATCTGGAGCAATGGGCGGATAAACCTGTCAAACAGTTTTCAGGTGGCATGCGGCGCCGGCTTGAAATTGCGCGCGGGCTCGTCCATGAACCGAAGATGTTCTTTCTCGACGAACCAACGACCGGCCTCGATCCAGTTTCGCGCGTTGCGGTCTGGGAGATGCTGGCCCGGCTAAAACACGAGCGCGATTTGACGATTTTGCTGACGACGCATTACATGGATGAGGCGGACAAGCTTTGCGACCGCATCGCCATTGTCGATCATGGGAAGTTAGTCGCCCTGGACTCGCCGTTGAAATTGAAAGCATCCATTCCTGGAAAAAACATTTTGGAAGTGAGCTTTTTCAAAGCGCCTGCGAATTGGATGGAAACTTTGAAATCGCTGCCCGAAGTCGCTGATGTGAAAGTCAGCGACAACATTTTTCGAATTTCATCGCAGAATGGGCCTCGAACCACAGTCGCTTTAGTGGAGGCGGCCCGAAAGGCTGAAGTCGCGGTAACATCCCTTTCAGTTCAGAGCACGACTTTGGATGATGTCTTCGTTCATTTCACTGGCCATCAATTACGGGACACGCTGCAGAGCGCAGCGACCTACGACATCAGCCCGATGTATAATCGCAGGTAGCCTTACGATGCATCGCATTCTGGCCATTATCGAACGTGACCTCCGCCGATTCCGGCGCAGCCCGACGCTCGTGCTCATCTCGATGGTTATGCCCATCGTCCAACTTGTTGTTCTTGGGTA
>Ga0207674_10004695_pt1 | contig 16389 bp, 8 predicted proteins | sample KBSCornC72_FD_184303 | JGI IMG/M metagenome (GOLD analysis project Ga0207674, IMG submission 184303) | Corn rhizosphere microbial communities from Kellogg Biological Station, Michigan, USA - KBS Corn C7-2 (SPAdes) (version 2) | ecosystem: Host-associated > Plants > Roots > Rhizosphere > Soil ... | reverse complement strand
CAGGGTGAGGCGCTGTTCACCCCGTCCAACGAGGAAGAAGAGATTCTCGTCGCGACCCTCAAGCGCTTCCTCGCCGAGCGCCCGGGTTATCTCACCAGGACGGTCGAGGCGATCAAGGGGGTGTCGGAAGAGACCACGACCGGAGTCCATCGGCTGTACGACCTCGCCAAGCAGGGCAAGCTCCCGTTCCCGGCGATCAACGTCAACGACAGCGTGACCAAGTCCAAGTTCGACAATCTCTACGGCTGTCGCGAGAGCCTGGTCGACGCGATCCGCCGCGCGACCGACGTCATGCTTGCCGGCAAGGTCGCCTGCGTCGCCGGCTTCGGCGACGTCGGCAAAGGCAGCGCCCAGTCGCTCCGCAACGGTGGCGCGCGCGTGATCGTGACCGAGATCGACCCGATCTGCGCGCTGCAGGCGGCGATGGAGGGCTATGAGGTGGTGACGATGGAAGAGGCGACCCAGCGCGCCGACATTTTCGTCACCGCGACCGGCAACATGGACGTGATCACGCTCGACCACATGCGGGCGATGAAGAACATGGCGATCGTCTGCAACATCGGCCACTTCGACAGCGAGATCCAGATCGGCGCGCTGGCCAACATGAAGTGGACCGAGATCAAGCCGCAGGTCGACGAGGTGGAATTCCCCGACGGCAAGAAGATCATCGTGCTGGCCAAGGGGCGGCTCGTGAACCTCGGCTGCGCGACCGGGCACCCGAGCTTCGTGATGAGCTCGAGCTTCACCAACCAGGTGCTGGCGCAGATCGAGCTGTGGACCAAAAGCGACCAGTACAAGAACGACGTCTATGTGCTGCCCAAGCACCTCGACGAGAAGGTCGCGCGGCTGCACCTCGACAAGCTCGGCGTGAAGCTGACCACGCTCAGCGACAAACAGGCGTCGTATATTGGCGTGTCGCCGGAAGGGCCGTTCAAGCCGGACCATTACCGCTACTAAAAGCGTCCGGATTCCGGCTTATCGTTGGATAATGCGGCACTTCTGCCGATTTTGCGCAGAGTCATCCGCCCGACACTCGCGAACATGAATGTTGCATTAAGGTGACAGGGGTCGGGGAAACTCCCCTGCCGCGAGCAATAACGGTTCCATTTTCGTCCCCATTCTCCCACCACTCACCGGGGAATTTTTACCGCTCCAGGGGACGAGGGACCTATGCGTCGATTTAATCCATTCATTCTTTCTACCGTTTCGCTCGTCGCGATTATCGCGAGCCCTGCAATCGCGCAGCAGACCAAGAGCGACACTCCGGCGCCGCAGACCGAAACGAGCGAGCAGGAGATCGAATCCAACACCAATGCTCAGTCGAGCACCAACACCGCAGTCAATCCGAACCCGACGACCAACGAAGCCATCACGGTCACCGGCTCGCGCATTCGTCGCCCCAACCTTGAATCGCCACTGCCGGTGACTTCGGTCGGTGGGCAGGAATTCTTCCAAACGGGTAACGTGTCCGTCGGCGACAAGCTCGCCGAATTGCCTTCGATCCGCAGCACGTTCACGCAGTCGAACTCGACTCGCTTTCTCGGTACCTCCGGCCTCAACATCCTCGACTTGCGCGGTCTCGGTACGGCACGCACCCTCGTGCTCGTCAACGGCCGGCGCCATGTCGGCGGCGACGTGCTCAGCACGGGTGTCGGCGTTGACGTGAACACGATCCCGACGGACCTCATCGAGCGCGTGGACGTCGTGACGGGCGGCAACTCGGCCGTGTACGGTTCGGACGCGATCGCGGGCGTCGTCAACTTCATCCTGAAGGACGATTTCGAGGGCTTGCAGCTCCGCGGTCAGGGCGGCACCAGCAAATATGGAGACTATGGATCCTATTTTGTCAGCGGGCTCGTCGGCAAGAACTTCGCCGGTGGCCGCGGCAACGTCGCGGTAAACGTCGAGTATGCACACCAGGATGACGCATTCGGTGCTCAGCGTCGCTGGCTCCGCGAGCAATCCGGGTTCCTCGCCGTCGATTCTGACAGCGGCAGCTCGTCGGACGGCATCCCGGACAATCTGTTCTTCCAGGATATCCGAAGCGCAAGCCTGTCGCCGACCGGCACTGTTCGCTTCGGCGGGACGATCCTGGCGGGCACGGGCGCTGGCACTGTTTCCGGTCTGAACTGCGGTCCGGCGGCCAACGGCACGGGCTCGTCGGCATTCTATAACTGCGCCTACAACTTCACGCCGACCGGCCAGCTGGTCCCGATCACGGGTACCCGGGTCGGCCTTGGTCCGACGGGCAGTTTCATCGGTGGCAATGGGTACGCTCGCCAAGACGGACGACTGCTGCAGCTGACGCCGCAGCTTAATCGGTACAATATCAACTTGATCGGGCACTTCGAGGTGAGCCCGGCGCTCGTTCCGTTCATCGAAGCCAAGTTCTCGCGCACCGACTCTTCGGGCACGGGTTCGAGCGGTCCGGCGTTCATGACGGGTAGCGCGAACTTCGATCCGCTGAAGCTGTTTTTCTCATCGGGCGGCAGCGGCTCGGGAGCGACCAGGGACACCAACCCCGGCAACCGTGAGGCGATCGCGCTGAACAATCCGTATCTCGATCCCAGCGCATCGAGTTTCATCGCCAGTCAGATTCTGGCCAGCGGTGTGAACCCTTGTAACTTCTCCGCGCTGAGCACGACCGATCGTAACCGCATCGCCGCGGGTACGTTCCGCTTCTGTCTGCGCGAAAACCTCGAAGGGCTTGGCGATCGGACGGAAGAGGCGCGCCGCGATACCTATCGCATTGTCGGCGGTCTGAAGGGCGACTTCAACAACGACTGGCACTACGAATTGTCGGTCAATTACGGACATTTGAAAGAGCGGACGGACATCAAGGGCAACCTTGACAGCCAGCGCTTCCTGCTCGCGAACGACGCTGTTCGCGACCCGAGCACTGGCCAGATCGTCTGCGCTTCCAAGATCGATCCGAGCCGTGCATTCGGTGCGCTGCCCTGGTTCTACTATAAGTACTACGGCGCTGATTATCCGGGGGCCGACCCGAACGCTCCTGCACGTCTGGCCAAGGATATCGCCGCGTGCACGCCCATCAATCCAATCGGCGGCAACTTCACGGATGCGCAGAAGGCGTATCTCTTGCGCGATACGGTCGCCAAGGGAAGCACGTCGCAGTTCGATGTGACTGCGTTCGTCTCGGGTGACACGAGCAAGTTCTTCAACCTGTGGGGCGGCCCGATCGGCTTCGTGGTCGGCGCCGAGTACCGGACGGACAACGTCACGTACGACCTCGATAAGGACACCCAGCTCGGATACACGTTCTACAACGCGATCCCGTCGTTCAGGGCGCCCAAGTCGAAGGTGAAGGAAGCCTTTGGCGAAATCAGTATTCCGATCTTCAAGGATCGGCCGTTCCTGCGTGAACTGGAAGTCGATGCTGCAGCCCGTGTTTCGGATTATAATCTGGGCACCACCGGCACTGTCTGGGCGTACAACGTCAACGGCATTTATTCGCCATTCAGTGGCTTGCGTTTCCGCGGGAATTACGCCCGCGCCGTTCGCGCTCCGAACCAGGTTGAACTGTTCTCGCCTTCGGGTCAGAACTTTGCGCCTGGGTTCACCGACCCGTGCTCGGCGATCAACATCAACAACGGCTCAACGTTCCGCGAAGCGAACTGCACTGCGGCCGGCCGGCCGGCGGGGTATGACTTCCGTTATTCCTCATCGCTCGGTTTCAAGAGCGGAGGTAATCCCAAGCTGCAGGCGGAGACGTCCGACAGCTACACCGCTGGGTTCGTCTTCACGCCGCAGTTCCTACCGGGCTTCGATTTGTCGGTGGATTATTACAACATCAAGATTAAGAACTCGATTTCGTTTGTGGGCGCACAAGCGGTCGCGAACGCCTGCTATGACACACCGTCATTCCCGAACGTGTTCTGCGGTCAGTTCGAGCGTGCGGGGCCGAGCGGTGGACCTCATGGTGAACAGCCGTTCCAAATCATCGAGGGAAGTCTGCTTGCCGCTCCGCTCAACTATGCGAAGCTGACTGCGAAGGGCATCGATACGGAAATCGCCTACCGTCGCCAGATCGGCGATCTCGGGCGCCTCGACACCCGCTTTACGTACACGCATGTTCTAGACCGCTCGAACTTCGTCTCGACGACCGATCCGAACTTCAAGGATGTCCAGATGCTCGAGTTGGGCGACCCTAAGGATGCGTTCAACTGGAACACGTCGCTCCAGCATGGCCGCTTCACCTTTGGTTACCAGATGCGGTACATCGGCAGGATGGTGCTGAACACCTATGAAGACTTCTTCAGTGTTCAGGGACGCCCGCCGCAGAACCCGGATTATTCCAATCGCAAGTTCTATCCGGCGAAGTTCTACCATGACATTCGGCTCGGGATCGACGTTACACGCAAGTATAACTTCTATCTTGGCGTCGATAACCTCACGAATACCATTCCGCCCTACGGCTTGACTGGAATCGGCGGCGGAAGCGCCATCTATGACAATCGCGGGCGTTTCATGTACGCTGGCGTCAAGGCAAACTTCTAAGCTCGAAAAATTCGCAAAACTCGGAGGCCGGGCGTTTCGCCCGGCCTCTTTTTTGTTGTCCGTACGGGCGTAACGCTGCACTTCCTCGGCATGATTGCGATCGACAGCGCACATGAGCTTCTGCGCGCCGGGCGGCCTGCTGACGCGCTTGCCGAATTGGTCTCTGCGGCGAACGCCGGGGATGCGCCAAGCGCTCTCGAGCTCGGCATCTGGTTCCTCGAAGGAAAATTTGTGCAACGCGATCTTCACCGATCGCGTGCAGCATTTGGACGAGCCGCCGAGCTAGGCGAGATGGCCGCCGAGCGCGTTTTTACATCCTTCCTGGCGATCGGGGTCGGAGCGGCGCCCGATTGGGAGGGAGCCCTCCAACGGTTACGGCAGTTTGCCGCTCGCGATGCTCTTGCGGCGGAGCAGTTGGAACTGCTCGAACGCATGGACCTTACTCAGTCGGGTGATCCACTTGAGAGTGCGTTTGGACAACAGCTGAGTGTCGAACCTGAAATCTACTGTTTCGAACGGTTATTTTCTTCGGACGAATGCGCTTTTTTGATTTCGGCCGCTCAGCCGTTGCTGCAGCCTTCGGTTGTTGTTGAGCCTTCGACGGGCGAATTGCGACCGCATCCGATCAGGACTTCCGAAGGAGCGATGTTCCCCTGGGCCTCGGAGGACCTGGTCGTCCATGCGCTAAACCGGCGACTGGCTGCGGCAAGTGCGACGCCGGTCGCGTGCGGTGAGCCACTACAAGTTCTAAGGTATGGGCCGGGGCAGGAGTATCGCCCGCACATCGATGCGCTGCCACAGGGCGAGAACCAGCGGATTTTTACAATGCTGGTTTACCTCAACGATGATTATCAGGGCGGCGAGACCTTATTCAATCGCACCGGCTTGGCCTTCCGGGGTGACATTGGCACTGCATTGCTGTTCCGGAATTCGCTGCCGGATGGATCACCTGACCGGAAAGCGCAGCATGCAGGCCTGCCGGTTGTCCGCGGAGAGAAGTTTATCGCCAGTCGATGGATTCGCGAACAGCCGCTGATGGCTCGTTAGGCGCGTTTTTCCCTTCATTTCGACACACATGAGAGCCTATGACATGAGCATGGGTGCGGGGGGCATTCACGTGTGAAAGGCCATCCGGCCGAAATCATCGCCATGGCGGGGCTGGCACTGCTGTGGCTTGCCCTCGGCGTTGCAATCGCGATCGTCGCGGCGCGGCGCTTCAGGCTTGCTCAGCAGGTGCTCGATGCGGCGCGCGCGAACGCGCGCCTGCTCGCGTTGGCGCCCGCGCGGCCGCTGCTGGTGCGCGCTGATGGCCGGATCGAAACAGACGGCCAGCTGGTCCGGGAACTGGGTCTGGAAGGCTCGCCGAAGAAGCTGGGCGACCTGGTCGGCAGCGACAATGGCATCGCAGCGCAGGATTTCGAGGCGCTGGCAGCAGATATTTCGGCTGCGCAGGCCAGCGCGAGCCTGGTGTCGAGAACCGTTCACACCAGTGGCTCTGGCCGCGTGTTCGATGTCCGGGGCGGGCCCGCGCCCGATGAGGATCCCGGCAGCCTCCTTCTTTGGTTCATCGACACCAGCACCGGGGAGGAGGAACGGGCAAAGCTCGGGTCGCAGCTACGCCAGGCGGAGAACGCGCTCAGCTCACTCACGCACCTCATTGAAGCCGCGCCCTTTCCGATGTGGTATCGCGGCCCTGACCTGAAGCTCGGCCTCGTCAACAGCGCATTCGTCCACGCAGTCGAAGGCAAGGATGCGGCCGACGTCATCGAACGCGGGGCCGAGCTGATCGACGCTCAGGGCGAGAGCAGCGCCTCCGCAAGCGCGCTCGAAGCGCAGGAAAGCGGCCGGGTCGTCTCGAAAATGCAGGCGGCGATCATTCGCGGCGAGCGGCGGATGTTGCGCATCGCCAACGTGCCGCTGTCGACCGGTGCCGTCGCCGGTTTCGCGGTGGACGTCCAGGACCTGGAGGACGCGCGGGCCGAGCTCGCCCGCTACATCGAATCGCAGCGTGAACTCGCCGATCGCATGACGGCGGGAACGGCGCAGTTCGATGCCGACCGATCGCTCAGCTTCTTCAACCGGCCATTTGCGGTGATGACCAAGCTCGATCCCGAATGGCTCGCGGAAGGGCCGGAGTTCGACCGGCTGATCGAGCGCATGCGCGATGAGCAACGGCTTCCGGAAACGCGCGACTTCCCAAGCTGGAAGGAAGAGCGGCGGGGCTGGTTCACCAGTCCCGACGAGGTCATCGAGGAAGAATGGATGCTGCCCGCGGGCGACCACATCCGGGTCGTCGCGCAGCCGCTCCCGGACGGCGGGCTTCGCCTGTTTCTGGAGGACCGGACCGAGCAGCTGCGGCTCGCTTCGGCGCGCGACACCTTGCTTCGCGTGCGCGCGGCGACGTTCGATAATTTGTTCGAAGCCATCAGCGTCTTCGCCAGCGATGGGCGGCTTTACACCTGGAACAGCCGCTTCCTCGAGGATTGGGAGCTCGACGAGGAGTGGCTGACCACCCATCCGCGGGTCGACGAGCTGGTTCCGGCGATGGCGCGCAAGCTGGTCAACCCGACGGCAGCGGCGCAAATCCGCGAAATGGTCAGGCAGACGACCAACGAGCGTCAGTCGTCGAGCGGGCGCATTTCGATGACCGACGGCCGGCACTTCCAGTTTGCCGCGGTGCCGCTGCCCGACGGCAACGCGCTGTTCACGATGGTCGACGTCACCGACTCGACGCGGATCGAGGCGGCGCTTCGCGAGCGCGCGGCCGCGCTCGAGGAAGCGGACCGGGTGAAGACCGATTTCGTGGCCAACATGAGCTACGAACTGCGCACCCCGCTCACCTCGATCGGTGGCTTCGCAGAATTGCTTGGCGGCGGCTATGCCGGCGATCTCAGCGCCAAGGGGGCCGATTATGTCAGCGCCATCCTCGAATCCGTCGAGCGCCTGTCCAAGCTGATCAACGACGTGCTCGACCTGACCACCGGTGACGCACGGAGCGTGGTGCTGGACAAGGAGCGGGTCGACGTCGCGGGTTTGTGCCGAGCGGCGGTCGAAACGGCGAAACCGCGGGCCGCCGAGAAGGCGCAAAAGCTCGATGTCGAAATTGCGCCAGGCGCGGGACATGTGTTCGGTGACGCGCGGCGGCTGCGCGAATCGATCGAGCACGTGCTGCAGAACGCGATTGCCTATACCGATCGCAAAGGCCGGATTTCGCTCGCCGCGGAGGGCGATGAGAAACAGGCGGTCATCCGCATCAGCGACAATGGGCCGGGTATCGGCGAGCAGGACCTGCCGCGGGTGTTCAACCGTTTCGACCGGGTGGCGGAGGCAGGGGTGCGCGGTGAGGCCGCGCTCGGGCTTGGACTGCCGCTGACTCAGCAATTTCTCGAAGCGCACGGCGGCAAGGTCGAGCTCGACTCGCGTAAAGGGAAGGGCACGACCGTCACCCTGACGATCCCGCGCGGAACGCGATGATCCTCAGGACTGAGGAGGAGACGGCGGCCTTTGGCGCGGCGCTCGCACGGGTGGCAAGGAGCAGCGATGTGATCACGCTGTCGGGGCCGCTTGGGGTCGGCAAGACGGCGCTTGCGCGGGGGTTCCTCGGCGCGCTCGGGCACGAGGGCGAAGTGCCGAGCCCAAGCTTCGCGATCGTCCAGCCCTATGACGAGCTCAACCCGCGAGTCTGGCATGTCGACCTCTATCGGATCGAGGATCCGTCGGAGATCGAGGAGCTTGGGCTGGACGCTGCGGCCGACGCAGTGCTGATGGTCGAATGGCCGGAGCGGGCAGGGGCGGGAGCGTGGCCGAATGCGCTCAGCCTGTCGCTCGATGTCACGCAGGACGGCGACAGAATCTTGACAGCAGAAGTGCCCCCGTCATGGGAGGGACGATGGCCGCCCCGATGACTCCTCCGCCGCATGCGCCTGATTTCCTTGCCGCTTCGGGCTGGGGCGGAGCCGAGATCTTGCCGCTCGCTGGAGACGCATCGTTCCGGCGGTATTTCCGCGTCGTGCATGGAAATCGTAGCGCGGTGCTGATGGACGCGCCGCCGCCGCACGAAGATCCAAGGCCGTTCATCGCGGTTGCCGAATGGCTGATCGGCCGCGGCCTTAGCGCACCCGAAATCCTTGCCCGCGACCTCGACACGGGCCTGCTGCTGCTCGGCGACTTCGGCAGCGCACGGCTGCGCGAGACGCTCGATCGCGATCCGCACCGGGAACGCGAACTCTATGCGATGGCGACCGACGTGCTGGTGCACCTGCACGGCCATCCGCCGATGCCTGGCCTCAAGCCGCATGGAATCGAGCAATGGCTCGAGGAACTGCAGCTGTTCATCGATTGGTATTGCCCTGCGGTCGGCGCGGAGGTCGATGCAGAAGCATATCGGGCTGCGTGGCGCGAAGTATTGGAACCGGTCGCCACGGACGGTCTTGGGCCAGTCACGGTTCTGCGCGACTACCACGCCGAGAACATCATGTTGGTCGATGGCCGCGACGGCATCGCCCATTTCGGATTGCTCGACTTCCAGGACGCGCTTGCCGGACACCCCGCCTATGACCTCGCGTCGGTGCTCGAAGACGCGCGGCGCGATGTCGGCGCAGCGGTCGAACGAGCCATGATCGATCGCTACGTCGCCGCGACCGGCCATGGCGAAGCCTTCGAGCGCGCCTATTGGGCACTGGCGGCGCAGCGCAACACCCGCATCCTCGGCGTTTTCACGCGGTTGTGGAAGCGCGACAACAAGCCGGGCTACCGGCGATTCCAGCCGCGCATGTGGGGGCTGCTCGAACGGGACCTCTCCCGGCCGCATCTCAAACCCGTGCGCGATTGGTTCGATGCGAACATTGCGCCGGAGCACCGCCGAGAGCCGTGGAAAGAGGCGGCATGAGCCAGGCAAAGCGAGCCTTGCGCCTGCGTGCCGAGGTGCCGGCGGAAGTGCCGCATACCGCGATGATCATGGCCGCGGGGCTCGGCAAGCGCATGCGGCCGCTGACGGCGACGCGGCCCAAGCCGCTGATCGAGGTCAACGGCAAGGCGCTGCTCGATCACGTGCTGGAAAAATTGCGCACCGCCGGAGTGAAGAAGGTGGTGGTCAATGTCCATTATCTTGCCGATGCGCTCGAGGCGCATCTCGCCAGCCGGGCGCATGGGCTGGAAGTCGTCATTTCCGACGAGCGGGGGCTGCTGATGGAGACGGGCGGCGGGCTGGTGAAGGCCGAGCCGCTGATCGACTGCGACCCGTTTCTCGCGCTCAACAGCGACAATCTTTGGATCGACGGACCGGCGGACACGATCAGGTTGCTCGCTTCCCAATGGGACGATGCGAAGATGGATGCGCTGCTGCTGCTCGTCCCTCAGGCGAATGCTGTCGGAAACAAGGGCATGGGCGACTTCCACATGGATCGCGCCGGGCGGATCCGCCGCCGCGAGCGCAGCCACGTCGCCCCGTTCGTTTTCACCGGCATCCAGATTGCCTCCAAGCGCCTGCTCCGCGAAGCGCCCGAAGGTCCGTTCTCGACCAATATTCTGTGGGATCGGGCGATCGAGGATGGCCGGGCGTTCGGCGCCGTGCATCAGGGCCTTTGGTTTGACGTCGGAACGCCGCAATCGATTCCGATGACGGAGGCGGCGCTCGAGAATGTCTGACCCGCAGCGGGTCGCCGTTTATACCATTCCGTCCCACCGCTCCTTCGCGGATTCGCTCGTGGCCGGCTTGATCGCGCGCTTCGGTGAGGATCCCTTGGCACTCGCGCAGGGCCGGATTCTTCTGCCCAATAATCGCGCGGTGCGTACGGTGACCGAGGCGTTTGTTCGCGCCAGCGGCACCGGCCTGCTCCTGCCGCGGCTGATCCCGGTTGGCGACCCCGAACTGGATGAGCGGGTTGGCGGCGCGCTCGACCGGATCGATCAGGGCGAACCCATTCCGCCCGCGATCGATCCGGGTGAGCGGCTTTTGACGCTTGCCTCGATCGTTCCGGCAGAGGGCAGCGCAGCAAGCTTGCGACTGGCCGCCGACCTCGCGCGGACGCTCGATGCCTTGCTGGTCGAGGAGATCGACCCCGCGCGGCTTAAGGAAGCTGTCGGGGCGACCAGCGACCTCGCGCGCCATTGGGAACATTCGCTCGCCCGGCTGGAATTGATCTACGCTGCATGGCCGCAGCTTCTCGCGGAGATTGGCGCGATCGATCTCGCCGAACGGCGCAACCGATTGCTGCACCGGCTTGCCAGTCAATGGAAAAGCGAGCCGCCGGGCGGTTTCACAGTTGCCGCCGGCATCACGACCGCCGCTCCAGCCGTCGCGGCGCTCGTCGCGCAGGTCGCGCGGATGCCTCATGGGATGGTCGTTCTCCCGGGCCTATGGCTGCCGAACGTTTTTCCCGAAGCGGAATGGGAGGCGCTTGGGCCCGCCGAGGACGGGCGCGGCGAGGAGACGCATCCGCAATACCATCTGAAGCTGCTCCTCGAGCGTCTCGGCGTCGCGCGCGGCGAGGTTCGGGCATGGCGCTGGTCGGGGATGTCGGCTTCTTCACCGGCGCGCGCGCGGGCAGTGGCGAACGCGATGGCTGCACCGGACTTCTCCCACAAATGGGAGACCCTGCCGCCGGCTCAACGTCGACTGAGCGGAATCCGCCTTGCCGAGCTCGCCGACCCTGCAGCTGAGGCGCAGGCGATCGCCCTGGCACTGCGCGAAACTCTCGAGACGCCTGAAAAAACTGCGGCGTTGGTCACGCCGGATCGCCAGCTCGCCGCCCGCGTTGCGGCCCTGCTCGCGCGATGGGGCGTGGAAGCGGATGACAGCGCCGGCAAACCGCTACACGCGAAACCGGCAGGTACTTTATTGCTCTGTATCGCCGGCGCAGCAGCGGAAGAGCTGGCGCCCGTTCCGCTTCTTGCAATGCTCAAGCATCCCCTGGTCGGTGGGGAGGGCGAGGAGCGGCTTGCCTGGCTCGACGCCGTTCGCGAACTGGATCTCAATCTCCGGGGACCGCGACCGCGTGCGGGAATTGCCGGCCTCGACAACCACCTTGGCGCGCTTCGGGGGTGGCGGCACGTGCGGCCAGGAATCGAAGCGGTCGATGGGCTGCTCGCTGAGCCCATTTCGCTCGCGCGCTTTGCGCATGGCCTCGCGAACGCAGCCCAATCACTCGCCGGCGAGTTCGCCTGGCGCGGACCTGATGGCCGCATGGCCGCCGAAATCCTTGCCGAGCTCGAAGCCTCCCAAGCGGCGGCAGCGATCACCGTCGCCGCCGCTGACGCCGTACCATTGCTCCGTGAGCTTCTTGGCCAGCGGGCGGTGCGGCCACCCTATGGCGGGCACCCGCGCATCTTCATCTGGGGCCTGCTCGAAGCGCGGCTGCAGCGCGCCGACCTGATGGTGCTCGGCGGACTCAACGAGGGAGTTTGGCCAGCGCTTCCTGCGCCCGACCCATGGTTGCCGCCGAAGGTCCGCGCGACACTTGGCATGCCGACGACCGAAACCCGCATCGGGCTTGCCGCGCATGATTTTGCGAGTGCGCTCGGAGCGCCGGAAGTATTGATCACGCGTGCGCGGCGTGACGCGAAGTCGCCGACCGTTGCTTCGCGCTTCCTGTTGCGCCTGGATGCGATTAGCGGTGGCTTGCCGCGCGACGTTCCTCTCGAACGGCTCACCCGGGCGCTCGACGACCCCGGACCCGCGCGGCCTGTCGATCGACCTGCGCCGTCGCCGCCGAGCGAGCAGCGTCCTGAACGAATTTCGGTGACTTCGGTCGACCGGCTCAAGGCTGACCCGTTCGCATTTTACGCGCAGGCAATTCTAAGACTGCGCTCGCTCGATCCGGTCGATGCCGACCATAGCGCCGCCTGGAAAGGCACCGCGGTCCATCAGGTGCTGCAGGAATGGCTTCAGCATGACGATTGCGATCCCGACAAGCTGCGAAGCCGCGCTGAACGCCTTTTGCAGGACGAGGGCATCCATCCGATGCTGCGCGCACTGTGGGCGCCCCGTCTGCTCGAAGCCATTGACTGGATCGCCGGCCTTGAACGACAGAATCAAGCTGCCGGGCGATTGCCGCTGAAGGCGGAAGTTACAGGGGAGGCCGCGATCGCCGGAATCACGGTTCACGGCCGCGCCGACCGCATCGACCGCCTTAATGACGGCGGCCTCGCGATCATCGACTACAAGACCGGCGCGCCGCCGACGCAGAAGGCCGTCGATGCGGGCTTCGCCCTGCAGCTTGGCCTGCTTGGACTGATCGGTCGGGCAGGCGGGTTCGATCAGGTCAGCGGCGATCCCGAAGCGTTCGAATATTGGTCGCTGACGCGGCACAAGGGGAGCTTCGGCAAGCTCATGTGTCCGGATAAGGACATGCAGCCGGGCGAGTTCCTCGACCATGCCTATGCGAGTTTCGCCGACGCCGTTCAGAAATGGCTGACCGGCAGCGAGGCCTTCACCGCCAAGCTCAACCCGGCCTATGCGCCTTACGGCGACTATGACCAGCTGATGCGGCTGGAAGAATGGTACGGCCGCTGATGGGCTTAGTTGCGCGGCTTTTTCTTGACCTTGGAGGCATAAAGCAAAGCGGCGACGATCGCTGCCGACCCGATGCCGACGGCAACGCCGGCCTTCACCAGCTTGGTACGGCGCTCTTCGCTGGCGCGGTCGAGATCATCGTTGCTGTCGCTCATGTGCAGTTTTCTATTTTGTTCGACGCAGATTGGGAAGCGGCATGAGCGCGCGGTTCAAACCCTTCCCCCAATTGGAAGAAGCGCAGGCGCTCGCCGCCGACCCGCGGGTCCATGCCGCGCTGTCGGCCTCGGCGGGCACCGGCAAGACACAGGTGCTGACCGGCCGCGTGCTGAGCCTTCTGCTCGATGGCGTTCGGCCGGAATCGATCCTGTGCCTGACCTTCACCAAGGCCGCGGCCGCGGAGATGGCCAATCGCATCGGCTCCCGGCTGGCGGCATGGGTGCGCATCCCGGCGAACGTGCTCAAGAAGGACCTGTTCGCGCTCCGGCGACCCACGGATCCGAAGACCGTGGAGCGTGCGAGGCAGCTGTTCGCCCGCGTGCTCGACTGCCCTGGTGGCCTCAAGATCCAGACCATCCACAGCTTTGCGCAATCGCTGCTGGCGGCCTTTCCTGCAGAGGCGGGTATCGTCCCCGGCTTCAAACCGATCGAGGGTCGCGCCGAGCAGGAGCTGGTGCGCCGGACGTTGGCCGATCTCATCGCCAATGCAGAAGCGAGCCGCGATAACCTTCTCATCAGCGACGTTCAGTGTCTCAGCAGGCGCCTCGGGGAAGCCGGCGCGATCGATTATCTTCAGGCGTGCGCCCGGAGGCCCGAAGCGCTCGAGGCACTCGGCCCATGCAACGGGATCGAGTCTCGGATTCGCGGCCTGATGAGCCTCCCTGAATCGGTCGACGACTATCTCTCCACGAACTGCAGCGATGACGGGTTCGACTGCGACCTGCTGCGGGCTGTGGCGAGCGCGAACCGCACCTGGGGGACCGCAACCGGCAGCAAGATCGTCGAGACGATCGAACGTTGGCTGGAGATGGAGGCCGCTGCACGAGCTGCAGCGCTTCCGGACCTCGCCAGCATCGTGTTCACGGCAAAGGGCGAGCTGAAGCAGGTCACGAAAGGCCAGCTCAATGCCGACGCTGCTTACGACCGCCATGCTCAGCGCCTTTCCGGGAAGATCGCCGAACTGCTGCGGGTGCAACGCGGCTCACGGCTCGCAGCAGATATCTCGGCAGGGCTGCGAGCGGGCCAGTCCTTCGCCAAAGCGTACACGCAGGCCAAGCGCGCTGCTGGCGTCGCTGATTTCAACGACCTGATCGAATGGACGCGCAAGCTGCTCGCCCAGCCGGGAATGGGCGATTGGGTGCGCTACAAGCTCGACCGGCAAGTCGATCACGTCCTGGTCGACGAGGCTCAGGACACCAACGCTGCACAATGGGAAATCATCGAGCGGCTGGTCGAGGAATATTTCAGCGGATCGAGCGAAGCGGAACAGCGCAATCGCACCTTGTTCATGGTCGGCGACTTCAAGCAGGCGATCTACGCTTTCCAGGGCACAGACCCGGAGCGGTTCCGCGAGGCGCGCGATGAATTCAAGCGGCGCGCCGAGCGTTTGTCTGAGGCCGAGCCCGCCGCCGAATTCCGCGATCTGTCGATCGCCGCGAGCTTCCGTTCGGCCCAGCCGGTGCTCGACGTTGTCGATGCCATGATCGCCACAGTCGGGCCGGAAGCGCTGGCGCTGCGCGAAGCACCGCCTCTACACCGTGCGCACAACAGCGAGCGGCCCGGCAGCGTCGAGTTGTGGCATCCATTCGCGGTTGAGGATTCCGGTGACGAAAGCGACGAGGGGGAGGAGCGTTGGGTATCGCTCCGCGACCGCCGCTATGCCGACGCGCTCGCCGAGCGCATCCGGCTGTTGGCCGAGGAAGCGCCCGTGCTCGCCTCGACCGGCCGGCCGCTCACACCGGGCGACATCCTGGTGCTCGTCCGCAGCCGCGCCGAGCTTGCCTCGTTGATCGTCGCGCGGCTGTTCTCGGCGGGAGTGCCGGTTGCCGGCGTCGACCGGCTGCACCTGCACGAGCCGCTCGCCGTTCAGGACCTGCTCGCCGCGGTGAAGTTCGCCGTCCAGCCGAACGACGACCTCAGCCTCGCCTGCCTTTTGGTCTCGCCGCTGATTGGGTGGGACCAGGAGCAATTGAGGTCGCTGGCGTACGGCCGGAAGGGCTCTTTGTGGCGCGAGCTGCGCCAGCGGGCCGGCGAATTTTCCGAGGCGCATGACGCGCTTGCCGAGCTCTTGCGGATCGCTGATTTCACGACGCCTTCGCGGTTCCTCGAGACCATCCTCACTGGACCGATGCAGGGACGTCGCCGTCTTTATTCGCGGCTCGGCATGGCTGCGCGCGACGCAATCGACGAGCTGATGAACAGCGCGCTGGAGTTCGAGCGCAACGAGACTGCGTCGCTCGACCGGTTCCTCGACTGGTTTTCGCGCGGGACGGTCGACGTCCAGCGTGACCCGGGGCAGCCGGCGAACGAAGTCCGCGTGATGACGGTGCACGGCGCCAAGGGACTTGAAGCACCGGTGGTGATCCTGGCTGACGCCACCGGGGATCCGGCGAAGCTCGGGCGCACGCCACTGGCCATCGACATCGAGGTGGAAGGAGCGGGCATTGCTCCGCTGCTGCGCCCGAAGAAGGAGGAGCGCTGTCCGCCGTTCGAGGAAATGATCCTCGATGAGGAAAGGCGCGACATGGAGGAGCATTTGCGGCTGCTCTATGTCGCCATGACACGTGCCGCCGACCGGTTGATCGTCAGCGGGGTCCGGCCAAAGGAAAAGAAGGACGGATCCGACCCGCGTCCTCCCAATTGCTGGCACCGCATCGTCGAGCAGGCGATGCTGCCGATTGCCGCTGCCGGCGAGGGGCATGTGGGCCTTCGCTACGGCCGGGGTGGTGGCAGGGGGCAGGTCAGGAAGAAGGACAGGGTGGAGCTGCCGGCCGCGGGAGTGCCGGACTGGGCCCGGCGTCCCGGGCCACCGGAGGCGCGGCCGCCGCGGCCGCTTGCTCCGTCATCCATCGCCGTCGACGACGAGCACTCGCCGCCGCCGAGCAAGGCAATGCGGGCTGCGGCACTGCGCGGCACCTGGATCCACCAGTTGCTCGAGCGCTTGCCCGCGGTCGAGGCGAGCGCACGCACGGGAGCAGCGGAGCGCTGGCTGGAACGGTCCGCAGGCGTGGCCGATGCCGCTGTTCGTCAAGAGATTGTCGCGCAGGTGTGCGCGATCCTGTCCGATCCTCGGTTCGCGCGCTTGTTCGGCCCGAATTCCCTGGGCGAAGCGCCGCTCGCCGCGACCTTGCCCGATGGGCGGG
>Ga0207674_10004694_pt1 | contig 16395 bp, 10 predicted proteins | sample KBSCornC72_FD_184303 | JGI IMG/M metagenome (GOLD analysis project Ga0207674, IMG submission 184303) | Corn rhizosphere microbial communities from Kellogg Biological Station, Michigan, USA - KBS Corn C7-2 (SPAdes) (version 2) | ecosystem: Host-associated > Plants > Roots > Rhizosphere > Soil ... | reverse complement strand
CTGGCAGACGCCGAACCGTTCGATGCCCAGGTCGGTGAGCCGGACGGCGAGGCCCATCACGGCGCCCGCCGCGTACCTGTCCGCGACCGAGCCGCTCTCGGTGTAGTGCACGTGCCAGGGCTGGCCGTCGTGGCCGGACAGCTGCGGGTGGACCGGGTGCTGGATCAGCAGGTCGTTCAGCCGGGCGGCGGCGTCCTCGCCGTCGCCGCCGGCGCAGGCAGTGAAGAAATCACGGAACTCGGCCCGAAGGCCCCGCAGCGAGTCGAGGTCGTTGCGGGTCACGCCGGTACTGAGGTGCTCACGGTCGGCGACCAGCGCGCGCAACCCGTCCAGGTTGGCGAGCCTGTCACCGTCCTCGCCCCCGGCACCGGCCGTGTTCGCTAGCCGTACCGCGAGTTCAGCGTAGGAGTTGAAGTCCACTCCCGTACTCCCAAGCTTTTCCGTCCCAAGCTGCAGGAGGTTGATCGGTGTAATGGTCTGTTGCCGGTATCGAGTATTACACCAACGCCCGGCCAGATGCCAGCAGCGCGCCGGCGTTCTGTGGCACAACGGCTACACGGGACGCCCGCTCGTCTCATCGCAGCAGACCCACCCGGGCCTGGCGCCCGGGCTCGGGCGGCGTCGACCGGGTTTTGTAGGGTGTGGGGCATGTTTGCTGCGACTGCTGTGCGTATTGACGCTGATGATCCGCTGTCCGGGCTCGAACTGGGCGACCGCCCGGAGCCAGCCTGCCCGGACGGGTGGACGACGGTCACGGTGAAGGCGGCCGCGCTGAACCATCACGACGTCTGGACGCTCCGCGGGGTGGGCATCTCCGAGGACCGGCTCCCCATCGTGCTCGGCTGCGATGCCGCCGGGCTCGACGAGGACGGCAACGAGGTCGTGGTGCACGCGGTCATCGCCGATCCCGACGCGGGAGGCGGCGACGAGACCCTCGATCCGCGCCGGTCGCTGCTGTCCGAGCGCCACGACGGCGCCTTCGCCCAATGGGTCTGCGTACCGCGGCGCAACCTGGTGCCGAAGCCCGCGGCGCTGTCCTTCGAGGAGGCCGCGTGCCTGCCGACGGCCTACCTGACCGCGTACAAGATGCTGTTCGAGAAGTCCGGCGTCCAGCCGGGCGCGACGCTGCTCGTGCAGGGCGCGGGAGGCGGGGTGGCGACCGCGCTGATCGTGCTCGGCCGCGCGGCCGGCTACCGGATCTGGGCGACCAGCCGCAGCGAGACCAAGCGCGAGCAGGCCCTCAAGCTCGGCGCCGACCAGGTCTTCCCGTCCGGGGCCAGGCTGCCGGAACGGGTCGACGTGGTGCTGGAGACGGTCGGACAGGCGACCTGGGCGCATTCCGTGCGGTCGCTCAAGCCCGGCGGCCGGATCGTGATTTCCGGTGCGACCAGCGGCGACGCCCCGCCGGCCGAACTGACCCGGGTGTTCTTCACGCAGCTGTCGGTGACCGGCTCGACCATGGGGTCACGCGATCAGCTCGGCCGGCTGACCAGGTTCCTCGAGCAGACCGGGGCCCGCCCGGTCATCGACCGGGTGCTGCCGCTGGCCCAGGCGCGCGACGGTTTCCAGGCCATGATCGCCGGCGACCTGTTCGGCAAGATCGTCTTCACCCTCTAGAGGGTCAGTCCTTTCCGGTCGGCTTCCCGGCGTCGCCCGCAGGGGGAGTGTCGTCGGCGACCGGAGCGTCGGCGACTGGAGCGTCAGCGGAAGCGTCGCCGGCAGAGCTGGCGGGAGAGTCGGCCGCCCCGGCGGTGCCGGGGCCCTTCCCTTCCGCTCCCTCGTGGCCGGGGCCGGAGCCAGGGCCGAAGATCTCGGACTTGATCCGATCCAGCGCGTCTTCCAAGATCGTGCGCAGGTCGGTGATCACGTTCTCGCCCGCGGCCGAAGACTGCATGGCCACCCGGCGCAGGTCGGAGGTGAACTGGACGGCCACCCGCTCCAGGTCGCGCAGCGTCCCGAAGTCGAGCCCGCCGGGCCAGCCGGGCCGCCCGCGCATCCGCGCCCAGTCTTCCCAGCCGCGCCGCCCCGGCCAGTCCGTCCAGCCTGGTCCCTGACCCCAGCCTGACCCGCCCGGCGGATCCCAGTCGTGGTCGCCGGGGCGGAAGCCGGCGCCGACGGGATCGCCGAGTCGCCCGGCGCCGATGGCCTCGTCGCGGGCGCGCCTGGCTTCCTCGCGGAGCCGCCGGGCCTGCTCGTGCACCCGCCGGGCCGCTTCGGGGCCCGGTCCCTCGCTGCCGGTGCCGGCACCGGCAGCGGCGGTACTGCCCTCGCCAGCGGCCGCGGCGCTCTCCTCGCCGAACCCGCCAGGATCATGCGGCTGACCCGCCCGGTCCCGCCCCTCTCGGGCCTGCTTCGCCTGCTCACGAGCCTGTTCCTTGGCCTGCTTGACCTGCTCGCGCGCCTCGTCACGGGCCTGCTTCGCCTGCTCGCGCGCCTCATCGCGGGCCTGCTTGGCCTGCTCGCGCACGTCGGTGGCCATCTCCCGGCCCATCCGGCGGGACTCACGGGCCGCCCAGGTCAGCTCCTCGCGCAGGCTCCGCACGGTCTGCCTGACGTCCTCCCTGACCTCACGGACGATGTCGCTGACCGACGCGGACAGTTCCTCCTCGAGCTCGTCGAGCTCATCACTGCGGCTGCGCAGTTCGTCGCGGCCGGCTTCGGTGATCCGGTAGACCTTGCGGCCGTCCACCTCGTCGTGGGTGACCAGGCCCTCTTCCTCGAGACGGGCCAGCCGGGGGTAAATCGTGCCGGGGGAGGGCGAGTACACGCCCATGAACCGGTCACGCAGCAGCCGGATTACCTCGTAGCCGTGCCTGGGCTCCTCATCGAGGAGCCTGAGCAGGTACAGCCGGAGGCTTCCATGGCGGAATACCGGACTCAACTGGCCTCGCCTTCCATCTCATTCTCATTATCAGGCTGATCGTCAGCCCGTACATCCTGCGAGCCGTGCCCGGCGCGTCGCAGCAGCATGACCCGGCCGGACATGGTGGTCACGGACACCTGTCCCGAGCCGGCGCCAAGGCTACCGCTAACGCTACGAGACGCCGGGGCCGATGATCGCCTAAGCTCCGCAAATTCGCTCCGGACGTCACCCGAGACCGAATGCAGGTTCACCCGGGCGTCGGCTTCGGCCGGGAGCCTGAGCACCACCTCGCCGGACACCGTGGTGACCTGCATCCCGCCCAGCGGGTCCAGGTCGAGGTCGGCGGTCACGTCGCCGCTGACCCCGTTCACGTCAAGACGCTCGAGCCACCCGTCGGCGAGCGTCAGGTCCCCGGACACCGTGTTGAAGTTGAGCTTGCCGTTGATGCCCTGCGCCTCGACCGCCCCGGAGACGGTGTTGGCGTCGACGTCACCGGTGACGCTGTCCAGCGTGATCCCGCCGGAGACGCTCTTGACCGAGGCGCGCGCGCCCATGCCGGACATGACGGCGGTCGCGCTGACCACGCCGACCTGCGCCGCGCACTTCCGCGGAACGCTCACCGTCACCGTGGCCGAATGCCGCTGCGGCCGCAGCCACTTCAGCAGGCCCTCCCAGCTGAGGTTCTCGTGCGCGACGGTCAGCACCCCGTCGGTAAACGTGACGTTGAGCGGGTCGCCCTCGATACTGGACACCTCGAGCGTCGGCTTCCCGCTAGTGGCGAGCACCGCTACCGAGCCCGCGATGAGCCTGACCCGCAGCCCGGTCACGTCGTCGAATTCCAGGCTGGTAGGAGTCTCGATGCTCCACTCGCTCGTCGGCATTCCACCCGTCCTTCCCATCGGCCTGCCCAGTACACCTAACGATATATCTCATTTGCTCAAAGTCAAGATGTATCGCGAATGGGGGCTGGGGCCGGGGATAGACGGCCGGCCGGCGACACGACCGCCTCGACGGGGGCCGAACGGGCCCGGTCACCCGCCCCGGCGGCCGCCAGGAGCCTTACCGGACGGGTCAGTCGTCCTCGTCGTCGAGCCGGGCCAGAAAGCTGGCCAGCCGGTCAACGGCGACGTCGAATCCGGGGTTGAGGTCGACGAAGTCGCGGAGCCGCTCGGCGAGCCAGGCCATCGAGACCTGGTCCTCGCCGCGCCGCTCGCCGAGTTCCTCGATGCCGCGGTCGGTGAAGTACACGTACATCAGCTCCCCTGGGGGATGGCCGTCTCGATGATCTCCCGGTGAGTGGTGGCGTGCAGCTTGGCCGAACCACTCGCGGGCGCCGAGCTGGCCGGCAGCGACACCACGCCAACCTGGCGACCGAGCACTCGCGGCAGCTTCAGCGCCATGGTCGGCCAGGCCCCCATGTTGACCGGCTCCTCCTGCACCCAGGTGACGGACTCCGCCTCCGGGTACCGGGCCAGCTCGGCGCACAGCTCGGACACCGGCAGCGGGTACAGCCGCTCGACCCGGACGATGGCGGTGTCGGTCGCGCTGATCTCCCGGCGCCGCGCGGCCAGGTCGTAGTACACCTTGCCAGAGCACAGGACCACGCGGCGCACATCCGCGTCCGACTCCTGCGCCGAACCGACCAGCGGGCGGAACGACCCGCTGGTGAAGTCCGCGACCGGCGACGCGGCCGCCTTGAGCCGCAGCATGGACTTCGGGGTGAACACGATCAGCGGCTTGTGCCGGCCGGACAGGCACTGCCAGCGCAGCAGGTGGAAGTAGTTGCCCGGCGTGGTCGGCATGGCCACGGTCATGTTGTCCTGCGCGCACAGCGACAGGAACCGCTCCACCCGGGCCGAGGAGTGGTCGGGCCCCTGGCCGTCGTAGCCGTGCGGCAGCAGCAGCACCACGCCGGAACGCTGGCCCCACTTCTGCTCGCCGGAGCTGATGAACTCGTCGATGATCGTCTGCGCGCCGTTGAGGAAGTCGCCGAACTGAGCCTCCCAGCAGACCAGCGCGTCCGGGCGGGCCACCGAGTAGCCGTACTCGAAGCCCATCGCGGCGAACTCGGACAGCAGCGAGTCGTGCACGAAGAACTTGGCCGCGCCCGACTCGAGCTGCTTGAGCGGCGTGTACTCGGCGCCGGTGTGCCGGTCCACCAGCACCGCGTGCCGCTGGCCGAACGTGCCCCGCCGGCTGTCCTGGCCGACCAGCCGCACCGGGTGCCCGTCCAGGACCAGCGCGCCGAACGCCAGCAGCTCGCCGGTCGCCCAGTCGATGGCGTCCTCCTCGCGCATGGCCGCGCGGCGGTCGAGCAGCGGCTTGAGCCGCGGGTGCGGGCTGAAGTCCGCGGGCAGGTTGACCTGGGTGTCGATGATCCGCTTCACGGTCTCGGCGGTCACCGCGGTCGGCACGGCCTGGTGGTTGACCGGGCGGTCCTCGGGCTCAGGCGGCAGCACGCTGCCGGGCTCAGCCGGCCGGTCCGCCGCGTCCCTGGTCTCGGTGAAGACCCGCTCGAGCTGCTGCTGGTAGTCGCGCAGCGCGCCCTCGGCCTCCTCCATGGTGATGTCGCCGCGGGCGATCAGCGACTCCGTGTACACCTTCCTGGTCGACCGCTTGGCCTCCACCAGGTCGTACATGAGCGGCTGGGTGAACGACGGGTTGTCGGTCTCGTTGTGCCCCCGCTTGCGGTAGCAGATCATGTCCACGACGACGTCCTTCTTGAACGCCTGCCGGTAGGCGAAGGCCAGCCTGGCCGTCCGCACCACGGCCTCCGGGTCGTCCCCGTTGACGTGGAAGATGGGCGCCTGGATCATCCGGGCCACGTCGGTCGCGTACACGCTGGACCGCGAGTACTGCGGCGCGGTGGTGAAGCCCACCTGGTTGTTCACGATGATGTGCACGGTGCCGCCGGTCCGGTACCCGCGCAGCAGCGACAGGTTCAGCGTCTCGGCCACCACGCCCTGCCCGGCGAACGCGGCGTCGCCGTGGATGAGCACGGGCAGCACGGTGAAGCCGGGCTCGCCCTTGTCGATGACGTCCTGCTTGGCCCGGACCACGCCCTCCAGTACCGGGTCGACCGCCTCCAGGTGGCTCGGGTTGGCCACCAGCGAGGTCTTGATCGCGCGGCCGTCGGGCGCCCGGAAGGTGCCCTCGGCCCCGAGGTGGTACTTGACGTCGCCGGAGCCCTGCGCGCTGCTCGGGTCCAGGTTGCCCTCGAACTCCTTGAAGATCTGCGCGTAGGACTTGCCCACGATGTTGGCCAGCACGTTCAGCCGGCCGCGGTGGGCCATGCCGACGACGGCCTCGTCCAGGTGCGCCTCGGCCGCCTCGGTGAGCACCGTGTCGATCAGCGGGATGAGCGCCTCGGCGCCCTCGAGCGAGAACCGGCGCTGGCCGACGAACTTGGTCTGCAGGAACATCTCGAACGCCTCGGCCACGTTGAGCCGGGACAAGATGGCCATCTGCTCGTCGTGCTCGGCCCGCGGGTGCGGGACCTCGATCCGGTCCTGCAGCCAGCGGCGCTCCTCCGGGTCCTGGATGTGCATGTACTCGGTGCCCACGGTGCGGCAGTACGAGTCGCGCAGCACGCCCAGGATGTCCCGCAGCTTCATCCGCGCCTTCCCGCCGAACCCGCCGGTGGGGAAGTCGCGCTCGAGGTCCCACAGGGTCAGCCCGTGCAGGTTGATGTCCAGGTCGGGGTGCTTGCGCTGGGTGACCTCGAGCGGGTTGGTGTCGGCCATCAGGTGACCGCGCACCCGGTAGGCGTGGATCAGCTCCTGCACCCGGGCGGACCTGGCGACGTCGTCCTCGTGGCCGGCCGGGAAGTCCCTGACCCAGCGGACCGGCTCGTACGGGATGCGCAGCGCGGCGAAGATCTCGTCGTAGAAGCCGTCCTCGCCGAGCAGCAGCTCGTGGATCTTCTTCAGGAACTCGCCGGACTGGGCGCCCTGGATGATCCGGTGGTCGTAGGTCGAGGTGAGCGTGACCGACTTGCTGATGGCCAGCCGGGCCAGGGTCTCCTCGGACGCCCCGGCGTAGGCGGCCGGGTACTCCATCGCCCCCACGCCCACGATGCAGCCCTGCCCGGCCATCAGCCGCGGCACCGAGTGCTCGGTGCCGATCGTGCCGGGGTTGGTGATCGTCGCGGTCGTGCCCTGGAAGTCGGCCACCGCGAGCTTGCCCGCGCGCGCCCGGCGCACGACGTCCTCGTAGGTCGTCCAGAACTGGCGGAAGTCCATCTCCTCCGCCGCCTTGAGGTTCGGCACCAGCAGCTGCCTGCTGCCGTCACCCGTCCGCACGTCGATGGCCAGGCCCAGGTTGACGTGATCCGGCCGGGCCACGGCCGGCTTGCCGTTCTCCTCGGCGTAAGCGAGGTTCATCTCCGGCAGCGCCACCAGCGCCTTGACCACCGCGTACCCGATCAGGTGGGTGAACGACACCTTGCCGCCGCGACCGCGGCGCAGGTGGTTGTTGATGACGATCCTGTTGTCCACGAGCAGCTTGGCCGGGACCGCGCGGACGCTGGTCGCGGTCGGCACGGCCAGGCTGGCCGTCATGTTGCTGACGGTGCGGGCCGCCGCCCCGCGCAGCCTGCTGACCTCGGCGCCCTCAACCGCAGGAGGCGGCGGAGCCGGGCTCGGGGGAGCAGGCCGGAGCGGCGCGGCGGGAGCGGCCGGAGCGGCCGGCGGGGCCTGCTGCGCCGGAGGAGCCGGCGCCGGTGCCGGTGCCTGGGGCTGTGCCTGGGGCTGGGGGGCCGTCCCGTTGGGCAGGGTGGGCTGGTAGTCGGCGAAGAAGCTCCACCACGCCCGGTCGACCGAGCCGGGGTCCGCCAGGTAGCGCTGGTACAGCTCCTCGACCAGCCATTCGTTGGCGCCGAAATCGGCCTGCCCGGTGGCGTGCTCCGGTGCGGCGGGCTGACCCGGCTCGACGGCTGGCTCGTGTGACTCAGAAGACACGGCGGACATCGTCCGAAAACCTTCTTCCGAAGATCTAAATCGTTGATCGGTTCTGCCCATCAAGGCTACCTGCCGCCATCCAGGCCAGGGCCTGAAGAACCGCGGGCGCCGGCGGGTGCGGCTATGGCCCGGGTCACTGGCCGCCGTCCCCTCCCGCCGGCGGCGTCGCGGAAAGTCCCTGTCACCCAAGGTGCCGGCCGGTAGCATCGGCGGCAATGGCAGATGGTTTTCCCGGTTAGCCCGCGCTGGCTGTGCTCCCACCGGGGGCCATCGGCCGGGAAGATCACACTGACGGCAAGGCACAGGTGACAAGGGAACCGACCGGCCATCCCGCGGCTGACGGCGCCTGGGGCCCTCCGGGTCCCCCGCGTCCCCGGCCTTCGCGTGCCGGTTCCGGTCCCTTCCCCGGTGCCGCCACCGGGCCCATCCCGCGTGTCCCGGTTACCCACGGTCAGCCCGACGACGATCCGTGGAGCGGGACGGCGCCCGGGTTCGAGTTCGAGCACCGCCGCCCGCGGCCGCCCCGCGCGCGCTCTGCTTTCTCCTCCGAGCCGACCCGCAGGATCCCGCCCGGCCGGACCCCGCCGGCTCAGCCCGGCCACGGGCGCGTTCCCCGGGGGCATCCGGCCCCTCAGCCGGCCGATCCGCGCCGGTTCCGGTACACGCCGACGGTGAGCGAGCCCGCCTCGACGCAGGCCTGGCCCGATGACGTGTTCGTCCCGTCCGGATTCGAGTTCGGCAAGTTGTCCGCGCCCGGCACCGGGTTCCCGCCGTCAGCGCACCCGTCCGGCCCGCTTCCCGGCCCGATCCCGGGTCAGCCGTCCGGGCGGCGCCCGGACGGCCCCGGCGCCGGCCGGGCGGCCGGCGCCGAGTGGGCCGGCCTGCTCCGCTCGCTGCTGCCCCAGCCGGCCAGGCGCCGCTGGGCCCGGGAGTTCGTGAACGGCCTGGAGTTCCGCGGCTGGGGGATCAGGGTCGCGATCCCGATCCTGGCCATGGTGGTCTTCGGCGTCGCCGTCGTGGTGATCGCCGGCGCGAACAGCGGCCACGCCGGGCCCGCCCCGTCAGCGGCCTCGCTCGGCTTCCCGCCCGCGACGCTGGCGGGCAACGACTTCACCGCCACGGGCAGCGGCCGCGGCATCACCCAGACTCTCGGCGGGGTGGCGAGCGTCGGGCACGAGATCGTGGCGGTGGGGTCGCAGGCCGGCACCCGCATCCCGCGGGCGCAGTTCTTCGTGTCCGGCGACGACGGGCGTACCTGGAAGCTGGGGGCGGTCAGGGACGCGGTCGGCGGCGTGCCACCGCCCGGGCACGGTGCCATCTTCGTGGCCGGCGCCCAGGGCGCCTGGGTCGCCCTCGGTCCCGGCTCGATCTGGACCAGCCCGGACGGCCGGACCTGGACGCTGGCACCCGGCAACGGGATGCCGCTTCGCCCCGGTGACCGGATCAACGCGGTGGCCAGGACGGCGCACGGTTTCATCGCGGTGGGCGCCAGCAGGCCCGGCGGGCAGGCGGCCAGGTCCACTCCGCTGATCTTCCTGTCGGCCAACGGGACCAGCTGGGAGCGGCTCGACGCGGCCCGGCTGCGCCTGGCCGCGGGTAACGGCCACGCCCTGGACATCACGTCCGTGGCCGCGGCCGGCCAGCTGATCCTGATCTCCGGGGACGCGGTGACCAGCAACCCCAAGCGGACCGCGACGGTCCAGGCCGGCGTCGCCTGGCTGAGCGCCGACGGCGGCGCCACCTGGGCACCGGTATCTGGCGCGGCCACCGGGCACGGCGCCCGGCCGCAGGTCGCCGGCGTGGCGGCGGTCGGCCACGGGTTCGTCCTGCTCCGGCCGGCCACCGTGGCCAGGCGGCCGGCCGTCGACGTCTTTTCCTCGCCGAACGGTCAGGCCTGGACGTTCCAGGCCACCCTCGGAGCCCCGGCCGGGTTTACCGCCATGATGGCCAGCGGCGGTCCTGACGGAGCCGTGCTAGCCGGAGAAACGGGCGTCACCGGCCAGGCGGGCCGGGTCCTGACCGCGTTCGCCTCCGCCGACGGCCGGACCTGGCACCAGGTCCGCCCGTTCGGCACCGCCGCGTCCGAGGACGTCTCCGGCGTGGCGCTGGCCCCCGGCGGCGCCGTGGTCGCCGCCGGCATCAGCGACGCCCCCGACGCCCGCCAGCCGGTGATCACCCTGACCGGAGTGAACGCCGCGGCGCGGCGGGTGGACATCGCGACGATCCCGGGCGCGGTCGAGCCGCAGGTAGCGGTCAACAGCATCGCGGCTCAGGACAGCACGCAGGTGGCGGTGGGCAGCGCGAACGGCTATCCCGCCGCGTGGACCTCGGGCAACGGCGGCAGCTCGTGGACGCGGGCCGTCGGCGCCCTCCCGGCCGTATTCAGCAGGCCCGGGTCGCAGCAGCTGACCAGCGTGACGCACGGCCCGATGGGCTGGCTGGCGGTGGGCGACGTCACGGCGGCCGCCCCCGAGCACCCGGTCGTCGTCGTCTCCGCCGACGGTACCGGCTGGCAGGCGGCCGACGGCGAGCGCGTCTTCGGCGCGACCGGGCTGTTCACCGAGCAGGCGGCCGCGGACACCAGGGGCTACGTCATCGTCGGCCACCAGAACGTCAAGCGCGTACAGAACGGCCGGGTCGTCGCGGCCCGCACCGAGGCCGCGGTCTGGTGGTCGGCCACCCTGACCGGCTGGCGGCGTGGCGCGGACGCCACCGCGGGCGCGCTCGACGGGACCGGTAACCGGCAGATGAACGCGGTCACCGCCCTGCCTATTTCTGGGCCCGTTTCTGGCCGGGCCGGTTTCGTGGCGGTGGGCTCGCACGGCGACCAGCCGTCGGCTTGGACCTCGGCCGACGGCGGCCGGACCTGGCGCCTGGCCGATCTGCCCATGCCGGTCGGCTCCACCCGGGCCATGCTCGAGCACGTGGCGAGCGCCGGCCGCGTCGTGGTCGCCGTGGGCACCGCCGTCACCACCGCGGGCCGGACGGTGCCGTTCGCGGCTAGCTCGGCCAATGGCGGGGCCAGCTGGGCCGAATCGGCGCTCCCGGTGCCGGCCGGCCTGACCTCGGTCACCGCCCTGGTCGCGGCCGGCGGCACCTTCACCGCCACCGGCAGCTACGGCAGCACCCCGGGCCACCAGGACGTGGTGGTGTGGACGTCGGCCGACGGCTCGGCCTGGCGGGCCGCCGAGCCCGGCGGCAAGGGCCTGACCGGACTGGGCATCCAGGCCATCACCGGCCTCGCCGCGGCCGGCAGCACGCTGACCGGCGTCGGCTTCACCGCCTCCCCGGTCAGCGAGCAGCCCATCTTCTGGCAGGCCCCGGTCAGGTAACGGCCGCTCAGGCCAGCCAGCCCTTCATGAACGCCATGAAACCCCGGACCCAGTGCGTTCTAACGCACTGGAAGTCCGGTTTCATATCCTTTTGCACGCGGCGAACCTGATGGTGAGGCCGCTCACGCGCCGCTGACCGGCGGGGGCGGGCCGAACACGTCGTCGCGGCGGTTGGCCAGGCTGGGCAGGCTGGCCCGGACGGTCGCGATCAGGCCCGTGTCGACCTCGGCGACCGTCACGCCGGGCGCGGGCCCGAGGTCGGCCCGGACCACGCCGAGCGGGTCGACCAGCATGCTGCGCCCGACGCCGGTCGCGGCCTTGGTCGGCGGTTCGTCCGGGTCGGGCACCTGGCAGACGGCCGCCACCCACATGGTGTTCTCGATGGCGCGGGCCCGCACCAGGGTGACCCAGTGCTCTTCCTTGAACAACCCGGCCGCCCAGGCGGCGGGCAGCACGAGCAGCTCGGCCCCGGCCACCGCGAGCGCCCGGGACAGCTCGCCGAACCGCACGTCGTAGCAGATCGCCAGCCCGGCGCGAACCCCGGCGAGGGTGCAGGCGACCGGCGCGGAGCCCGGCGCCACCTCGTCGGACTCGCGGTGGCCGAACGCGTCGAACAGGTGCAGCTTGCGGTACGCGGTGACCAGCTCGCCGGCCCCGTCGTAGGCCACCGCGGTGTTGTACACCCGGCCGCCCGGGGCGGGCTCGAACACCCCGGCCACCAGCGCCACCCCGGTCTGCTTGGCCGCGGCGGCCAGCCCGGAGCAGAACGGGCCGTCCAGCGGCTCGGCCGCGGCGCGCAGGTCCGAGCCGAACCTGACCTGGGTCGCCTCGGGGAACACCGCCAGGTCCGCGCCCTGGTCGGCGGCCCGCTCCAGGGCGTCCCTGACCCGGCCGGAGTTGACCTCGGCGCGGGAGCTGACGGGTATCTGGCACAGTGCGACTCGCATACCTTGCAGCCTAGCCGCCGAACGCGTGATGTCATTGGGCTCATGAGCCGACCACTGCTGAACCGGCGCCTGGAGGGCCTCGGCACCACGATCTTCGCCGAGATGTCCGCGCGCGCCCTGGTCACCGGGTCCGTCAACCTGGGCCAGGGTTTCCCCGACCGGGACGGGCCGGCCAAGATCGCCCAGGTCGCGGCCGACGCGATCCTGGCCGGCCGCGGCAACCAGTACCCGCCGGGCCCCGGCGTACCGGAGCTGCGCCAGGCCATCGCAGCGCACGACGAGCGGTTCTACGGCCTCCGGTACGACCCGGACGGCGAGATCCTGGTCACCGCCGGCGCCACCGAGGCGATCGCGGCGGCCATGCTCGCGCTGGTCGAGCCGGGCGACGAGGTGATCGCGTTCGAGCCCTACTACGACTCCTACGCGGCCAACATCGCCATGGCCGGCGGCGTCCGCGTGCCGGTTACGCTGCGCCCGCCGCACTTCCGCCCCGACCTGGACGAACTCGCAAGAGCCATCACCGGTCGCACCCGCCTCATCCTGCTCAACAGCCCGCACAACCCGACCGGCTCGGTCTTCACCCGCGACGAGCTCGCCGCCATCGCGGCGCTGGCCGTCGAGCGCGACCTGCTCGTGGTCACCGACGAGGTCTACGAGCACCTCGTCTTCGACGGCGAGCACGTGCCGATCGCACAGTTCCCCGGCATGAGGGACCGAACGGTCTCGGTTTCCTCCGCCGGCAAGACATTCTCCTTCACCGGCTGGAAGATCGGCTGGGTCAAGGCCACGCCGGAGCTGGTGACCGCGGTGAAGACGGCGAAACAGTTCCTCACCTTCGTCAGCGGCGGCCCGTTCCAGTACGCCGTGGCCGAGGCGCTCGCGCTGCCGGACGAGTACTACGCCAGGCTCCGCGGCGACCTGATGGCCCAGCGCGACCTGCTGTGCGCCGGGCTGAGCGAGATCGGCTTCGAGGTCTACCAGCCGCAGGGCACCTACTTCGTCACCGCGGATATCAAGCGCCTGGGTTTCCAGGACGGCGTGGAGTTCTGCCGGAACCTGCCCGACCGCGCGGGCGTGGTCGCGATCCCCACCGCGATCTTCTACGACCACCCCGAAGCGGCCCGCAGCCACGTCCGCTTCGCCTTCTGCAAGCAGCCCGAGGTGCTGACCGAGGCCCTGCGCCGGCTCTCCCGCCTCACCGGGTAGGGGGCTCAGGCCCACCATCGATCCGGGTCGCAGGCCCATGGCGCGGCCCCAGCGGACTCGCCAGGATAGAGAGCACGGTCTGCTGCGAGAGGAGCCTGGGGCGATGAGTTTTGCGTACCTGGTGTCACTGCTGCTGCTCGGAAGCATCGCGTTCGCCTTGGTGCGGGAGATGCGAAAGGCGAGCCCGCGTCCGGCTGGCCTGCGGGGGCACATCCGGGCGCGCGGCTGGGGCCTGCTGCTCCTGCCCATCGCGTTGATGGCCGCCGCCATGACCGGCCACGTGCATGCGCTGGCCGTGGTCGAGCTCGCCACCGCGGGGGCCCTGGTGACCTGGGCCCCGCGGCTGGCCGCCAAGCTCGTCCCGTACGCCCTGCTCGCCCTGGCCCTTTTCGGGCTCATCCTGGCCAAGAAGTACTACGACGGGTTCAGCAACCATGTCGATTACGGGCTCGTGCTGGCCGGGCCCAGCTCCTGGCGCACGCGCCTGGTGCTGCCGCAGGCCGCCCTGTTCTTCGTCGTTGGCCTGTGGCTGCTTGTCGTGGTGCGGGCGCCGGGGGCCGGGCTGATCAGAGCGCTGGCCGGGCGCTGGCTTGATCCCCGCCGCGGCGGGATCGCGCCCGTCCAGGCCCTGCTGCTGATCCCAGTCACCGGGCTGGCCATGCAGCTGCTCGGCCCCGGCAACTGGTTCGGAGTGCAGGCGCTCACCGGCCTCGACGTGGCCCTCATCGACCTGGGCGTGGCCACGGCCACCCTGGTGCTGATCTTCCGGTCGCGGGCCTGGGCCGCCACGCTGGCCGCGGCGGGCCTGCTGGTCCTCGGCGCCTACGGGTGGGTGGTCGCGGCGTTCTGGCCCGTGGTCCCCGGGTTCGCGTACGGCTTCGCCGACCTGCACAACAGCCCGGAGCACGCCCAGTTCTGGAGCGTCGCCCTGGAAGCCTCCGCCCTGCTGGCCGCGGGCCTGTGGCTGGCGCCGCGGGTGATGCGCGAGCATCAGATGCTCCCGGCCGATTCCGAGCTTGCGGCCCGGGCCCAGCAGCTGACGCAGCGGGTGCAGACCCTGACCCGGACGCGCAGCGAGGCCGTGGACACCGCGGTCGCGGAACTGCGCCGGATCGAGCGGGACCTGCACGACGGTGCCCAGGCCCGGCTGGTCGCGGTCGGCATGAGCCTGCAGGCGGCCGAACGGCTCTTCGCCAGCAACCCCCAAGCGGCTCTCGCGCTGGTCGGCGAGGCCAAGGAGAGTTCCTCCCGGGCCCTGACCGAGCTGCGCGACCTGGTGCGCGGCATCTACCCGCCGGTGCTCGCGGACCGCGGCCTCGGCGACGCCATCCGGGCGCTGGCGCTGGACACGCCGCTGCCCACCGTGGTGGACGTCGACCTGCCCGAACAGGTCGATCTGCCGGTCGCCTCGGCCATCTATTTCTCGGTGGCCGAGGCGCTGGCCAATGCGGCGAAGCACGCGCACGCCCGTTCGGTCCGTATCGTCTTGTCCCAGGCGGCCGGGATGCTCCGGGCGGAGGTCACCGACGACGGCGCGGGCGGGGCCGATCCCGCGGCCGGCACCGGGCTGGCCGGAGTCGAGCGCAGGCTCGCGACGTTTGATGGCATCCTGGCGGTGAGCAGCCCGCCGGGCGGGCCGACCATCGTCGTCATCGAGGTACCGTGCGCATCGTCATCGGCGAAGACCTCTTCCTGCTGAGGGAGGGCCTGGTCCGGCTGCTCACCGCCCACGGGTTCGAGGTCGTCGCGGCCGTGGCCAGCGCGCCGGAGCTGCTCCGTGCCCTCGTCGAGGAGCGTCCCGACGTGGGCATCGTGGACGTCCGGCTGCCGCCCACGCATACCGACGACGGGCTCCGCGCGGCCCTGCAGGCGCGCGGCCAGGTGCCCGGCCTGCCGGTGCTGGTGCTCTCCCAGTACGTCGAGCAGCTGTACGCCCGCGAGCTGCTCGCCGACCAGGCCGGCGCGGTCGGCTACCTGCTGAAGGACCGCGTCTTCAACGACGACCAGTTCACCGGGGCGATCCGCACCGTGGCGGCCGGCGGTACCGTGCTCGACCCCGAGGTGGTGCAGAAGCTGATGGTGCGTCACTCCCGCACCGAGCCGGTGGCCAGGCTCACCCCGCGGGAGCGCGAGGTGCTCGGCCTGATGGCCGAGGGCCGCTCCAACGCCGCGATCGCGCAGCGCCTGTTCATCACCGAGAAGGCGGTCAGCAAGCACGCGGCCGGCATCTTCGGCAAGCTCGGCCTGGAGCCTTCTGACGACGACAACCGTCGCGTCCTCGCGGTGCTGGCCTATCTTGGCTCGTGTTGACATCCTCCCCGCCTGAAGCTGAAGGCAAGGGATTCCAGCTACTCACCCACCAATCAGGAGGCGAGCAGTTGAGGTTCGCGGTTCACAGGCCCGGCAACCCGGAAGCCTCCCCGCGCAGCCACGGCGTGCCCCGCCGCGGTTCGCTTGATTATCGCGATCAAGTTCGATTGTAGCAGACTTAGAATGGATTGCATAGAACTAATGGACATTGAGTTGCGGCGGGCGGCCGAGGCGGCCACGGGCTTCATGCCCGCCACCGAGGGACTGGCGCTTTTCGAGGCGGCCGCGCGCTACGTCGGCCTCGGTCCGGTGCTGGAGGTCGGCAGCTACTGCGGCAAATCGACGATCTACCTGGTCGCGGCGGCCCGGGAGGCGGGCCAGTTGGTTGTTACGGTGGACCACCACCGCGGCTCAGAGGAGCACCAGCCCGGCTGGGAGTACCACGACCCAAGTTTCGTCGACCCGGGCACCGGCCGCCTGGACACGCTGCCAAGGCTGCGCGCCACGCTGGCCGCGGCCGGGATCGAGGACGACGTCGTGGTCGTGGTGGGCCGGTCCGCCGAGGTAGCCAGGCTGTGGCGGGCGCCGCTCGGCATGGTGTTCATCGACGGCGGCCACACCGACGCCGCCGCGGTCGCCGACTACGAAGGCTGGGCGCCGTGGGTCGCGCCGGGCGGCGTGCTCGCCATCCACGACGTGTTTCCCGACCCGGCCGACGGCGGCCAGGCGCCGTACCGGATCTACCAGCGGGCCCTGAAATCCGGCGCGTTCACGGAAAT
>Ga0207674_10004692_pt1 | contig 16400 bp, 35 predicted proteins | sample KBSCornC72_FD_184303 | JGI IMG/M metagenome (GOLD analysis project Ga0207674, IMG submission 184303) | Corn rhizosphere microbial communities from Kellogg Biological Station, Michigan, USA - KBS Corn C7-2 (SPAdes) (version 2) | ecosystem: Host-associated > Plants > Roots > Rhizosphere > Soil ... | reverse complement strand
CGGCCGGGGGAGATTTCCCTGTCGATGCCAAAGCCCTTTACGAAAATATCCAGCAGGCATTGAAAAAAGAATTACTCACTCATGATGCGCCCGCATCCCAAATGGGGGCTTTGAAGGAACTCGCAGACAATGGAACGATGACTTATGAGAACTTTCTAAGCCTGCGAAAAAATCTCAGCAAGGTGGCAAGAACAGCAACCGATGGCAATACCCGGGTTGCTGCGGGGACCATGATTCAGGAACTGGAAAATCTTCCTTTGGCTCCTGAAGCTGCCGCCCTGCAACCTCTTGCAACCGCGGCAAGATCAGCAGCCAAACAACGGTTCGATCTTCTCGATGCGGATCCCGCCTATAAAGCCGCGATAGAAGAATCGGTCTCTCCCGATAAATTCGTTCAAAAGTATGTTGTCAATGGAAATAAGGCTGATGTCGCCAGGATGCAGCAGTTTCTACACGATATTGAGGGTGCCAGAGAAAATATTTCAGCCGGCGCCCTTAATTATTTGAAATCCAGGGCAGGGATTGTCAATGACAACGGTAACTTCAGTCAGGCGGGATATAACAAGGCGCTCGACCAACTAAAACCCAAACTGGATCATCTGGTAGATCCCATTACCAGACAACAACTTCAAACACTAGGGAAGGTCTCACGCTATGTGATTCAGCAACCGCGTGGTTCATATTTCAACAACTCCAATACCATGGTCGCTGCGGCGAAAGAAATGGCGTTGGGTACATTGAACGCTAAAACGTATGGACTATCCGGTGCTATCCAGAATGCCGTCAAAAATGCCAAGGAATCCAAAGTCGCAGCCGAAGCGGTAAAACCGGGAGCCGGAATTAAGCTGAAGGATATAAAACCTCAATAGCGGTAGGTCTTTATCTTTCCGTAACGCAATCTGAGATACACCTTTCTTATCAATGCAGCAATCAGGCTTAACAACAGCCACATCCCTATAGCGCCGCTCAGATCCCGACTATCGGAATAGAGCGCCATCGCAATTACCACAATGAATCCATAGACGAAACCCATAGGAGACTCCAATGGCGGTCGATCTTTTGCCCTGGCCGAAAGCCAAGTTTTTTGTACCCAATACCAATTACCCTTTATCCGGTGGAAAAGTCTATTCCTATGTGGCTGGAACCTCAACACCCCTTACTACGTATTCCGATCCGGCAGGAGCTATCCCCAATACAAACCCCGTCATTCTTAATGCGCAGGGTGAAGCATCGATCTATCTATCAAACAATTCTCTATACAAAATCGACGTCCATGATGCTTCTGATGTACCGCTCTCTGGATATCCAGTCGATAACATCCAAACGCCAGGATATGAGGTGGCAGCTCTTCAGGCCCTTCTTGCCAGCAGTACAGACGGGCAAGGGGTATCGATGGTCTATGGCGCAGAACGGGTTGTAAGTACGATTGGTGCGCTCAGAGCGTTAAGCAAGAATTTTAACTCCCGCGTATTTGTTGCGGGTTATTACGCTGTAGGGGATGGTGGTGGCGGGCATTATTGGTATGATTCTTCCGATACGACCTCCACCGACAACGGCGGGACAGTTATTGTTGCCAGTGACAGTGCACGTTGGAAGTTAATTCATAGCGGCACGGTCAGTCTTAAACAGTTTGGTGCGAAAGGGGACAAGACGACCAACGATACGACAGCCGTACAAAATGCGCTGTCAGCTTCCGGCGTGCATGCTGTCTATGCCCCTGCCGGGACGTATAGCCTCGCTTCACAGGTCACTGTTCCCATCCGGTTGTATGGTGATGGCGAGTACGCGACGAAATTCTATCGAAACTTCAGTCCGGCTTCCGACAGCATTGGAGCATTGAGATTTACGGCGGGCAGCATTAATTCCAGTCAGGATTTCATGGTGTTTTCAGCCACCGGCACCACGGGTGGAAACCTGATTAACCTCATACCCGATCCCACCAATGGCAGCCCAGACTTCATCACGTTCCAAAGTATTAATCTGACCTACGAGAGCATTAATACCTATAAATATGCGCTTTATATTGATGGATCTGCAAGGACTGATTCGGTGGGTGTCAGGGATACAACTTTCCTGGCTTCCAATATTTTCGGCGGTACAGATGGAACCATATATCTCAATACCGTGGTTAATTTTGAGTATCATGGTTCCGTGTTCGCGGGCGGATCGACCAGCGGTAAAGTCCTCGTTACAGCGACTGGCGTTAACGATAACTATTATGTGACATTTAATTGTGGCGCCATGCATGATCTGGATATGAGCCGCGTGCAAAGCTGTGTTATCCAATCAGCCAGTATCAATGTGCTTACCGTTGCATCGACCGTCGTCGGTAAACTGGATGTAGGATTAATTGCTAGCTTTACGAATGCATCGGCCAACTTCGGATTTGATACCGGCAAAAATACTGTCCGCGCTTGGGCGCGTTTCAATGGCACGACAGTTGGGACCAATGCTCCGACCGACGGATTTAATGTGACATCCGTCACTCGTAACGGCCTTGGGGATTACACGATTACCTTTACCAGTGCGCTGCCGAATGCCAACTACTCAGTTGTTGGCATAGCGGGTTATTCGGCCAACTCCGGGGTATGGGTCACCGTAGCCCGATCAGTCACAGCCACCCCACTAACTACGACTACGGCACGTATTATCACAAGCGTAACCGGCGCAAACGTGGATCCGGAGATCGTATGCGTACACATTATCTGATGGGAAAAGAGCGGCGCGGACAAGGAAAGCACGAGGTGGCGCCGCTAAATATTATATTGCGGGCTCTCCTCAATTACCTTGGCCCGCTTTTCAAGCTCCAACTGACGCTCATTTTCCCGCATTATCCGATCTCTTAACTCATCGTCATACCAGCAACGTCCCCCTGAACAATGCTCCCACGGCGGCGGAACGTCATGAGTGGCAGGATCTGTCCACCAGATGATAAAAAGCACGACCGCAAAACAAGCAAGGATGACCCGCATCCCCATCGGCCACATATCCTGATGAAAAGAAGGTCGCTCTTCTTCCACGGCTTACCTCTCAATGAACAAAAATCGATATCATCCCAAACACCGCAATACCGAAGCCGATGAGGGACATAACCATCCAGATCGGGTGATCATCAACAATCTTATCAATCTTGAGATCCAATCCCAACTTCCGTGCCGCCCTGGCCTTGATGTGTCGGTGCAGGGCGTCACCCTCCTTCATGGTCTGATCCATGCCCATAGGTAATATCCAATAACGGCCATAATGGGGACCGCGATGGGAATAAAAATAAGTGCTTTAAAAATGAACTGGCTATCGGACTTTTCGTCAGGCGTGGGCTCGGGCGTAGGCTCGTCAAACATGATCGGCGCTCCTTCGTATATTTTTTGTGCATCCTGTTGGAGGGAGCGTAGCACTAGATCGGTAGGACCGTCATAGCGGATTCGCTCAATTAACCCAACAGGGTTAAGAGATAGGGAGGGGGAGAATAAGGGGGGTTTAGAACCAGGTTCTAAATTCAGAACCGATTGACCATCCTTGGTCTCTGTAAGTCCTTGATTGTATGGCTCCGCCTGCTGGGCTCGAACCAGCGACCCATTGATTAACAGTTTATTGCTATTTCCCATAAAATCCACCACTTAACAATTATTTGGTTCTAAACGAGTGATTCAAAAACCCCTTGTTTTATAGAGTTTGTTTTGGAGTTTAGAACCGGTTTCAACAGGCCACCAAGCGTCCAACTCTTCATCTGTAATCTCGCGCACAAGCAACCCAACAGGCTGTCCTTGACGAATTGTTTGAATCGCATATGACTCAATCCCGATAACCATAAATACTTTATTCATGGTGTCTGCATGCGAAATAACCCAAGGGCATTTATAAAATCTATCCGTCCAGTCCTCTTTGGACTTATCAACTCCGAATGGGCACGCTCCTGCATAGACATCACCGCGCCCTGATATATGAAACTTTTCCGCATTAGGTAGCCAATTGAAGAAAGTTTCCATAATCATCCTCTCCCCGGTTTAACTTTCTGTCCCTTCAGGCGCCGATAGATTTTGGCTGTCGTGGTTTCGGATTTGTGTCCGAGCAATTGCTGCGCCGCCTTTAAATCATCGAGGTCAGTAGCGGCCTTGGAGCGCAGATCACGAGATTGCCATGTCTGCCCAGAAGCCTTTCTGGCCGCATTAAAGCGGTCGCGATACATCGTTTGAGTGAGTCGCTGCCCAAGATCAGTCTGCACCAGATATAGCCCTGTAGCTGCACGCGGACGCTTCAGGCAGCGATCGATTACCTCGGCCAGCTTGCCCTCGATGGCGATCCCTAGCTTAACGCCCGTTTTACCCTGAGTTACCCATAAATGGCCATCAATGATATCGGATCGTTTCATTTTGAGCACATCAGCAGGGCGCTGACCGGTCGTCAGCTCTAGATCAAGGCAGTCTTGCATCTCTGGTACTGCAACGTTCCAGAGCGCCGCATATCGGGCATCTGTCACATAGATATCGCGCGGTTTCTCAGTATGCTTTTTGACGCCCCGCACTGGGTTTTCTGCATCGGTAATGCCCTTAGATCGTGCCCAGTTGAACAGGTGTGAGAGAAGGGCTATTTCACGATTGGCTGAAACTTTGGCCTTGCGCTTGTCGAGGTGACCCCGTACATGCATCGGTTTGATCTGGGGTAGGCGGGCGCTGCCGAAGACATGCTTTAAGCGCTCCAATGCAGCAAGATATTGCGCCTGGGTAGCGGGCGCCTTTGTGGGGATATATTCAGCGGCATAGAGCAGAGCAACCGCGTTAAATTGATCCTCTGGCAATAGGGAGACTTCGTTTTCGAGCTGCGCCCATTTCACTCTAGCCGCCGATAAATCCGTGCCTAAAGGTATTTTTCCGCCATTCTCCAGGCCATAATAATAATGCACCACGCCAGACTTCATAACCCTGGCGGTCATGCGTGGAGGAAGGTGACTGTTCTGTTTATTTTTTGGCCGACCCATGTCACGCAACATAGCGAGGCTCGAAGGGTTTGGATTCTTGATCAGATTGTGGAGTGCCGTCAATGGCGGAGCGGGGGACGACTGGACGACCGGTGGCAGCGACCCAATGCCTGACCCCATTGCGTAGCAACCATTCGATCTGCTTCGGCCGCACTTTATAGCCGGTCAGATCGATGATTTCTTCACGGGTCAGAAAGGCGCTCATTGATAGACGCCCTGACACATATCGGCCCGATATTTCGGATTGCATTGCGCTGGCCCAAACAGCTCCGTACATTTGCGGCATCGTTGACGTTCATCACCCCATTCCCCGGGCACCTCTGTCGCCGGAACAAATACCCAGCTCGCGCCGCGCTCGGTGCGCATAAACTGGCCGCAATGGTCGCATCTAATGTCATAGGCAGAAAGATAGCCCATCTCACTCCCCCATGGCCTTGCCGATCTCGGCCGCGAATTCGCCAATCACCATAGCCGCCTCGTACTGAGCAATGTGCTCAAAGAGATAAGCGACCAAAGAGACCGTTCTCCGATGGCGATGATTGAGAAAGGCGACTTGTTCTTCAAGTGATGGCGATCCGCCCCAGCAATATCTATCATTCATGGATTGGACATCACGCTCATCGATGTCTGCGGCATTTCGCAATATCTCTAAAGGCAACGAATTCATTATATCGCTCATGTCATTTCACCCACAGCAGCAGCTGTTTGTCGTCGTCGGTCATCTCAGCCCCCATGAAAATAACGCCATGTTTCGCCAATGATGAATATAACTGCCATAGACGTGCCGACAATTAGCGCAACTGTTGCCGCACAAGATGGCCATGTATTTTGTTTCAACCACGAAAATATTTTTCTCATTCCGCCTTCCTCTGCGCCAGTCCACCAACCACATAGGGGCAGTATCCATCGACCGGCTCTGCATCTGAGTTAGAAAAACAATGCCAATGATCTTTTACGTCCGCGCATTCCTCATCAAAGCAGGAGCAGCGCTTATTGAAGACCGGCAATTCTTCGTGAACAGGCAGCAGCTCCATTACGAATTCCTCTGCGCCAGGGCGGCCTCTAGGGCTGCGCGCATTGCATTCATTAATTCTTCGCCTCGTTTGCCTGCCTGAACGTAAGCACGAATGGCTTCGCCCACTTGATCATCCGTCACCTGCGCCCCGGTGGCTGTCTGTGCATCGTATTCCTCAAGCGCTGTATCGAGGTCGTCCCAAAGCTGCTGCGGAGCGCCGCGGCCAAGACCGTCATCGAAGCTATATTCCTCCGATTCTTCATTAAGGATTCTGGCTGCATTTATAACTTTCTGAATCGGCAAAAGATTACTCACGGCTCGCTCCCCGCAAAATAAAACATGCAATGTGTCGACCAGTTCCTTTTCCCTGTGATCCATCCTCGGTTGCCAACCAGCGTACATCCCCGAGGTTTCTTACTTCGGCATGCTCCCCCAAAATTTCCTTGAGCAGCATTAGCACCCATTTATCGATTGGATAAACCAAAACCACAGATTTCCCCTTCCTGGCTTCCTCGATGGCCTTGCGAGCCCAAGCGGTAGGGCCTTTCTTCTTTCCTTGATGAATGATGGATCCAAACGGCGGATTCACGTAGTTAGATCGACCCCATTCGCAAGTCAGGCCGTCGAAGCCGTCAGGCAATGGATATGGACAAGGATCGAAATCGAAGCAAAATTCGGCATTGAGTTCGGCATATAACTCTGGTGGAGTAAGCCAGTAATGTTTGCCATCGGCACCATTACCAAGATGGAACTTGTTTTCTGCTGGCACGAGCTGACTCTGGTGAATCGGTAATGCCAGCTCCAGAAAAAGATCACTCACGGCGCGGGCTCCTTCAACACCCCTCCCTGCTCGGGCGCTGCGGTTATCCATGATTGAAGTTCTGCAAACAATAAGCCGTCTAAGGCACGCACTGCTTTTTCTGCGCTAGTCATTGTTTGAAATTCAGGATCAACGCTAGTGCCAAATGGCAGATCGAGGGATCGCACCAAATTCACACGATCATTATATTTCTTCACGGCCTCGATATGAGCGATCTTCGCGGCAACCCATTGCGCAACTTTTTCCGGCACAGCTGCGCGGGGCGCTGGGTGTGTGATTGCGCAGATCAAATCGTCTTTGTATATCCAATGAGTGGCGACCTCGCATGCTTCTGGCTGTGCAGCGCCATCTGGGTCTTCGAAAAATTCTTTATATAAATCCTCTGCCGCATATTCAAAGAACTGATCCCCGGCGAAATCATGACCCGCCGTATAAATTATTACTTTCTTTTCGAGATGGGTCGGAAGGTTGTCTTGCACCTTTGACCAAGGCAAAGCAACCGGCTCGGCCTCTCCCTGCTCGGGCTGGCCGGCCTCTGGCGTGCGGCGGTTCCAATACTCTGTGAGCGCATCAGCGATCATCTGGCCGACTTGATCTTGCAATTGTTCTGGAGTTGGCAGATAACCGATGCGGCCCCAGCCACGCACGCGCGCAGCTATCATCTCCTTTTTAACATCAATATCACCATCGTCGGAAACGCGCTCTCCGCTCGAATCGAAAATATAGCCATGCAGGAATTTAAAGGGCGGCTTGTAAAGATCAAATGCGCGTTGCTTGAGTTCACTCATGATCCATTCTTCTCCGGCAGCGGGGCGGTGAGTTTTTCATTCAGCATTCTTGCGTGATGTTGACAGCCATAGGCTATCGGCCCTGGAATTTTCTCTCCGCGACAAAAATGCTCAATGCTTCTTTGCAGAGAAATAGAATAATCAGTTTGCGCGAATAATCTGCCTTTCAACCCCTCCACCTCCTCCCTGGCGGAGGCGAGCTGTTGGCTCAATTCTTGATTATTTTCCTGAATCGCCGAAATAGTTAAAGACTGACCAATTACCTGATCAATTTTCTCGCGCTCGATTAGACGAAGATCTTCGATAATGCTGCTTGCATCGGCGAGCTGCTGTTCGTGCTCTGCGCAAATCATTTCGATCCTCGCAATGTTGTAGGCAGATATGCTATGCAGCTCACCTTTAAGTTGCTCAAACAGCCCGCGCTCGGTGGGGGAGGTCATTTCTGTTTCTCCAGACTTCTTTGGACTTGTTGCATTGCCAAGTCCAATTTATCGGCCGGCATTCTGTCAACCACATCGCTTATATTCGCTTCCAGGTCTTTATGCGAATACATACGTTTAAAAGTCATTTGCCACGCCTCCGGCAATTGCGAGAGACCGTTTTTTAATTCTTGTCGTGCGAATTGCTGCAATTGTTCGTTCATTTCCCCTCCTGCGCGCTGTCTTCTGATTTCTTATAGTTCTTGATTTTAACGGCATCAGCTTTACTCAAACCGTATCCTATATAATTCAATGGATCGGCATCGATCTGACTTAAATAAGGCGGCAACGGATCTGGTACATTCTCGCAATTCCAGAACTGCCAGGATTCAGACATGCTTTGTGGAGTAGCATGCTGATAACTAATACCGAGTTCTTTCATGACAATTTGCGCATGCCTCATTTCTTTGCAGTCCATATTTGCTGTCATTAAACAATAACGTAAATGCATTTATTTAGTCTCCTGCGCGCTGGCGATGATTGCGATAACTATATCGCACTGCATATCAAATTCTTCGATTGTTTGCGGCAAATTATCGAACTGATTAAAAGCAATATTTTCAAGTGAATTATCATCCACAAGAGCTGTGCGAATTACATGATACCGCTCCGCATCCCTCTCAAGCGCATCTATATGGTCTAGGAGGGCAAGTATTGCGAGCGGTGCGCCAGCCGCAAATCGCGCATCGGCCTCAGCTTCTCCTTTTGATCCTTGCGGACCTGCGCAGATATATTTCTCATTTTGACCACGCACAATATGCGTGTAGGCGTCCGACTCTTCTTGGTAATGCCAGATTTTCCGAGCGGCCGCCTCGTCTCGCAATTTGTCGCGCTCTTGCTTATTCACCCTTAGCTTCCTCGATCTGCTTTTCAAGCTGTGCGATTCTGTCCGCATATCTCTGTGCAATCTCGGTGAGACCGCTCGCCTCTTCCCAAGCTGCCGTTACCTGATCGCGTACCTCCTGGATCTCACGACGATGTTCCCACTCAATCTGTTCGCAACGGGACCGCAATTCATATGTGTTTACCTTGCAGGTCTTATAATCCAGTCCTTCGCCGAGTGCGGGAGAGATTTTGTCGTAGATGCTCATTTTGCTGCTCCTTGTTGTGGTTTAATTCCTAAAAAATGCCGCTATACCAGCCGGCATAGACCTGGTTAAACCGGTTCAAACAGACTGCGAATTTGTCTTACCTTGTGGAGCGTCTTCTCTATCTGGTATGGCTCAGTAACCCTATTTTCTTTCATTGGCGAGAGATACCAGAGTTTCTTCCCCTTCGGCGCATATTTACTGGACAACCTTCCTTCCTGTTTTAGCTCGCTCAAATACCTGCTCATCGTGCTTTGCACTGATCCCAACGCTAAACATAAATCCGCGTTAGAAAGAAGAGGGCGTCTGGCTAATTCAGCAAGGATAAGGTCTTTCATTTATTAGCCCAAGCGCAAGCCGACATTGAATTCTAGATGGGCACCTGCCACATCAGTCCCACCCTTAATTGCTTCGGCAATCGCCGTTTTATTGGGCGATGTCGAAACCTTGACATATTCATCTGGAAGCAGAGTTTCATCATCGACCACAACCGAGGCGCGAGGCGCTGTAAGGGTAGCGGTGAAACTCCCATCAAGAGCCTCTATTTTCTTGATTCCAGCACGCTCCATATTCTGCTTGAGATAAGCCCGGATGCGCTCGGCTTTTCCCTCATAAACCTTTCTGCGGGCTGCAATGCGTTGTTCAACCGCCTTGATCTTTTCGACTTCGGCTTCAAGGTTCAGGGCAAAGGCGGCGACATTGGCAGCCTTGACGGTTAGCTCCCCCTCCAGCGCTTCGAGCGTGTCACTCAATGCTTCCGGTGGGATATCTGCATCAATCAGCGCCAGGAAAGCAGTCTCGTATTCCTTAGCCATATGGTAGAGAGATAGATTGCTCATGATTCACCCGTAGATTCGTGTTTGATAGTACAGCCATGAATTTAATGTGTTGATTGATATTCTCTGCCCTAATTTCTCTTCAAGAATGCCTTGTATCTGCTTGGGCTTGACGCCGCTTTCGTGTAAATCTCTTGCCGATTCCACCACCGAGAAAGGGATAACAGCTCGACCATGCTCCATGCCAAAAGGAGCACCACATTTGTTACAATTAATAGCTAGCTTCACGCCGCTTTCCCACATTTGGAAAAATAGGCTGATTGCCATTTATCAATGCGCTGCTCCAATTCCTTCTTGGTGGCGTCGCTGAATTTATATGATTTCCCGGCAGGCTCTAATGGCAGCCAAATATTGGGAAGGTCATAGAGATACTGACCAATTCCCCAGAGTACAGCAGCTCGCTTGAAGGCATCTGACATAGCGCCTTTTTCGGCCTCAACATCAGTGTCGCCTGCGCCATTCGCCTTCCATATCCATTCTGATTCGACCTTAATTCCGATTTCGCAGACAAGGCGCTTGCCATCGGACCAAGGATATCTGGCTTGCCAATTTGCAACGCCGCATACACTATCCAGCCTCTTCATAACATCGCGGGCATCAATATAGGCCAGAGCGATGCCCTTGCTCTTATCGCTGCTAGTTGCGCCTACGCGCCAGCTAATAGCGGCAGCAGGAAAGGGTGCTGCAAGGTCTTCAAGTTTCATTGGCTTCTCTCGTCTGCAAAATGAATCTTTTGCGCCTCGTCCAGATAGACCGATCTCTCCCAACTCCCCAAAGGGTGATTTTTATAACCATCTAAGCGACCCTCCTCGCGCCAGTCTGTTCTGGCCTGAAATCGGATATGCGCCTCTACGGCATTTAAATCGGGCTTTGCCTTGGTATTCATGACATCACCATCGCGAAATAGAACACCATTACCCAGCCACCCACCAATAGAGCGGCACCAATCAGCGTGCAGTACCAGGGTTCGATCATGATTTGCGGGCCTCGAGCATTTTGTCTGCCCATTCATACGCCCGAGCCGAACCATAATCGGGACCATTATTGTCAGAGAGGGTGATTAAAGATTGCATCGCCTTCGCTGCGAAGTAGTCGCGCAGCGCTAGACCGATCCAGGCATTATTTATTGGCACCGGAAACGCCGGCCCACCAGTGTCTTTCTCACTCATGCTGCCGGCCTCCCCTCAGGTTTCAAAAGCTTCCGCAATTCCTGCTTTACCATCCGAATGAATTTGCGCTTGGAGGCGACCGTGAACATATCATCTGAATTACCGGGAAGTGGAACCGGTTCGTTCATCACTGTAGCCATCGAACCGTTGATAACATGTATCCGTACACCACCATCAATATCAAACAGGTGCACGCTATATAATGTCCTGTCGTTAATGGTGCGGGCCAAGTCCTCTAAATCTGCCCTGTCATCCGTTCTCACAGTGCGTTCCTTCACTTGCTGATCGGTTAGGCGGACGATGCTCATGGCTTACACGCCCCTATGGTTCGTTTACATAATTCGACATCGAACATTCCGATATGGCAGTCTTCGGCATCGATACCCAATTGCTTCGCCAACCATTGATAAGCCTTCTTTCTATGCATGCCCTTATTCTTCCAAAGCGGATCGAATGCCTCATGCGCTTTACTTTTCCACCGCCGCAATTCCGCATTTGCCAAGCGGCCAAGTGGAACGGTCCCATCTCCTTGGCCACCTTTGCCATTCTTGCCTGCTGGTGGATGGCAGCCAACATAGGCATCACATGGCGCGCATTGCCAAAACTTCTTTTGGTGCAAATCAGGCCGGTGTGGATAAATAACGCTACCATCCACCAGTGCCGCAAAAGAGCCACAATCGCAAAGAGGCGGGATAGTCATCACTGCTTCTCCACCATTTCATCCGCACAAGCGGAAATGTGATCTTCGTACAGCTTCATAATCAGCAGGCCCACTTCTAACGCATCCCGCAGCTTGATCGCTTGATGCAGTCTCGGGCCGTAATAGCTGTCTTCATTCAGCGCTGATTCAATATGTCGGGGAGAGTACTCATCCCTCAGAATGCGTTCTGCCGTCTCTTTGGTGAGCTTGGGAGGCTCTGGCGGATCAAGCTCTCTCTCACGTTCAGGCAGCCTTAGATCGCGGCGGAAATGATCGTCTAGGATTTCATGGGCTAGATTCATGATTTGGCTTTCCGCATTTTGGTAATGACTCCGCGCAATGCGGAATTAGTTCGTCTCTCGCGCTCCAACCGTGCCTGCGACTCTTTATATAATCTGCTGAGCCTATCTCGCTCTTCGATCAAGCGAACATGGTTAGTTGCCATTGATTCTGTGGCATCGGCGATTCGCAATAGAGCGCCAAGCTGGATTTGCTCAACATTTAGCTTCTCTGCTTGTGTACCCCAATTACCGCGGGATTCGTTTCTATAGCTTTTGAAACTACTCATTTTCCTTCTCCGCGTTAATTTCCTTTGCATATCTGGCTTGATGTGTATAGATATCTCGAAAATCTATGCATGTTGAATTGATGCATAACAGGCGCTGCGCGATCTAATGGGCGGATTTCATTTGGCGACCCCTTCGGCAATGCTGGCGTTATGCAAATCCACAACGACCTTTGCAAAAGCGTCAGCCTCTCTGCCACCCGGAATTCTTGCGTGGATGTTCGGGCCGTGATCGTGGATCGGGTGATCATTGCCAGCGCAAGGCGGGCCATCGATGATGTAGGCAATATCGTTTTGCGTGCCGATATACCACTTCTTCTTGTCCATCTTCTCTTCCTCGTTAATGGGGCTGGTGGTGGCGGGTGCCAATCTCCCGCTTCGCGTGGTTTTTTGAGTTCTCAGCAGGTTTCCCCGAATCAACTCATGGTCAGCGTTGCACACGCTCTCCGGCCTCCAGCGCCTTGGCTGCGCAACTCCCCCACCAGCTTTGGAATGTGCCCACTTGAATTGATGTTCCGCACATCGTTTCTCCGCAATCACGGCAACCTTGTGGGTCACTCCGTGGGGCACATTCCAAAACTGTTGAATTAATGCCCTCAGCTGTCAGGCCGTGAAAATAATCACCCCAGAGCGCTCGCCAAGGGTTATATTTTTTACCGCAGCCATATTTGGGAATTCTTGCGACTCTTCGGAATAAATGGCGTCGCCATCTTCATCGGCGCCAATAATCAATTGGCCAAAGCAAAGGGATTCAACTTTGCCATCAACGAAGCGGTATGCGTAATCGGTTGTATGGCTATCATCCCAAGGCCATGGCCATCCTTGATTCGGCAAAGTTGCATCTCTGCGATCGGAGAGGAAATGATTTACTGCAGCACGAAACTCCTCAGGATTTTTGGCTGCAAGAACCGCTTCATCAATTCCATCGGGATATCCATCCCATGCAATGCTTCCAAGCCATTCAGCGGGTTTGCCAACACCAACATAAAAATCTGCGCGCGTGCCCATGTTTTCCTCGATTCCCGCCTATTGGCGGCTTGGTTATGTAGTCTTTCGTCTTCCACAATCCGGCTCTAACGTTTCATGTATTGCGAAAACTTGTCAGGCGGCGTAGGTTGTTGCGTTCCGGGTGGGGTCAAACAGAAATCCGGTCAGCTGAGAATAGTAAAGCAAGCTTTTCGATGGAAAGCAAGCTTTACTTTGAAAATATTTTTCGCCCAGAAATGAAAAGGAAAAACCCCAGTGGAATCGAGGGTAGGAGGTTTTAAGGAGTGATTGGACTTGTGGAAATCATCTCCCAGAGAGCCGCAAATTTGCCCCTGGAAGAAAAATTATTGTTTATCGATGCCCTGCAAGAGTTTCTCAAAACGGGCTGTTGCCCGCCGCTCCAAGCCTTCGATCAAGGCTTTCAAGGCGGCGAATTGTTCGGCAGTGAATTCCTCCCTCCGGGAGTAGAGCGCACCAATTAATTCATCTAATTGGATATTAACAGCCGCCTCAACGGCTGAACTATCCATCTGTCCTTTACCGGTCTCCAGCCATTCCATGGTGGTTTTATAGCGGGCGGCTATTTTAGCCAAATGCTCTGCTGGGATCCTTTCGGTAGATATCCACCATTGGCCTACGGCCTGTTTCGAGATGCCACAGAGAGCCGCTAGTTCTTTGCGAATCTGGCGTTCTCCGATCCCTCGTGCGCGCAGTAAAACCTTGATTCGATCAGCAGTTTTCATAATAAGAAAGCTTACTGGGCGTCATGGAAAACATGTTTGCGTTTTATTGGAAAGCATGCTTTACTAATGGCCAAAGGGGGATTTCATGACCTATGACGATCTGATTAAGCATTATGGGAGCCCTACTGAAGTGGCGGCCGTTCTTGCCACCACTGCATGGCCCGCAACAAAACAGGCTGTCGGTCAATGGCGGCATCGTGTTCCTGATGGGCGGCAGCACCAATTTGAATTGCTAACGCATGGCCTTTTGAAAGCGGATAAGCCGAGCAAGAAGAAATCCGAGGCCGCCTAATGACTGACATTCTGTTGTGCCTGATGCTTTGCCTTACAGCAATTCCTTTTGGCTGTGCATGGATTCCCACAGGCGCCTCACTAGAAGCAGCGCTAGAACAAATGCAAAGAAGGCTATGGGCAGTCCAAACACGGCAAGAACTCCAATGCCTCCTATTAGCAACTTAGCGTTGTTGCACCAGATGGCTATCAGGATTGCCATAGTCAGACCATGAGAAATCATTAAACAAATCGCAATAGATGACAGTGTCGCGATATCGGTTTCAAGCTTATGAAGCACGGTTATAAGAACTTCGGTATTAATGCTGTTCATTTTTATGAACCTCCTGGTTCGCTCTTTGATTGGCGTCGAGAAGCTTATCAGCGGGGTTCTTTTTTACAAATCCGAAGCGCCCTGACAGCGTTTTTATTTAACCGAAATTCCTACAGGAAATAACAGGAAGGTCGAGTAAGCAGAAATGCAACTGACGTTGAATTTTGAAACCGGGATCGTTGAAAGCTACTCCAGTTGCCGTGAATACATTGCGGCAAGAGTGCATCAGCTGGGAAGGCCTCAGAAAGTGATCGCCGCGGATATGGACTATTCACCGTCCGATCTATCTCGAAAGCTGGCTCAAAATCCCGACGATTCCCGCCGTTTTACGCTGGACGATCTGGAGAAGTACATCGCCGTCACGGGTGATAAGAAACCGGTTCTGTATCTAGTGGAAAAGTATTTGGCTGAAACCGATGAAGCCGCGCTGTTGAAGCAGATCGAACAGCTCCAGGCGCAATTGAAGGGGAAGAAAAGATGACCTTCAAACCTGAACGCCAAAAGCTCGATTGCCAAGGCTGCATTACTGGCAGCCTGACCGTCGAGGAGGCTCGTAGAGGGGCAAAGTATTGTGCTCCCTGCCGGGACAACATCAAACGTTTGCTTCGCTCTGAGCGGCTGTTGGATGCGAACGAGAGGGTGCGGACTTAATGTCAGACGATGCTCGGATATCCACTGGATTACCTAGCCATCCAAAGACGAAAAAACTTATTCGTCGCCTCGGACAGGCTTCTGGCTGGAATCTTGTCTGCCTATTCCTGTGGGTAGCATCGAGCAAGCCTGATGGTGATCTGTCTGGCAAGAGCAATGAAGACGTAGAAATATTGGCTGATTGGGAAGGGGAGTCGGGCGCTTTTATTCAGGCATTGAAAGAGGTCGGCTTTATTGATGGTGATGAGTTCGGATATCAGATTCATGATTGGGCGGAACATAATCCATGGGCGGCAGGACAAGAAGCAAGATCAGCCAAAGCCCGATGGAATGCTGCAAAGCGTCACCATGGAGTTGCTGAGGCTGATCGCTTAGTACCCGAGTATGCTGCTATTAGGAATGCTGCTAGTTCTGCTGATAGCAATGCTACTAGCATGGAGATAGCAGATTCGCAGCAAACACATAGCAATGCTCCGTCTCCGTCTCCGTCTCCGTCTCCGTCTCCGTCTCCGTCTCAAAAGATTATCGGCGTCGCCGATCCGGTCAAGCGATTTATGGCCGCGGATATTGCATTACCCGAAACCATCAACGCGGAGTCTTGGCGACGATGGTGCGCATTCCGAAGTTCTAAACGCAAACCGATCTCCGAGAAGGCGGCGCCGGGGCAAATCAAACTGCTAGCCGCATATGACTTCGAGACCCAAGACTCCATCGTCTCTACGTCGATTCAAAATGATTACCAGGGTTTATTTGCCCCGAAAGGGGGGGGCGCCAATGGACAAACTGGACAACATGGTAACGGCAATTCGAGCGGGCCAACCTCAGCAGCTGGTCGAGTCGAAGCAAACATCGCAAGAGAACGCGCGGAACGAGCGGCTGCTCGATCGGGAGATTATTCAGGAGGTTTGGCTCCTGATGACCCGTCTGTTCGGCCACAAGTGGACCAGCCAGTTCGGGGATCAAGTGGACCCGGGGAACGT
>Ga0207674_10004691_pt1 | contig 16405 bp, 12 predicted proteins | sample KBSCornC72_FD_184303 | JGI IMG/M metagenome (GOLD analysis project Ga0207674, IMG submission 184303) | Corn rhizosphere microbial communities from Kellogg Biological Station, Michigan, USA - KBS Corn C7-2 (SPAdes) (version 2) | ecosystem: Host-associated > Plants > Roots > Rhizosphere > Soil ... | reverse complement strand
CGCGAGCTGGTCGCGGAGACCGTCGCAAAGCTGCCGGCGCACCATCGGGAGGTGTTCGTGCTTCGGGAGCTGGAGGGGAAGTCGTACGAAGAGATCGCCGAGATCACGGACTGCAACCTCGGCACGGTGAAGTCGCGGCTCAACCGCGCGCGGAATGCCTTCGCCGAAATCATCGAGCCCTGGGTGGACTGAGAGCGGCGGCAAATTGGTGAATTGGTGAAGTAGTAGCGGCGCTCCGCAGATGTGGGGCGCCGCTGCCATGCTCACCTCCAGCGCGGAGAGCGGCCGGGAACAGCCCCTGGTCCCGCGGGTACGGAGGGCACATCATCATGGCCAGTCACCCAACCCACCCGCGCATGAATTGTCGGGAGTTTCGACGCAAGCACGACGCGTATATCGATGACACGCTGAGCGGCGTCGACATCGAGGCGATGGGACGGCATCTGCGGCTGTGCGCTCACTGTGCCGCGCTCGACACCCGTATTCGACGCTCGCTACTGCTCGCGCACAACCTGCCATCGATCCAGCCGTCCGCGGCATTCACCGAGCGGCTGCAGATGCGACTGACGCACGAGCGAGCGCTCAAGGCTCGGCAGCACGCCACCGCCGGCCTGATGATGGGAATGATGACGCGCCACCGGAGCCCGTTCTCGACAGGGACTTACGTGGCGCTTGCCACAGGGATCGCGGTCGCGGCAGGATTGACGATGAGCGTGATACTCGCGGACGACGCCGACCCGACGATCCGGCTCGCACCCGTGGTGGCCTCCGCACCGGAGCCCGAGCCGTCGCCACTCGCCAGCCCGGCGATGGTCGCCTCGATGCCAGCGGGGATGCCGATCTGGGGCGCCGTCTACGTCGCGCAGCGCGCGCCCTGGCATCTGGCGAGCGACGTCACAGGTCGCTGACGCCCTGACCTGACGGCACACACGCCGTCGGCGCGGTCGCCACGGGCACGATCCGCCCTATATTTCCCCCATGGCATCCGCAGGGGAGAAGGCGCTTCACGCAGCCCTCAAGACGCGCGTCTTCGATCCGGTCTACTACCTCTTCGGCGAAGACGATTTCCTGAAGGAGCAGGCGACGCGCGATCTCGTCGACGCGGCGGTAGAGGCGTCCACGCGCGACTTCAATCTCGAGATCCGACGCGCGAGCGAGCTGGATGCCGAGTCGTTGGATGCCCTGCTCAGCACTCCGCCGATGCTGGCCGAACGGCGCGTCGTCGTACTGCGCGACGTGGACAAGCTGAAGAAGGGCGCGCGCACGCTGCTCGACCGGTACCTCGCGCGACCGGCGCACGACACCGTGCTCGTGCTGGTCGCGCCGAGCGGGGCGAAGTCCGACAAGGCGCTGAGCGCGCACGCCACCGTGGTGGAGTACGCACCGCTCACCGGCGACCGACTGCCGCGCTGGGTGAACTATCACGCGCAGCACGCGCTCGGGCGCACGATCACGCCAGAGGCGGTCACGCTGCTGATCGAAGCCGTCGGTGGCGACCTGGCGCAGCTCGCCGTGGAGCTGGAGAAGCTCGCGAGCTATGCGACCACGACGATCGACGAGCACGCCGTGGCCGACGTCGTCGGCGTTCGGCGTGGCGAGTCGCTCGGCGATCTCCTCGATGCCATCGCGGCGAAGAACGTCGATCGTGCCATCGGGTTGATCCCGATCGTCCTCCAGCTGCCGAAAACGAACGCGGTGTCGATCGTGATGGCACTGACGGTCCAGACGCTGGCGCTCGGCTTCGCGGAAGCCGCGCTCACGGCCGGAACGGCACCGCGTGGATTGTTCAACGAGCTCATGGCGCTGCTGAAGGACACCGGCGCATTCCCATTCCGGCCATGGGGCGAAGCAGTCAACGCGTGGACGAAGCATGCATCGCGCTGGACCGCCGCCGAGATCGATGCCGCGCTTCATGCGCTGCTCGCCGCCGATGCGGCGCTCAAGGAAACCCGCCTCTCCTCTCCCGAGCAACTGCTCACGACACTCGTGCTCGCGCTGTGCAGCCAGGCGACGCGCCGCGCAGCTTGAGCGTCGCTCTTTCATCGTCCCCCCGATGCACCCCTTCGTCCGCCCCACCATCTTCGCGTTCGCCGCAGTCGTGAGTCTCGCAGGCTCGAGCGGCGCGCAGGACGCCGACGCGCCGACGCGCCCACCGCTACCGGCCAACGATTCCGTCTACAAGCGCGCCCGCCGTCTAGTGAGCGAGGGTGAAGGGGCAGCGGGCCGCGCGCTCGTCGACTCGATGCTGCGCGCGGCCACGGAGGGAACGCCGGCGTACGGCGACGCGCTATTCTGGCGTGGCGCGCTCGCAGAGACGGCGTCCGACGCTGAGGGCGACTACCGGCGCGTGATCGTGGAGTATCCGCTCTCGCCGTACGCCGACGATGCACTGCTCTCGCTCGCCGAGCTCGAACAGGCGCGCGGCGATCGCACGGCGGCGTACCAGCATCTGCAGCGATTCGTGCGCGAACACCCGATGGGTCCTGCGCGCGCACGCGCCGGACTCGCGGCGGCGCGGCTGGCGTTCGAGCAGCGTGATGTGCCGCGCGGCTGCGCGATGATCGCCGACGCGCGACTCTCCGCAGGGTCGACGGACGTGGAGCTGCGAAACCAAATCGACTATCACGGCTCGCGATGCCCGGCGACGCCCGCGACCGCATCCGGGACGCCGCTGCCGGCCGCGGGCACCGCCGCGCCCAGCGTTCGGTCGTCGGGCTCGCCGACCGCCGCGTCGTCACCTGCGTCCCGGTCGTCGAGCACCTCTCCGACGACGAGCTCCGCGCCGGCTGGCGCGACGCCGAGCACCAATCGTCCGTCTCGTACCGACACGACGACGGGAAGGACCGCGACGGGCAGCGCGCCGCGAAGCGCGCCGACCACCACCGCTCCGGCGGCGAAGGAGCCTGTCGCGAAGGAGCGTGTAGCGAAGGAACCGGCATCGCGCGGCATCTGGACCATCCAGCTCGCGGCGTACAACACGCGCCCGGACGCCGAGGCACTCGTGCGCAAGCTCGCGGCGCGCGGCGTGAAGGCACGCATCAGTGGCGACGCCAAGCCCTTCCGCGTGCGACTCGACTACTACGATACGCGCCAGCAGGCCGCGGCACGTGTCGAGGAGCTCAAGGAGCGCGGCATCATCGGCTTCGTGACCGACGAGCCAAGGGCCACGGGAGCGCCGCCTCCGTGAGCACCACGGTCGCGACGCCGCTGATGCAGCAGTACCGGGAGATCAAGGCGCGGCACCAGAGCGCCATCCTGTTCTTCCGGATGGGCGACTTCTACGAGATGTTCTACGAAGATGCCGAGACGGCGGCGCGTGTACTCGGCCTGACGCTCACGTCGCGCAACAATGGCGGCGCGGCCGAAGTGCCACTGGCGGGTGTACCGGTGCGCGCGGGACAGGAGTATCTCCGCCGGCTCGTGCAGCAGGGCTATCGCGTCGCCATCTGCGAGCAGGTGGAAGATCCGAAAGTCGCGAAGGGGATCGTGCGCCGCGAAGTGGTGGAGACGGTGTCGCCAGGGGTCGCGTTCGCCGACGAGCTGCTGGACGGCGCGCGCAACAACTTCATCGCAGCCATCGGCCTCGCCGAGCGAAGCGAAGAGGGCCGGGCGTTCGCCGGCCTCGCCGCCGCCGACATCTCCACTGGTGAGCTGCGACTCTCGATCGTGCCGGTGGCGGAGCTCGACGCAGCGCTGGCGCGGATCGCGCCGCGCGAGCTGCTCGTACCGCGCGGCGGCGACGTACTGCCGCGCACCGCGACACTCGACGGGGCGCTCGTGACGGAGCGCGACGCGTGGGAGTTCGACGACGCGATGGCGCGCGACGACCTCGCGCGGCAGTTCGGCGTGCGCGGCCTCGACGGCCTCGGCCTCGAGGCGCGCGACACACCGTCGATCGGGGCAGCGGGGGCGCTGCTTCGCTACCTGAAGGAGCTGCAGCCCGGTGGCGTGCCGCATCTCGCGCGCCCGCAGATCGAGCGCGCCGGCGGCGCGATGCCGCTCGACGAGATGACGCGACGCAACCTGGAGCTCGTCGAGTCGCTGCGAGGCGGGAGCACCGAGGGTACGCTGCTCGCGGTGCTCGATCGCACGATGACGCCGATGGGCGCACGGCTGCTGCGCCAGTGGCTGCTCGCTCCACTCGTCGAGCGTGTGGCGATCGAGGCGCGGCTCGCCGCGGTCGAGGCGCTCGTGCGCGACGCGAGTGCGCGTGACGCGCTGCGTACTGCGCTGGACGGCGTGCGCGACATCGAGCGTCTCGGCGGGAAGGCCGCGGCGGGACGGGCGACACCGCGCGAGCTCGCGGCGCTCGGCGCGTCGCTCGCGCGGCTGCCCGACGTGGAGCGTGCGACGCGCTCACTGGCGACAGCGGGCGTGATCGGATCGCTGATGGAGCGGTGGGACGCCTGTGCGGAGATGGCCAGCCAGGTACGCGACACGCTCGTCGAGCGACCACCACTCCAGCTCGGCGACGAGGACACGATCGCGCTCGGCGTCGATCCCGAGCTCGATGAGCTCCGCACCCTTCGCGACGGCGGCAAGGACGCGATCGCGAGGATCCAGGCCGAGGAGCGCGATCGCACGGGGATCACATCGCTCAAGGTCGGCTACAACAAGGTGTTCGGGTACTTCATCGAGATCAGCAACGCGAACCGACACCTGGTACCCGCCGACTATCAGCGACGCCAGACGCTGACCGGTGGTGAGCGGTACGTGACTCCGGCGCTCAAGGAATACGAGGAGAAGATCCTCACGGCGGCCGAACGCATCGAGGCGCGGGAGCGAGAGCTGTTCGAGGCGCTGCGCAGCACGGTCGGCCGCGAGATCGGTCGCATCCAGTGCGCGGCACGCATCCTGGCCGAGCTCGACGTGCTCGCCGCGCTGGCCGACGTCGCCGCACGCGAGGGCTACGTACGCCCGACGATCACCGACGGCTTCGACCTGGAGATCGCCGCCGGACGGCATCCCGTCGTGGAGCGGATGATGCCGCGCGACAAGTTCATCCCGAACGACGTCCGGCTCACCGACGATGCGCGGCTCGTGATCCTCACCGGTCCGAACATGGCGGGAAAGAGCACGCTCCTCCGGCAGGTCGGATTGATCGTGGTACTGGCACAGGTGGGGAGCTTCGTTCCCGCGTCTGCGGCGACGATCGGCGTGTGCGACCGCGTGTTCACGCGTGTCGGCGCGAGCGACAACCTCGTGCGCGGTCAGTCGACGTTCATGGTGGAGATGGCGGAGACGAGCGCGATCCTCCACAGCGCCACGCGGCGCAGCCTCGTGCTGCTGGACGAGATCGGCCGCGGCACGAGCACGTACGACGGCGTATCGATCGCGTGGGCGGTGAGCGAGCACATTCACGACGCCGTGGGCTGCAAGACGATCTTCGCGACGCATTACCACGAGCTCGTGCAGCTGGCGGACGAATTAGTAGCAGTGCGCAACTATAACGTCGGCGTGCGCGAGGTCGGCGATCGCGTGCTCTTCCTTCACCGGTTGCAGCCGGGCGGAGCGGATCGGTCGTACGGGATCGAGGTCGGAAAGCTGGCGGGGCTCCCCGACCCGGTGATCGCGCGAGCGCGCGACGTCCTCCGCTTGCTCGAAGGCGAGGCGGAGCGGATGGTGCCGACGCTGACGTCGGGCGCACCCACGGGGACGCGCGGCACCCGCCGCTCGGGCGCACCCACCGCGCCGACGGACCAACTCGGACTGTTCGTGGACGTGCCGCATCCCGTGGTGGAGCGGCTCCGTGTGACCGACGTGAACTCGCTCACGCCGCTCGCCGCGCTGCAACTGTTGGCCGAGCTCGCCGAGCGCGCTCGCGATGCCTGAGCGCGCAGCCGGCGGCGAATGGCACCACGCCGGACGCTACATTGCGATGATGGCGAACTTCGTGCGCTGGGGCACGTCGCTCGGACTCCTCGGGTCGGTGGCGCTCATGGGATGCATGGATCAGGACACGCCGAAAAAGGTGGCGCGGGTGTTCCAAGCCGGGAGCGACACCCCGGACGAGTCACCGAAGATGCTCAACGAGGATCTCCCGTTTCACTATCCGCCGGCACTCTATGCGCGAAAGGTGCAGGGGAACGTCACGCTGCGGCTGTACGTCGATCGCATGGGCCAGGTGACGCCGGACTCGACGCGGATCGAGGAGTCGAGCGGGTACACCGGGCTCGACTCGGCAGCGGTGCGGGGGTCGCAGGAGCTCCGGTTCGCGCCGGCCAAGCTACGTGGCGCGCCACTCGGCGTCTCCATTCTCTTTCCGGTCTATTTTCGCCATCCTGACGCGCTCGCGCTGCCCGGCGACACCATCCTGCGGCGAATGCTGCCCGCCGCCACACGGGAACCACGATGAGCTCGTCCACGACATCGGCCGCTCCAGCCGCGGCCCGCCCGCCCGCGCGCAATCCGAAACCGTACGAAAGCGTCCTGGAGACGATCGGCTGGACGCCGCTGATCCGACTCACTCGGGTCACACGCGGACTGCGTACGCCCGTCTACGGCAAGGCCGACTTCTTCAACCCGGGCGGCTCCGTGAAGGATCGCATCGGCCTGCCGATCATCGAGCAGGCGGAGCGCGAGGGGCGGCTCCGGCCAGGCGGGACGATCGTCGAGGGGACGAGCGGCAACACCGGAGTGGGACTCGCGATCGCGGCGGCGCTCAAGGGCTACAAGTGCATCTTCACGATGCCGGACAAGATGTCGCAGGAGAAGGTGCGCCTGCTGAAGGCATTCGGTGCGGAGGTGATCATCACGCCGACGGCGGTGGCGGCGGATCATCCCGACAACTACGTGATGATGGCCAAGCGCATCGCGGCCGAGACGCCGAACGCGATCCTTGCCGACCAGTTCTACAACCAGACGAATCCCGAGGCACACTACGCGACGACCGGCCCGGAGCTGTGGGAGCAGACGGAAGGGCGCATCACGCACTTCATCGCCGCGGCTGGAACGGGGGGGACGATCACCGGCGTCGGGCGGTACCTCAAGGAGCGGAATCCCAAGATCAAGATCATCGCGGGGGACCCGCAGGGCTCGATCCTGGCCGAACTGTGGCGCACCAAGGGCGCGCACCGGCCGGACGGCGCGCCGTACAAGGTGGAAGGAATCGGTCAGGACAAGCTGCCCGGCACGCTCGACCTCGCGATCGTGGACGACTATCGACCGGTGAGCGACCGCGACGCGTTCGCGATGGCGCGCCGGCTCACGCGTGAGGAGGGGCTGTTCGTGGGCGGCTCGTCGGGCCTGATCACGCACGTGGCGCTCCAAGTGGCACGGGAGGTCGACGACGCGGACGCGCTCATCGTGACGTTCCTGTGCGACACGGGCGAGCGCTATCTGTCGAAGGTGTTCAACGACGAGTGGATGCGAGAGAACCAGCTGCTCGAGCCGGACCGTGTCACGCTGGGAGACCTGCTGCAGCACAAGGGCGACGCGGCGCCGTCGACGCTCGTGAGCGCCGCACCTGGTCAGCTCGTGCGGCAGGCGCTCGGCCTGATGCGGCTGCACGACGTCTCGCAACTGCCGGTGCTGGAGAACGGCGAATGTGTGGGCAGCGTGACGGAGTACGCGCTCACGCAGCGTGGGCTGGAGAGCTCACGGTTCCTGGACGCGGTGGTCGGCGAGGTGATGGACGAAGCGTTCCCGGTGGTGGACGCCGCGCAGCACGTGGAGTCGGTTCAGAAGCTGCTCTCCAAGGCGACTCCCGCCGTGCTGGTCCGCCGGGCCGGGACGATCGAAGGGATCGTGACGCGGAGCGACATGCTCGCGTATCTGATGTCGAGATGAGCGCATCAGCGCGCTCCGGTGCAACGAACCTCTGAATTGACCGACCAGTGCGAATCACGGTACTGATGGGTGGCACCTCGTCGGAGCGCGACGTCTCGCTCGCGTCGGGGCTGCGGATCGCCGAAGCGCTGCGGTCGCGCGGGCATGCAGTCCGCGCGATCGATACGGCGCGAGGAGAGCTCTCGATCGCCGACGAGCAACGCCTGCTCTCGGAGGGCGTCGTGAAGCAGCTGCCGCCGAGCCCGGGCGAGCTGGCGCGGATGAACGCCGAATCACTCGCGGACACCGCGTCGCGTCTGCCGAAGCGTGGCGACTGCGACGTCGCGTTCCTCGCCCTGCACGGTGGCCGCGGCGAGGACGGTACCGTCCAGGCACTGCTCGATCTTGCCGGGGTGCCGTACACCGGCAGCGGGCACTTGGCGAGCGCGCTCGCGATGGACAAGGATCTATCGAAGCACCTCTTTCGCGCACACGATGTGGGGACGGCGAACTGGCTGATGGCGACGGATCCGTCCGTTCCGCCCAGTGCGGCGACCGTGGAGCGCGCGCTCGGGTGGCCGGTGATCGTGAAGCCGTCGAAGCAGGGTTCCACGGTCGGGCTCTCGATCGTCAAGCAGCCGGCCGACCTCGGCGCGGCGATCGCCGAGGCGTTCGAGCACGACGACGAGGTGATGATCGAGCAGTTCATCGCCGGCCGAGAGCTCACGGTGGGCATCCTGGGTGGCGAAGCGCTGCCGGTCGGCGAGATCATCCCGAAACACGAGATCTACGACTATGAGTGCAAGTACACGGCGGGCATGGCCGAAGAGATCTTTCCAGCGCCGCTGACGGCGGAGCAGACCGCTGAGGTGCAGGCACAGGCCCAGCGGGCGTTCGTGGCCCTCAAGCTCGGCGGATGCGCGCGCATCGATTTCCGAATGTCGAGCGCGGGCGAGCTCTATTGTCTCGAGGCGAACACACTGCCCGGCATGACGGCGACCAGTCTGATCCCGCAGGCGGCCGCGGCGGCGGGGATGCCGTTCCCCGAGCTCTGCGAGCGCATCGCGCAGCTGGCCGCTGACGCCGCCGCGACCGCAGGTGCCGCACGATGACGCCATCCGGGAAGGCGCTACCGCCGGGTGCCGCGCTGGCGGGGATCCCGTCGGCGATCCGGGCGACCGGACCGTGGGCGGGACGACGGCAGCTCTTCGTGAAGTTCGCGGGGATCGCGGAGACCGCGACGATGTTCACGGCGGATGCGCTGCGCAGCGAGCTGACGCGGCTGACACAGCGTTCGGTCTATCACTCGATCGCAATCTGTGGCGGCGATCCGCTCGGCGAGGCGGAGTTCATCGCCGCGGCGCTGGCGGGGGGTGCGCCGCTCGGTGTGATGCTCGATCACGACGGCCAACGTCCCGAGGCGCTGGATCGGGTGATCGGATCGTTGGCGCTGGTCCAGGTGACGATGACGGGGACGGAAGACGATGCAGCCGTGGCGCGCGCGATGGCGACCGTGCGCCGCGCGGCGGAGAAACGCGTGACGCACGCGATCGCCCTGCTTCCCGAAGCGAACCCGAGTGACGGCCGACTTCTGAGGATCGTCGAGCAGGCACAGGCAGCGAGCGCGGAGACCTCGGTGGTCGTGCATCCGACCACCGAGAGCATGAGCAGCGATCGCAGCTGGCTAGCCTGGCTCGAGCGCGCGGCCGGCGTGCATGGCGACGTGCGGCTACTGGCCCGCCTGCCGGCACCGACCGGCATGCGGTGACGCGGCACCGAGGATCCGGAACCCGCAACACGGCTGCCGGTTAGTACGTTGTGTAGTAGAAGGCGGCCAGCGCGATGCGCTTCGCCGACACGCCGTATCTCGAGCAGCTCCGTCCCGATGGCAGATACAACCCCGCTCGAATCGCACGACCGACTGCGCTTGACGCCGTCCGTGCAGGTGTTGCTCGCGATCAACGTCGCGGTGCTCTTCCTGCAACGGACGGTGGTCAACGACGCGGACGCGTTCGCGGTGCTGGGGTTCCAGGCGGGAAGCCTGCAGCGGACGCTGTGGAGCGCGCTGACGTACATGTTCGTGCACTACGGCGTGTGGCATCTCGCGCTGAACATGTACGCGCTGCTCGCATTCGGGCCTCGCCTCGAGGCGACGATGGGCACGCGCGCGTTCACGCTCTACTACCTGTGGTGTGGACTGGGCGGGGCGGTGGCGCACATGCTGTTCGTGCACACCGGGCTACTGGTCGGCGCATCGGCGGGGGTGCTGGGGGTGATGTTCGCGTACTGGCAACAGTGGCCCGATGAAGAGATCTCGCTGTTCGGCGTCGTCTCGATGCGGCCGTGGACGATGCTGATGCTGTTGGGAGGCGCGATCCTGATCTCGGGTGCGTTGGGCGCCGGGGCGACCGTCGCCGGCGGTGAGCGCATCGCGTACGTCGCGCACGTCGGCGGGATCGCGTTCGCCTGGCTGTACATGCGCACGCCGCCCGCGGCGAGCATCGAGCGGTTCCGGCAGCGGATCTCGCCCGCGCCAGACTACCCCCAGGACGAGACGCCTCGCCCCATCCCGCGCACGCTTCCTCGCACGCGCACCAGCGCTCAGCGTGACGACGTGGACGAGATCGTGGCGAAGAGCAAGGCGGTCGCCGCCCAGCAGCCGCGTCCGATGGCGCGCGCGCTGGTGGCGCCGGTGCCACCGCGCGATGAGCGAGTGGGCGAGCTCGACCGCGTGCTCGACAAGATCTCGCGCGAAGGGCTGGAGAGCCTCACACCGGCAGAGCGCGCCGTGCTCGACGAGATGGCGAAGCGGCTGCGCGGGGAAGACGGGCGGCCATAAAGAAAGAGCCCCCCGGACTTGCCGGGGGGCAGTACCGCCAGGCCGTTCTCCCGGCGGCAACGGCCGGCCCAGAGGGGACCGGCACAAAAACAACATACGGTTGACGTACGGCCGCGCGCCAGAGTCACGAAGGGGCACCTTGACGCGTCCGTTGCTCCGTTCCCCTCGTGCGTGCGATCTTCCGGGATGCCCAGACCCGAGTTGCTGGAGACCTTCCCGAACCCCTATCCGGGGCGCGAGTACGAGATCGCGATGGAGTGCCCCGAGTTCACGTCGCTGTGCCCCCTGGGCGGGATCGAATCGGATGCGGCCGAGCTCAGGCAGCTCGAGGGTGGAGCACCCGACTTCGCGACGATGTACATCACGTACGTCCCGGGCGAGGTCTGCGTCGAGTTGAAGAGCCTGAAGCTCTATCTCTGGAGCTTTCGAAACGACGGCATCTTCTACGAACGGGCGGTGAACCGGATCCTCGACGACCTCAGCGAGGCGACCAAGCCCGTGTGGATGGAAGTGGTGGGGGACTTCAACATCCGGGGCGGGATCAAGAGCGTGATCACGGCCCGGGTGGGCACGCGGAAAAGCGGTGTGACGACCTGAGCCCGAGGTGGGGTCGTCGTGATGGGCACCCCACCTCCCTTTCGCCGGGTTGCACGGCGGACGCCCGCCCTACACGTGACCGAGACAACGTCGCGCGCGTGACCGATCAGTGACGGGTCTTCCCTTGCTCGACGTCCTCGTGGCGGCCTAGCTTTGACGACCCTCCTCTTCCTCCTCGAGAGAGCCTTACAGATGACTAAACGTCCGTTCATCGGCGTACTTGCAATTATTGCAGTTCTAAGCTTTTCCGGCCGGCCCGCCAGCGCACAGGGTGTGACGACCGGTGGCGTCACCGGCACGGTGACGGACGAGAATGCGCAGCCGGTCGAGGGCGCGCAGATCCAGCTCCGGAGCACCCAGACGGGCTCGAACGTGGGCACGGTGACGCGGGCCAGCGGTCAATACACGATCCAAGGCGTCCTGCCGACCTCGGCCTATGAAATCACCGTTCGGCGCATCGGCTTCTCCCCCCTGCGTCGGCAGAACATCACGATCGTGCTCGGCCAGGTCCGTCGCGAGGACTTCAAGCTGACGCGCGAGGCCGCGACCCTCACGGCGGTGGAGGTCCTGGCGACGGCGGATGCCGTGATCAACGCCTCGAAGATGGGGGCGAGCACGATGATCTCGGATTCGGCGCTGACCCGGCTCCCGACGCTGAATCGGAACTTCGCCGACTTCGTGCAGCTGGTGCCGCAGGTGGCCACGACGACCGGCTACCTGTCGGGCGGTGGCGTGAACCTGCGCCAGAACTCGATCCAGATCGACGGCGCCCAATCGGGCGATCTGTTCGGCATCGGCACGACGGGACAGCCGGGTGCGAGCGCGAACGCGAAATCGATCCCGCTCGATGCCGTGAAGGAATACCAGGTCCTGCTGTCGCCATTCGACGTGCGGCAGGGGAGCTTCGGCGGACTGCTGATCAACGCGATCACCAAGAGCGGCACGAACGACTTCCACGGCACGCTGTTCGGTTACACGCGCAACCAGTCGCTGACGCGGACACAGCCGTACCTGCAGAACTACAAGCAGACGCAGTACGGCGGCGCGGTTGGCGGGCCGATCCTCAAGGACAAGCTGTTCTTCTTCGGGAGCGGCGAGTTCCAGCAGCGACGTCTCCCCGCGTCGGGACCGTTCGTTGGTTCGGCGGACGCGCCGGTGGCACAGGCCTCGATCGACCAGCTCAACCAGATCCTCGGGAGCAAGTACGGCTTCACCGAGGGCGGTACAGGCGAGCAGGTGCAGCGCGACAACCCGAACCGGAACATCTTCGGCCGCGTCGACGCCTACCTGCCGCTGAACACCCGCCTCGTGCTGCGCCACAACTACGCGTACGCCGACAACATCACGTTCAGCCGCAGCGCGGCGACCTCGGCGTCGCCGAACTTCGCGTTGACGTCGAACAGCTACAAGTTCAGCAGCGAGACGAACAGCTCGGTGGCGGAGTTCATCACGAACCTGTCGAACGGGATCTACAACGAGCTCCTGTTCAACAACTCCATCACGAACGATTTCCGCACGGTGCCGGTAAAGTTCCCGCAGCTGACGGTCCGCGGCGTGCCGCGATCGGACGGCGTCGCGGGCACGGCGAACCTGGTGGTGGGGACGGACGGGCCTTCGCAGGGGAACTCGCTCGACCAGCACACCGTGGAGATCACGGACAACTTCACGATCCCGGTGGGCTCGCACTCGATCACGTTCGGGACGAAGAACGTGTTCTACAGTGCGGTGAACCTGTTCGCGTCGAACGCGTACGGCGTGTGGGAGTTCGCCAACCTCGATTCGTTGAACAAGGGCGTGGCCAACCGCTACGCGATCGCCACGCCGGCGCCGACCGATCCCGATCAGGGAATCGCCCGCGTCAAGGCGCGGAGCAACAGCTTCTACGTGCAGGACGCCTGGGCGGTGACGCCGCAGCTCACGGTGACGGGCGGCATCCGGTGGGACAAGCCGACGTTCAAGAACGCCCCGCCGCTCAACCAGATCGTGCTGACCGAGTACGGCCGGGCGACGAACGTGCTGCCACAGAACGCGCAGTTCGCACCGCGTCTCGGGTTCAACTGGGACATCATGGCCGATCAGTCCAACCAGCTGCGCGGTGGCATCGGATCCTTCACCGGCCCGCCGCCGTTCGTGTATCTCTCGAACGCATTCGGCAACTCCGGGCTGAGCGGATTCACCACGCTGACGTGTGACGGCAACACGGCGGGCACGACGTCGCGCGCGGTACCGGCGTTCACGCAGGCGAACATCACGAGCCCGCCGGCGGCGTGCGCTCCCGCCACGGTGGCCGGCGTGACGAAGCCCGGGCTCACCGGCGCGCTCGGCGCGCGCATCAACACGATCGACCCCGAGTTCAAGTTCCCGAAATATCTGAAGGCCTCGCTCGGATTCGATCACCGGTTCTCGACCGGGCTGCTCCAGGGAGTGACGGGCACGGTCGAAGGGCTGTACACGCGCTCGCAGCAGAACGTGTTCTACCAGAACCTCGCGCTCGTCGGCCCACAGAGCACGGATTCCCGTGGCCGTGTGATCTACGGCAACTTCAGCGCGACGGGCGCGACGCCGGTGACGAAGGGAAGCCGCACCGAGGTGCTGGACGCGACCAACTCGTCGGGCGACTACACCTGGAGCACGACGTTCCAGCTCCAGAAGGCGTTCACGACGAACTACGAGGGCTCGATCGCGTACACGTACCAGCAGGCGCGCGACGTGACCTCGACGACGAGCAGCACGGCGAACTCGAACTACCGCTACCAGCGGAGCACGAGCGGCCGGCTGGACGACATGTCGGTGTCGCGCTCGAAGTACGACCAGCCGCACCGCATCGTGGCGACGGGGACGTATCGGTTCCCGACGCTGACGGACGTGTCGTTCATCTATTCCGGCGGCTCGGGCGCGCCGATCGACTTCGTGTACGGCACGACGGGTGGAACGACGGGCGACGCGAACGCCGACGGTCAGACGCAGAACGATCTGATGTACGTGCCGAACAACGCCACGGACGCGAACGAGATCCTGTTCACGGGCTACAACGGCTCGTCGACGCAGCAGGCGGCCGCCGCGGCGCAGGCGCAGGCGTTCGAGAACTTCATCGCGAGCACGCCCTGCCTGAACTCGCAGCGTGGGCGGATCATGGAGCGCAACTCCTGCCGCAACCCGTGGATCAATCAGATCGACGTGTCGTTCGCACAGTCGCTGCGGGCGCTGCGCTTCCAGAACATCCAGGTCCGCCTGGACATCATCAACTTCGGGAACCTGCTCAACAAGAACTGGGGCAAGCAGTCGTTCTCGGATCAGAACTCCACCTGCGGCCAGATCTGCAGCGCGACGGTCGTGCTGACGCAGACGGGGAACAAGCTTCCCGGCACGGCCACCTCGAGCCAGGAAGCGACCGGGGTGTACACGTTCGATCAGAAGTACAAGCTGTTCAGCTCGGACTTCGCCGGGTCGAACTACCAGATGCAACTGTCGATGCGGTACAGCTTCTAAGCCGACCGGCAGTGTGAAACGAAGGGCCCGGACGAGTCCGGGCCCTTCGTCGTTCGGACGGCTCGCTGCCGAGCGCCGCTGGCGGGCCGCGAAGGGGTCCGGCGAGGTCCGCAGGCCTTGACGGATCCGCGGAAACGGCATACAATCAGAGCACAATCGAAAGCTCGTGGTGATTTGCCGCCTCTTGCCGCCACGTTAAATAAGGAGCTAAAAAGCGAATCGCCTGGCGGCGCTGCACGCCCGGCTTTTTTGTTGTCTTTCATCGCCGTTTTCTCTCGCGCCGCCCGCCCATGCCCGTCGCCTCGCACCATGTCACGCTTCGTCGTCGCGCCGCCCTCGGCGCGGGCGCAGGCGTGTCCGGCGCGAAGCGACTCGGGGGCAGAAGCATGGGATGGATGTGCATGTGCCCGATTCGGGGCTGTCGCCCTGGAATGGCACCGCGGCCGGGAGACGAGGGGCGAGGCTAGCCACTCCGACACCCAACGGGACCACCCGGCCGCTCAGTTCGAGGCGGCCGTTTTTTACAGCAGCCTCAACGAGCACCGATCACCGCTCGACGACATTTCACCGAGGCACGACCATGAGCACGACTACCGAACCCGTTTCCCTCACTGCCGCCGAGAAGGGCTACGTCAACCCCGACGTGCTGGTCACGACCGAGTGGGTGGCGCAGCACCTGAACGATCCGAAGGTGCGCATCCTCGAGAGCGACGAGGACGTGCTGCTCTATGACCTCGGACACATTCCCGGTGCACAGAAGATCGACTGGCACGCCGATCTGAACGATGCGGTCGTGCGCGACTACGTCTCGAAGGAGCAGTTCCAGGCGTTGCTGCGCCGACTCGGGATCGACGACTCGACGACGGTCGTGTTCTACGGCGACAAGAGCAACTGGTGGGCGACGTACGCGTTCTGGGTGTTCCAGCTGTTCGGCTTCACCAACACGAAGATCGTCGATGGAGGCCGCGCGAAGTGGGAGCAGGAAGGGCGGCCGTTCGCGACCGAGGTGCCGAAGTACCCGGCGACGCAGTACGTGGCCAAGGAGCGCGACGACTCCCGGATCCGCGCGTTCAAGGAAGAGACGCTCGCCCACAGCAAGGCGAAGAAGCCGCTCGTGGACGTGCGCTCGCCCGACGAGTTCAGCGGCAAGAAGACGCACATGCCCGAGTATCCGCAGGAAGGCGTGCTGCGCGGCGGACACATCCCTGGGGCGAAGAGCGTTCCGTGGGCGCGCGCCGCGAACCCGGACGGCACGTTCAAGACGGCCGATGAGCTGCGCGCCATCTACGAAGGCGAGGCCGGGCTGAAGAAGACCGACGACGTGGTGGCGTACTGCCGCATCGGCGAGCGGTCGAGCCACACGTGGTTCGTGCTGACCTACCTGCTCGGCTACGAGAAGGTACGCAACTACGACGGCAGCTGGACGGAGTGGGGCAACTCGGTCCGCGTCCCGGTCGAGAAGTAAGCCCGTGACGCCATCGCGCCGCTCTCGCCGCACGCGTCTCGCCGCGCGCTGTCCGCGCGCCACCTCGTCGCAGGGGTGGCGCGCATGAGGCGGCGTGCGGTGGTGCGCGTGCCGGGGTCGACGGCGAATCTCGGCGCCGGCTTCGACTGCGTCGGTGCCGCGGTGGATCGGTGTCTGACGGCGTCGGTCGTGGTGCAGCCCGAGCCGGATGCCACGACACACATCCAACGGGGTGGTGCGCTCGCGGG
>Ga0207674_10004689_pt1 | contig 16408 bp, 11 predicted proteins | sample KBSCornC72_FD_184303 | JGI IMG/M metagenome (GOLD analysis project Ga0207674, IMG submission 184303) | Corn rhizosphere microbial communities from Kellogg Biological Station, Michigan, USA - KBS Corn C7-2 (SPAdes) (version 2) | ecosystem: Host-associated > Plants > Roots > Rhizosphere > Soil ... | reverse complement strand
TCATTGTCATATGACTATTACCATAAGAATACCGACCATCTGATACAGACCCGGCCCCTGCCCACTTCGTCAGGCTTTTCTTCCATACTGGATAACGTGGGCGCCATCAGCCTGTGGGGGCATGAGATCACCATCAGCACCGTCAACCTCACCGGCAAGCTAAAATGGAACAGCAGCCTGAATATCTCTTTTGACAGGAACAAGATCACGGCGCTGGTCGATCCGGGATACCTGAGACGGAACAATACTGTTACTTCGGACTATTACCGTCAGCAGGTGGGCCATCCATTGGGCGCCTTTTATGGATTTGTGTTCCAGGGACTGTACAAAGATTCGGCAGACCTGGCCAAATCGGCTAAGTATCTGGCTACGCCCACCCATCCCTACGGCAATTCCGATGTCGGGACCATCAAGGTTAAAGACATCGACGGCGATGGCGTTATCGATGATGTGAATGACCGCACCTTTATTGGCGACCCTACGCCCACCTTCACCGGCGGCTTTACCAATTACTTCAGCTATAAAAATTTCGATCTCAGCATCAGCACGGCTTTTGATGTGGGCGGACAGATCCTCAATGCTGCGAAATGGGCTTATCAAACCAATATGGATGGCTCGCGTGTACCGCTGGAAGCCGCGCTGGATTACTGGCGCTCGCCGTCCAATCCGGGTTCGGGTATATATCCGCGTACCAAAAAAGGGACCACAGCCATCGGACGCGAGGTGAACAGTCAATGGCTGGAGAGCGCCAGCTATCTCGCTATAAAAAACCTGACATTCGGCTACTCGCTCAATTTGCAAAAAACCTCGATGTTTCGCAGCCTGCGCGCGTATGCTTCCATACAGGAGCTGTTCGTATTGACGGGCTATTCTGGTATGAACCCGGAGATCAGTCTCAGCGGGCAGGACCCAACGCAGGGTATCAAGGTAGATGAGGAAGGGTATCCCATCCCCCGTACTATTTCCTTTGGCCTTTCCGTAACATTTAAATAATTATTCAAGCAGTCAACAATGAAGAATCTATATATCATTACTGCATTCCTGGGTCTGACCGCCTTGTCATGCAAAAAAAGCTTTACGGACCTGACGCCCAGGTCGTCATATTCCGACGCCAACTATTTTCAGACCTCCCAGCAGTTCAACGCCGCCGTCACGGCTGCTTATGCGCCACTGCGGGATGTGGTGGTGAACGATTATCTGATGAGCGAAATGCGCTCGGACAATACTATCTACCAGAGCCTGCTGAGCAATCGGGGTACAGCGTATACAGACCGTGAGAAGCTTTCCGATTTTATGGATGCTTCGACGGATTCGTATACGGCATCGGAATGGCAGTATTGTTACCAGGTGATCTCCAGGGCTAATATCGTCATCTCCCGTCTGCCGGCGGCTTCTGCTGTTTCTGCTGATTCCGCCGCCCTGTATGACGGACAATGCAAGTTCCTGCGTGCATTGATGTATTTCAAGCTGGTCCGTCTGTTTGGAGGCGTACCTTTGTTCCTGAAAGAGGTTAAGACCCCCAAAGAAGCTTTTTTACCCCGCGCAACCGTGGATGAAGTGTATGCACAGATAGTCGCCGATGCAGGTGATGCCATAAAGGAGCTGCCGGCGCCTGCGGGCTTCCCACAATCGGGTGCGGCAACCAAGGGTTCTGCCACCATTCTGCTGGCCGACGTCGACGTATACCTGAAAAAATATGCGGATGCGGTGTCTCTCCTCAATTCACTGCCCGCAATGGGCTATGGCTTGAATGCCAACTATGCGGATGCCTTTCTGCCTGCCAACAAGAACGGCAAAGAATCGTTATTCGAGGTCCAGTTCCTGGGCGGCACGGGCACAGGCGCCACACCTGATCCGCTGCTATTTCACTTTTTGCCCCGCAGTACCAATACCTCGATGGTGACATCGCTGGCTATCAACAACACGAGCACGGGTGGCTGGAATACGCCTACACAGGATCTGATCAACGCCTACGAGGCAGGTGATCAGCGGCTCGATGCATCCATTGGCATCGTAGAGGGCACGTATAACGCCAGTGACTATTTTACCTACTCCGCCGTAAAAAGTGCGGTTGGCTATGCGGGACCGCCCGCCGGCAAATCAGCTGTTCCTTACATCAAAAAATATGAGCATACACCGGATGCCGTTAGCGGATCTTCCGACGACTTCCCGATATACCGCTACTCCGAGGCGCTTCTTCTCCTGGCCGAAGCATTGAATGAACAGGGACAGTCGCCGCTGGCGCCCTTGAATGCCGTAAGGGAGCGCGCCGGATTGCCTGATATAGCTATAACGGACCAGGCGGCGTTACGCGACACCATTTTACACGAAAGGCGTATCGAGCTTGCTTTCGAAAATAAAAGATGGCATGACCTTGTCCGGTCAGGTACAGCCGTGAATGTAATGAACGCCTTTGGCGCGAATCTGAAAACGCAGCTCACCTATATCCCGGCCGACGCTTATATTGTAAATGGGGACAAGCTGTTATATCCCCTGCCGCAAGCCGAGGTGGGTTTAAATACATTGCTGACTCAAAACCCGGGTTATTGAGACCCATTCTTCCGTTATGAAGCTAAACAGGCGTAAATTCTTACAGACCGGATCGATGGCCGTATTGGGTTCAGCCTTCACCGGATACAAGCCGGCGGCTGTTGCGATAGAGGGAGTGTCTGTTCTAAGTCTTGCCGAATTGAGCCGGAGTTTCACCGCTCCACCGCGTAATGTCAGATCATCCTGCTATTGGTGGTGGTTCAACGGTCTTGTGGATAAGGAAGGTATAACGCGCGACCTGGAAGAATTCCATGCAAAGGGGATGGGAGAGGTGCTGCTTGTCAATTCGGCGGGAGGACTTGGCGGTGCGGCGTTCCCGCAGGGCGCCCGGCTTTTTTCTGACGAGTGGAAAGAGCTTTACCGTCATGCTATGAGCGAGGCCAAACGGCTGGACATCGCCGTTGGTATCAATCTGTGTTCCGGCTGGTGTATGGGCGGTCCCTGGATCAAACCCGAAGATTCGGGGCGGTGGTATCTGCAGTCCGAGCTGGATGTGGAAGGGCCCCGGCAGTTTTCGGGGCAATTGCCATTGCCGGGCAACAGGGCCGGTTATGATAAAGTATTCAATCCTCCGGGCTATAAAGCCTATATCGATCTGCCGCTGGAACAGCTGGATTATCGCGATACGGCGGTAGTGGCCATTCCTGTTAAGAGTGAACAGGCGGGGCGCATCACGGGGCAGCGTGCTGCAACGCTCGACGCCAAAACCAATCATCGCGATGCCAGCAATTTTATTATGGCCGTGGATGTGATGAAACCGTTGCTGGACCAATGGCATAATGAGCCGGGTGATGATCCGGTGCAGCTGCAGGAGGTCATCGACCTGACGGGTAAAATGGATAAGAACGGCGGTCTGAGCTGGCAGGTGCCGCCGGGCAAGTGGAAAATTATCCGTACCGGTCATCGCATGACAGGCTCCCGTGTAAGCATCGCCCAGCCGGAGGGAAGCGGTCTTTCGGTGGACTGGTTCAATCGTCGCGGCGTGGAGCTGCAGTTTGAGCATTTGGGAAAAATGTTTATAGAAGAAGCCGCGAAGGTTGGCGCCAAACCCAAATATTTCTGCGACGACAGCTTTGAGGACGGGTTTCCCAACTGGACAGAGAACATACTCGATGAATTCAAAAAATACCGCGGCTATGACGCTACTCCCTATCTGCCCGCGCTGTCGGGCTATATTATCGGTGACGCCGCCATCACCGATCGTTTTCTGAACGATTATCGCAAGACATTGGGCGACTGTATGGCGGATGAGCATTACAAGCGATTTGCCGACCTCTGTCATGAACACGGCATGCTTGTGCAAAATGAAGCCTCCGGTCCAAGCCGCTCGGGCACCATGTGTATGGACGGGCTTAAGAACCAGGGGCGCAGCGATCTGCCTATGGGTGAATTCTGGCTGGGTCCGCATCATGAAGATGAATCGACCCTTACGGATGATAAGCCTTATGGGACCTCCCGCCTGGACAAAGGGCAAAACAAAGTAACCAAGATGGCGGCGACGGCCGGGCATGTCTATGGTCATAACATCATCTCCGCGGAAGCCTTTACCAGCTTCCGTCACTGGCTGGATTATCCCGGCTCGCTGAAGCAGGCCCTGGACAGAGCCTATTGTGAAGGCATCAACCGGATTGCCATTCACACGTCGACGGCTACCCGCCCTCGGGATGGCCGGCCGGGCTATGAATATGGGGCCGGGACCCATTTCAATCCGAATGTAACGTGGTGGGAGATGGCAGGTCCCTTTTTCGATTATGTGGGACGTTGTCAGTATTTGTTACGTTCAGGCCGATTTTGCGCCGATGTGCTTTTTTACAATGGGGATGTAACGCCCAACCTGGTGGCGCAGAAACATGTCGACCCGTCATTGGGGAAAGGATATGATTATGACGTTTGTAATGAAGAGGTTCTTCTTGACCGGCTGTCCTGCCAGGGAGGCAAATTGATGCTGCCGGATGGGATGAGCTATGAGGTGCTGGTGTTGCCGGATACTACCCGTATGCCGCTGAAGATATTGAAAAAGATCGCCCGGCTGGTGGAGGCGGGTGCGGCCGTGACAGGTCCGGCGCCTGTGGAGGATTCGGGTCTGCTGGATTATCCTCGCTGCGATGAGGAGATCAGGGCGCTGGCAGGCCGGCTGTGGGGCTCGAAGGGTGGGATCATCGATGGCATTCCTGTTCGGGAGATACTGGCTCGAAAAAAGATCCGGCCTGACTTTGAGTATACGGGTGATGAAGATACCTGGCTTGATTTTATTCATCGTACTACACCCGAGGCGGATATTTATTTTATTACAAACCGGCATGGCAGGATGGTAAGATCGGATTGCTCTTTCCGCATCAGCGGCAGCTCACCACAGCTTTGGGACCCGGTGCATGGCAAAATAAAGGCAAAGATCAATTACAGACAGGCCGGTGGACGTGTGGTCGTACCGTTGAAATTTGAAGCGTTTCAGTCGTGGTTCGTTGTTTTTCCCAGGAGCTCTTCTTTGGCCGGGCCGGACAGCCGGGAAAATTTTCCTGATCAGCGGCTATTGCAGGAGCTGACGGGTGCGTGGGATGTGGCATTCGACCCTCAGTGGGGAGGGCCGGATCATGTTGTCTTTGGACGGCTGCAGGACTGGAGCTTGTCCGACGATCCGCGGATCCGATATTATTCGGGGAAGGCTGTCTATACGAAGGAGTTTAATTTTAAAGCAGTCGCCGGGGCGGCGGTATTTCTCGACCTGGGAGCTGTAAAGAATATAGCCCGTGTGGCTGTCAATGGTAAGGATCTGGGTATTGTATGGACCGCGCCCTGGCAGATCGATATATCGTCCGCGCTGAGGGGCGGCAGCAATCAATTGAGGATCGAGGTGATCAATCTATGGCCCAACCGGCTGATAGGCGATGCCGGACTGCCCGCTGAGAAGAGACTCACCCATACCAATATTGCGTTCAAGAGCGATGCACCGCTGTTGTCATCCGGCCTATTAGGCCCCGTAACCCTAAAAATGGGAGGCGGCTGGTAGCCGCCTCCCCCGATATTTTAGAACCTGTCCAGGTTCATCACCTTATTCCAGGCTGCCACAAAATCTTTTACGAATTTGTCCTGTCCGTCGGCGCTGCCATATACTTCTGCAATCGCCCTTAGCTCGGCATGGGAGCCAAACACCAGATCGGCACGGGTGGCAGTCCATTTCAGTTTGGCTGTCCTGCGGTCGCGGCCTTCGAACACTTCCTTGTCTTCACCGGCGGCTTTCCACTCGGTGTTCATGTCGAGCAGGTTCACAAAGAAGTCATTGGTGAGCTTCCCCGGGCGGCTGGTGAAGACGCCGTGTGCGGAGCCATCGTAGTTGGCGTTCAAAACGCGCATGCCACCTACCAGCACTGTCATTTCGGGTGCGGTGAGGGTCAACAGCTGCGCCTTGTCTATCAGGTATTCTTCCGTACGCACGGTAGGTCTTGCCCTGCGGAGATTGCGGTAATTGCGGAAGCCGTCGGCAACGGGTTCCAGATAGTGGAACGAATCGACATCCGTCTGGTCCTGCGAAGCATCCATACGGCCGGGTGTAAATGGAACGGAAGTGTTGTGACCGGCGTCCTTGGCGGCTTTTTCCAGGGCTGCGCATCCTCCCAGCACGATCAGGTCCGCCAATGAAACTTTTTTCCCATCCTTCTGTGCATCGTTGAATGCTTTTTGAATGCCTTCCAGCACTGTCAACACTTTTCCCAGTTGTGCGGGATTATTCGCCTGCCAGTATTTCTGAGGGGCCAGGCGAATGCGTGCGCCATTGGCGCCGCCACGTTTGTCGCTGCCACGGAAGGTGGAAGCGGAGGCCCAGGCGGTAGAGATAAGCTCGGAACTGCTTAAGCCGGATGCCAGCAATTTTCCTTTCAGGGCGGAGATGTCATTATCGTTGATGAGGGAGTGATCAACGGCGGGTATGTGGTCCTGCCAGATCAGTATTTCCGACGGAACATCTGCTCCCAGATAGCGTGCGCGAGGTCCCATATCGCGGTGCGTGAGCTTGAACCAGGCGCGGGCGAATGCATCGGCAAACGCATCCGGATCTTTCAGGAAGCGTCTGGAGATCTTTTCATACGCCGGATCGAAGCGCAAGGAGAGGTCGGTCGTAAGCATTCTGGGCCGGTGTTTCTTGTTTGGATCGAATGCATCGGGAATAATGCTGTCGGCATCCTTGGCCACCCACTGATGGGCGCCTCCCGGGCTTTTTGTGAGCTCCCATTCGTGACCGAAGAGATTTTCAAAAAAATTATTGCTCCACTTTGTGGGCGTTTTTGACCAGGTGACTTCCAGGCCGCTGGTGATGGTATCCGCGCCTTTGCCCGAGCCATAGCTGTTACTCCAGCCGAAACCCTGCTGTTCGATGCCCGCTGCTTCCGGCTCTTTGCCTACATGATCTGCGGTGGATGCGCCATGGGTTTTGCCGAAACTGTGTCCTCCGGCGATCAATGCAACCGTTTCCTCATCGTTCATCGCCATGCGGCCAAAAGTATCCCGGATGTCTTTTGCGGCGGCAACGGGGTCGGGGTTCCCGTCGGGGCCTTCCGGATTCACATAGATCAGGCCCATTTGCACCGCGGCCAGGGGTTTTTCCAGATTGCGGGAGTGGATATCCCCGTCTGCATTGTCGTCGGATACGAGGACGCCATGATCTTCCACTACTCCTTCAGAACCGTGGGCATACCGGATGTCGCCGCCCAGCCAGGTGGTTTCGGCGCCCCAGTAGGCTGTTTCATCGGCTTCCCAGGTATCTTCACGTCCGCCTGCGAAACCAAAGGTTTTAAAGCCCATCGATTCCAACGCTATATTGCCTGCGAGGATCATCAGATCCGCCCAGGATATCTTGTTGCCATATTTTTGTTTGACCGGCCAGAGCAGGCGGCGTGCTTTATCCAGGCTCACATTGTCGGGCCAGCTGTTCAACGGGGCAAAGCGCTGCTGGCCTTGTCCTGCGCCCCCGCGTCCGTCTCCCATCCGGTAGGTACCGGCGCTATGCCATGCCATGCGGATGAAGAGTCCCCCGTAATGGCCAAAGTCTGCGGGCCACCAGTCCTGGGAATCGGTCATGAGCGCATGCAGGTCTTTTTTCACGGCCGCCAGGTCGAGGCTCTTGAAAGCTTTGGCATAGTCAAAGTCCTTGTCCATGGGGTTGGATAAAGAAGAATGCTGGCGCAGGATATTTAGCCTGAGCTGATTGGGCCACCAATCCCGGTTTTTAGTACCGCCACCGCCAACATTGCTTTTCAAGCTGCCGTTGTGAAACGGACATTTGCTGATGTCACCTGATTTGTTGTCCATTGTTTGAGTTTTTGTCTGTTGATAGAATTGGGAAGGGGTAAGGGCGTGGATCCAGCACAAACTTATCGTATTGCGCCATATAAATCCAATCAATTAATTCTATACTTTGATAGCTAAAATCTATAATTATAAGCAGTAAAAAGCCCCGTTGCCGGGGCCTTTTATGTGGGTTTTAGGGGTTACGGTCAATTTATTTTTACCAGCTGGCTCTGCATGTTCTTCGGGATCTCTGCGATGGTGGTGATCTTCAGCGTGTGTTCCGTGTTTATGCTGCCGGTGGAGCTCTTCTGCAAGGAGCCTTCGACAAGGGGTTCGCTTAATTTATACATAGCGCCTGTGGCCGGATCGACGATGAGCAAGCCGATGACCCCGCCGAACAGGAAATTGCCCCAGTACCAGCCATTGACTTTGCATTCCAGGGGTATTGTCATAGGGGCATAGCCTTCCAGCTCATATTTCACCGTATAGGATTCTCTTTTGAAAAAGCCCGCACCGGATTTCAGCTGGACCGTGGCCGGGGTCTCTCCCTTATATACTTCCGCTCCTTTCCGGTTGGTGATCGTAACCTTAGCTCCGGCGGGGTTGCTTCTCACGTCGACAGGCCAGCTGGATTTACTTACGATGCTGGCGCATGAGCCGAATATGGACAAGGCAACAACGGTACACAAAAACTGTAGTGTTCTTTTCATAACAGGTTATTTTGGGTTTAGGCTCCAAGATAATAAGCAGGATGCTGACATCAAAAAAAAGGCCGTCGTCAGAGGGGCAAAAATGACCGCAAAAGGACGAAAAATGACACACTTATTGCCGAAATCGACACGGCCATTGGCAATTCCGTCGCGCTGGTGAAATCACGGACTTTTTTTGCAGACCCGTGAGCAATACCCCGCCAATGACGAGGAGCGTACCCACCACCTGCTCGATGAAAATGGGATCTCCCAGCACGAAATGCGCCTGTAGGATGGTCGAGACAGGCCCGACACTGGTGACGATGGCGGCATTATTGGCGCCGATGCGCTTCATGCCTTCCGAAAGCATAAAGGAGGGGATCACGGTAGCCAGCAGGGCCAGCAATATCCCATAGGTCCAAAGGTTGCCGGCGGCGGCGGGAACATGAAAATTTCCGCTGGTCCAGCCACGTACCGCAAAGTGAAGGAATAAGCTGCCGACGGCGACAAGCATGCTGTAGGTGGTAAATTTCGAGGGCTCCAGCACGGATACGATCCTGCCCATGCCTGCCAGGTAGAAAGCGTAAGTGACGGCGCAGAGGAAGACGAGGAAGCTGCCCCAGTAGAAATGCGCATTGCCGGTGTCTATCTTCAGCTCCCCAAAATAAGCGATCCCGATACCAGCATAGGTCAGGAGCAGCGCCCAGATCTGGGCCCGGCTGATGCGCTGGCGGAAAGCGAGGGCATTGATCAGTACGGCAAAGCTGGGATAGAGGAAGAGGATCAGGCGTTCCAGGCCGGCGGAGATATATTGCAGACCTACAAAATCGAAATAGCTGCTGAGGTGATAGCCCAGGATCCCCAGGATCACTACCCACATCCATTGCCGGCGTGTCATCCGGGTGGTGGAGCGGCGGAAGCTCCATACGGCAGCCAGCGCATAGAATGGAAGTGAGAACAACATCCGCAGGGACAGCAGGGTGAGCGCATCTACGGACGTTGTCTGAAAGGCTTTTTTTATGATAATGGCCTTGGTGGAAAATAGGATGGCCCCAGTGAAAGATATAAGAAAGCCGGCCAGTAGGCCGGATCCTCCGGAAGGGCGGCAGGTGCTAGACGGACACATTAAAATCCCTCAAAGCGTCATTCAGGCTTGTTTTTAGGTCTGTGCTCGGCTTGCGCTGTCCGATGATCAGGGCGCAGCTGACATTGAACTCTCCGGCGGGGAATTTTTTCAGATAGCTGCCTGGTATCACCACGCTGCGTGCAGGCACCCGGCCTTTGTATTCCACGGGAGAAGAGCCGCTGACGTCGATGATCTTGGTGGACTGGGTCAAAACCACGTTGGCGCCCAGCACGGCTTCCTTTTCTATTACAACGCCTTCCACCACAATGCTGCGGCTCCCGATAAAAGCGCCGTCCTCGATGATCACGGGGGACGCCTGCAGCGGTTCCAGGACGCCTCCGATGCCGACGCCGCCGCTGAGGTGAACTCCTTTGCCAATCTGGGCGCAGCTGCCTACCGTGGCCCAGGTGTCTACCATGGTGCCTTCGTCGACATAGGCCCCGATGTTGACATAGCTGGGCATCAGCACGACATTCTTCGCCAGAAAGGCGCCATAGCGCGCAACGGCATGGGGCACGGCACGTACGCCCAATTCCTTATAGTTCTTCTTCAGCAGCATCTTATCATAGAATTCGAAAGGCTCTACATCCCAGGTCTTCATGGGCTGAATGGCGAAATACATAAGAATGGCCTGTTTGACCCATTCATTGACCTGCCAGCCGCCTTCTACCGGACTGGCTACCCGCAGACGCCCCTTGTCTATGTCTTCAATAACGGCGGCCACGGCATCTATATATTCGACCTTTTTTAATAATTCCCGGTTGCCCCAGGCTTCCGCGATCATTTGTTTCAATTCCATCGAAAAATTTTTGCAAAGGTACTACCTTTACAGCTTATGCTTTCCACAGACTTTCAACAGGACATCGACCGCAGTCTGGCTGTGCTGCAAGCGGGCGGTCTTATACTATACCCTACGGATACGATCTGGGGGATAGGATGTGATGCCACCAATCCCGGGGCAGTGAGCAAGGTGTATGCCCTGAAGCGGCGGGCTGAGACGAAGAGCCTGATCGTGCTGATGGCCGATGAAAAAGATATCCTTAGATACACCAGCCAGCCCGACCTTCGCATATTCGACTATCTGCATACGGTGAGCAGGCCGACGACCGTCATTTATGAAGGCGCGGTGGGACTGGCCGGGAATCTCATCAGTGCGGACGGTACGGTAGGCATACGGCTGGTGGAAGAGTCTTTTTGCAGGCATCTTATCAAGCGGCTGCGACGGCCGCTGGTGTCCACTTCGGCGAATATCTCCGGCGAGCCTGCCCCTGCATTTTTTTCCGCCATCGACCCAAGGGTGAAGGAAGCGGTAGACTATGTTGTGCAATACAGGCAAAATGATACTACCCCAAAAGAGCCATCGTCCATTGTGCGATGGAACAGGGATGCCACTGTGACGGTGATTCGTCCATGAAGGGCCGGGCCTGTCAATGGTGCAAAAGCAGTAATTTTGCCCCGTGAAAAAAATCCTGGTAATACAAACGGCGTTCATTGGAGATGTGGTATTGGCGACAGGCATTATAGAGAAGCTGCATGCTTATTTTCCCGACGCGCAAATTGATTTTTTACTTCGTAAAGGTAATGAGGGACTGCTGGCAGGGCACCCTTTTTTGCATGAGGCGCTCATCTGGGATAAAAAGAAGGATAAGCTCCGCAACCTGCTACGCATGGGGAGAAAGATACGGAAGACGCGGTATGACATCGTGATCAATGTGCAGCGATTTGCCGCTACGGGCCTGCTGACCGTCTTCTCCGGCGCCGGGGAGACGATAGGATTTGACAAGAACCCGCTGAGCCGCTGGTTCACCCGGCGTATACCCCATGTTGTCAGCACCAGTGAGGCTCCTCTTCATGAGATAGCGCGCAATCAGGAATTGATCCGACATCTGACGGATAGAGAGCCTGCCCGTCCGAGACTTTATCCTTCCCAAAAAGACTATGAGAAAGTGAAGGCGTATAAGCACACTCCCTATATCACGATCTCTCCTGCATCGGTATGGTTTACCAAGCAGTATCCGCGGGAGAAATGGGTGGATTTTATTAAGAAGGCGCCGGGAGACTATACCATTTATTTGTTAGGGGCACCGGGAGATAAGGAATTATGCAGCTATATTGAAAGTGAGACCAGGGCGGTGGACCTCAGCGGTGAATTTAATTTTTTACAATCGGCTGCCCTTATGCGGGATGCGCATATGAACTATACCAACGACTCGGCTCCCATGCACTTTGCCTCGGCGCTGAACGCTCCTGTGACGGCTATTTATTGCTCCACTGTTCCCGCTTTTGGATTTGGACCTTTGTCGGATCGACGCTATATCGTAGAGGTGGAAGAGGCGCTGGACTGCCGGCCTTGCGGATTGCATGGATATAAAGCATGTCCATTAGGCCATTTCCATTGTGCATACCATATCAGAGATAAGCAACTATTGGACAGATTAATGTAGGTTTGCCAAGTTTATGGATATCATTTGCACCGAGAGGGAACTGTTCGTATTCAATAAGATAGCTATAGCTGCCGGCGAGCTGGGGCTGCCCTGCTTCCTCATAGGGGGATTCGTGCGGGACAAGCTCATCGGTCGTCCTACCAAGGATGCCGATATTGTCTGTGTGGGGGATGGGATCGAGCTGGCCCATAAGGTGGCTGACAGCTTCCACCACAGGCCTACGGTGTCTTATTTTAAAAATTTTGGCACTGCCCAGATCAAGCTGGACGACTGGGAGATAGAGTTTGTCGGCGCCCGGAAAGAAAGCTACCGTCAGGACTCGCGCAACCCGACTGTCGCACCCGGAACTCTCCGGGACGATCAGCTTCGGCGGGATTTTACCATCAATGCCATGGCTATCAGCCTGAACAAGGAGGATTATGGCAAGCTGATCGATCCATTTGATGGGATGGGGGACCTGGGCAGGCGGCTGATACGGACTCCATTGGATCCCTTACAGACTTTTAGCGATGATCCGTTGCGAATGATGCGGGCCATCCGGTTTGCCACACAATTACATTTTACCATCGACGAGGCGGCTTTTGAGGCCATCAGGGAGGACGCCCATCGTATCAGTATCGTAAGCCAGGAACGAATAACGGACGAGCTCAACAAGATCATCCTTAGTTCCAAACCTTCCATAGGGTTCGACCTGCTGTACCGCAGCGGGCTGCTGGCCATTATATTCCCCCAGATGGTAGATCTGGCCGGGGCGGAGTATATTGACGGAATGGGGCATAAAGACAATTTCTATCATACGTTGCAGGTACTGGATAATATCGCTCCACATGCGAATGACCTTTGGCTCCGATGGGCCGCCATACTGCATGACATCGGCAAGCCGGCTACCAAGCGGTTTGAAAAGGATCATGGCTGGACCTTTCACGGGCATGAGGTGGTGGGAGGGAGAATGGTGCCCCGGATATTTTCCCGCCTGAAGCTACCGCAGAATGAAAAAATGCGTTTTGTAAGGCGGCTGGTGGAATATCATTTGCGTCCTATCAGTCTTACGAAGGAGAACATTACCGACAGCGCCATACGCAGGCTTTTGTTCGATGCGGGGGATGATATCGATGCGTTGATGACTTTGTGTGAGGCGGATATCACGTCGAAAAACAAGCAAAAAGTCCGCCGGTACCTGGAGAATTTCGAGATGGTGCGGGCCCGGATGAAGGAAGTGGAGGAGAAAGATCAACTGCGTAACTGGCAGCCACCCATCACCGGGGAGATGATCATGGAGAAATTTGGGCTGCCGCCCAGCCGGCCGGTGGGTGAGTTGAAGACAGCCATTCGGGAAGCTATCTTAGACGGAGTTATTGAAAACAATTATGAGGCAGCGTATGAATTTATGATGAAAAAAGCGGCTGATATGAAGTTGGTCCCTGTCAAATAGGCGCTGGTCGCAGTTCCTGAAAGGGCTGGTGGATTAGCAGGTGCAAATCTGGAAAATCCCGATAATTCATATTATATTGTGGCTTAATTAACACTTGTATCTTAAGCTTATGGCGATCTTGAAATTCAGGGTTTATTTTGAGGAAGATGACAGCATTTACCGGGATGTAGCGATCCGGCATACCCAGACATTTCTACAGCTGCACCAGGTGATCCTGCGGGCTTATGAATTTGACAGTAAGCACCAGGCCACTTTTTATCGCAGCAATGATAACTGGCAGCGGGGCAGGGAAATATCGCTGGAGAAATACGACAAACCCTATAAGGTGGAACCCTTGTTGATGGAAGCAACCACCATTGGCTCGGAAATACGCGACCCCAATCAAAAATTTATCTACGTATACGATTTTGTCAGGAACTGGAGCTTTCTTATCGAGCTGATCAACGTATCGAAGGAGGAGAGTGGCAAAATAGATTATCCTGCTGTTGTCAAGACGGAAGGCATCCCGCCCAGCCAGTATGGGACCAAGGGGCTGGTGGGCGACAAGCTCACCGAGATAGAGGAGAAATATGATCTCACCAAGGGAACGGAGGGCTTTGGATTAAAGGCGGAAGATGGTACGGATGCGGAGGAGGAAGAGAGCGAAAGCGAGGAAGAAAGCGAAGAATCCGGCGCGGATGAATGAGCGCACTGTCATCATTATCGTAGGCCCTACAGCAGTGGGCAAGACGGCGGCAGCTGTTCGCCTTGCACAGGAACTTTCCACTAATATTATTTCTGCCGACAGCCGGCAATGTTTTAAGGAGCTGAATATCGGCGTTGCCAAGCCTTCTTCGGAAGAGCTAAGGGCCGTCCACCACTATTTTATCAATTCCCATTCCATTCGTGAAGAAGTGACTGCCGCCGCCTATGAGGAGCTGGCCCTCGGGTGGACGGAGGAGATCTTTTATAACCAGGCCGCGGCAAAGCGGCCGCCCGTGGCCGTGATGGTAGGTGGTACGGGACTTTATATCAAGGCGTATTCCGATGGGTTGGACGCTATACCTCCCGTCGATGCGGCCATACGTGAGCAGATACAGCATCATTATGAGGCCGGGGGACTGGCCTGGCTGCAGGAGCAGATCCGGGACAATGACCCTGAGTTCTTCCGGATGGGGGAGATGCAAAATCCACAGCGGCTGATGCGGGCATTGGAGGTCTGGAAAGCGACGGGCCGTTCCATCCTTAGCTTTCGAACGTTGGAGAAGAAACAGCGCCCCTTCCAAATGGAGAAGATCGGGCTTTTTCTGCCAAAGGAGGAGCTGCATCAGCGTATCAATCGACGGGTGGACAGCATGATGGAAAAGGGATTATTGGAAGAGGTGCAAAGTTTATTACCTTACCGGGAATTGAATGCATTACAGACCGTAGGGTATAGCGAGCTGTTCGATCACCTGGACGGGAAGCTGTCTCTGGATGAGGCAATTGAGGCTATCAAGGTGAATACCCGCCGATATGCCAAGCGGCAGATGACCTGGTTCCGCAAGGACCCTTCCATTCGATGGCTGGATGCGCGGGACACACACAATTTAAATATTCGATCCGGCAATGACAAACCAGCATAGACTGATAGCCAAGGACTTCGGAGCAGATTTCCAGTGGGGTGTGGCGATGGCTGCGGCACAGAACGAAGGGGCTTATAACAGCTATGGTAAGGGGCTTTCCATCTGGGATACTTTTTCCCGGCGGCAGGGTAAGATCAAAGGAGGGGGCAAACCTTCCATTGCCTGTGATTTCTACCATCGATACAAGGACGATCTTTTATTAGTGAAGGCCCTGGGTTTTGGCGTCTTCCGAACTTCCATATCGTGGGCGCGGGTCCTGCCGGAAGGGACGGGGCGTGTGAATAAGGAGGGTATTGCCTTTTATCACCGGGTGATCGACGAATGTCTGAAGCTGGGTTTGACGCCTTATATAACGTTGTATCATTGGGATTTGCCGGCGGCCCTGGAGAAGGAAGGGGGATGGACCAGTCACCTTATGATACGATGGTTTGCACGGTTTGTCACTTTATGTGCGGAAGAATATGGCGACAAGGTAAAGAACTGGATCGTGCTCAACGAGCCTGCCGGCTTTACCAGTCTGGGTTATATGCTGGGCAGGCATGCGCCCGGGAGGATCGGTCTTTCGAAATTCTTTCCTGCCATTCACAATGCGGCCCTGGCACAGGCGGAGGGCGGCCGGATACTGCGTCAGCTGGTTCAGCATGCGCATATCGGCACCACTTATTCGTGTTCGGAGGTCGTGCCTTATACGAACTCCCAGGACGACATACAGGCGGCGAGGCGGCTGGATATCCTGTTGAACCGTCTGTTCATCGAGCCGGCGCTGGGGCGTGGCTACCCCCGTGAAGATTTTAAATTCCTCGAAAAGCTGGAGCTGTATACCAAGAGCTGGAAATATACGGAGAGGATGCATTTCAACTTCGACTTCATCGGGATACAGAATTATTTCCCTATTGTCGTACGGCATAATGCGCTGATCCCTATTGTGCAGGCTTCGGAGGTAAAGGCCTCCACGCGGAAGGTGCCCCATACCGCTATGGGCTGGGAGATCAATCCCGACAGCTTTTACCGGCTGATCAAACGGTTCTGGCTATATGGCGGGGTGAAGGAGATCATTATCAGCGAAAGCGGCGCCGCTTTTAAGGATGAGCTTGTCAATGGGGTGGTAGATGACCAACAAAGGATCCAATACTTTCAACAATACCTGCTGGCCATGCTAAGGGCCAAGAAAGAAGGGGTTAACATAAAAGGCTACTTCGCCTGGACCCTGATGGACAATTTCGAATGGGCCGAAGGGTACAAAGCCCGGTTTGGTCTTATCCATGTAGATTTCGAAACACAGC
>Ga0207674_10004686_pt1 | contig 16411 bp, 10 predicted proteins | sample KBSCornC72_FD_184303 | JGI IMG/M metagenome (GOLD analysis project Ga0207674, IMG submission 184303) | Corn rhizosphere microbial communities from Kellogg Biological Station, Michigan, USA - KBS Corn C7-2 (SPAdes) (version 2) | ecosystem: Host-associated > Plants > Roots > Rhizosphere > Soil ... | reverse complement strand
CAGATTGTTAAATCTATCAACAGTATTGATTTATTAAAAGCCGCAGCATTTGGTGTATTGGGTGGTAAAATTAATACACCGGCCATTGCACCGACAACTTCGATTAGTGTGCCGAAAGCTCCGGCCGCATCTACAATTAAGAGCCCATCGGCAACACCTGCAAATCCTGCAATGGCAAATAACAGCTCAGGCCAGGCAAAATCAGAGCCTTCTGCCCTTGCAACGCCTGGAATCGAGAAACCACCGGCAGGTTCGGATATAAATAGCGTACTCACATATCAGAGTTCCTTAATGGAACAAATTCTGATTGCGACTAACACTAATTTGTCGGTGAATAAGGATATTTTGAAATATTCGAAGAATCGAGCATAATGGAATAAAATATGTCTTGGAAGAAACATTTTAGGCCAGTAAATTCAGTTTTACCGGCCAACCAGCGCACTGTCGATAGTACATCGGCTTATGCCGCCACCGCCAAATACAACAATTGGTTGCCAGAAGTTTATTCTGGCCCACCTGATCGTTTGCAAAGATATTCTGTTTATGACCAGATGAATCTGGATCATGAAATTAGTGCAGCACTTGACACAATTGCTGACTTCGGTGCAGAACCTGATCCAATTACAAAACTTCCGTTATTGCTGAAATATAACGAAGAACCAACAGCTTCTGAAATTCAGATTCTTGAAAAGTCATTAAGTCAATGGGCTCGCTTAAACAAGCTACACAAGCGCCTATGGGGAATTTTTCGTTCTGTACTTTGCTATGGCGACCAATTCTTCCTACGCGATCCTGAAACTTTTGAACTTTATTGGGTTGATCCGGCTAAAGTTGAAAAGGTGATTGTCAACGAATCAGACGGTAAGAAAATTGAGAGTTATTTTGTTAAGGATATTGATCTTAACATGAAGAGTCTTGTTGCAACCAATCAATTAAATAAATTGTCAAATTCTGCATTTGGTTCAAATAGTATTGTGTTCTCTCCACCTATGCAAGGTAACATGAATTATGTTTCTGGTGGATTTGGTGCAGCAGGTGCAGCTAACTATCAAGACGGTGGCGCAACCGCAGTTGACGCAGAACACATTGTTCATATTTCATTAACTGACGGCATGAATTCTGCATGGCCATTTGGTATCAGTATTCTTGAAACAATCTATAAAGTCTACAAGCAAAAAGAATTGCTTGAAGATGCAATTCTTATCTATCGTGTTCACCGTGCTCCGGAACGTCGTGTTTTCTTCATTGACGTTGGTACCATGCCGCCTAACAAGGCCCAGCAGTATCTAGAACGTATTCGATACGAAGTTCAACAAAAGCGTATTCCAAGCAGAACGGGTGGTGGAGCCAACGTCGTTGATTCGACATACAACCCTATGTCTATTTTGGAAGACTATTTCTTCGCTGTCACAAGCGAAGGACGTGGTTCCAAGGTTGAAGTTCTACCAGGTGGTGAAAACCTTGGTGACATTGATGACTTGCGTTATTTCAATAACAAGATGATGCGAGCACTTGGTGTTCCAAGTTCTTATTTGCCAACAGGTCCGGAAGATGGCACAGCTACAGTGAATGATGGTAGAGTCGGCTCTGCATTTATTCAAGAATATCGTTTCTCGAAAGTTGTTACTCGTCATCAGCAACAGATTGTTGAACCAATCGACCAGGAATTTAAACTATTCTTGAAGCATCGTGGTGTAACCATCGACAGCAGTTTGTTCCAATTGGAATTCACTGAACCACAATCGTTCTCTGATTATCGCCAACTAGAACTTGATGCAGCTCGTATCAACACATTTACTGCTTTGATGGACGTTTCTTTTGTATCTAAGCGTTTCATTCTTAAGACATATTTGGGATGGACAGAAGAGCAAATGGCAGAAAACGAACGTATGTGGCGTGAAGAGCGTGCTCGCCTGCCGAAGGTTCAAGAGCCTGCAACTCAACCAGGTGGCACAGCAGCAGCCGGATTGTCGGATGTCGGTATCACAAGTTCGGGCATTGATGATATGAATCCCGATGACCAGGATGAGCAAACCGGTACGCCAGATGATCTTGAAAGTCCAGAAGCATCGGATGACGAAGTTGCCGGCTTCGGTCAACAGTGATAAATAACTAATATGAAAGCCAAAGACTTATTAGTTGAATACTACGATCCTGCTGATGACGAATTAGCAATCGCCCATAAGGACGACACACGTCGTCCTCGCCTGACCATGATGCATTTGCAAAAATTAAGAAAAGCTCGTGACGTTTCGAAACTCGAGACTGCTGAGCATCTTAACTTCTTGCCTGACATGTACGGTCAACCAGCCACGCCTGACGCTGGACTATAAAGCAGCTTTTTACGCCAGGTGGTACCTGGCTAAATAAAAGTTGTCCTAAGACAAAATCAAAAAGTGGCTGTTTTACGGCTATATCACCCATCTTCCCTCATCTCCTCTATAAATATCTAAAATACTAATGTATTTTGGAAATAATATATTACTCAAGGAGAGTGGGCATGTCACAACAACAGAAGTTAGAAAAGGTATTGGATCTTTTGATCAACGAAGACTCCGACCAAGCAGCTGAACTTCTCCATCAAATCATTGTTGAAAAAGCTCGCGTAATCTACGAAAGCATCGTTGACGAAGAAACTGAAGTCGATGAAGCTAAGGAAGAAGACGACGAACAGCTTGAAGAAGCAGAAGAAGTTGGTGGCGAACCAAATAAAGACTTTACTGACGAAATTTCAGACGACAAGGCTGAAATCGATGCCGACGAAGAAAACGGCGGCGAAGCAGAAGGTGATGAAGGCGACGACGAAGGCGAAGATGACGCAGAAGGCGAATTCGACGGCGGCGGCGACGATATGAGCACAGAAGAAAAGGTCGAAGACCTTGAAGCACAACTTGCTGAACTTCGTGCTGAATTTGACGCTCTAATGGGCGAAGAATTCCAAGAACCAAACCACGCAGACCTCCCAGGTGAGATTGCTGATATCGAAGGCGAAGCTGATATTGGTGAACCTGGTGGCGCAGACATGGGTGCAGCAGGATTCGGCAAGGACGAACAAGTCGTTGGTGAAGTAGTTGCAACTATGTTCGAAAAGAGAAAGGCAGCAGCTCTTGCTGATGCTGACGCTAAGAAGAAGAAGGCTGCAAAAGACAAGAAGATGGATGAGGAAACAAAGTTCCTTAACAAGGTAGCTGACACCGGTCAACGTGGTACAGCTAAGTTGGTAGGTACTGGTAAGAACACACCACTAGGTGCTGAACAAGACAAGTCTCCTTATACAAACATTCCTGCACGCAAGGACTACGGTGGAAAGCCAACTAAGATTGGTGGTAACGGCGGTACAGGCGGCGAATACGGAAAGTACAACGGTGACTCCGCTAAGGATGACACCCCTACTGACAACGTAAACGTTCAGCCAAAGAAATCCGGCGTTAAGGCAGATACGACTGCCAAGTACACAGGTGGTAAGGCAGCTGGAGAAGGTTTTACTAAGTCTCCTCTAACAAAGAAGCCAGCTTAAGGAATAGACGGTGAAAATGGCTAATCAACTGTTCGAGTATTTGTCCTTCGACAAAGCACACGTACAACTTCTCGAAGAAGATAACAAGAAGGGTGGTAAAGATCTCTGCATGAAAGGGATCTTTATTCAAGGTGACGTAAGAAACCAGAACCAACGTGTTTATCCAGTTCGAGAGATTGCCCGCGCCGTTAACTCTATCACTGAAAAACTAAGCGCAGGTCAATCAGTTATGGGCGAACTCGACCATCCGGAAGAGTTGTCTATAAATCTTGATCGCGTAAGTCATCTTATCACAGAAATGTGGATGCAAGATGCAGACGGATACGGTAAGTTGAAAATTGTACCAACTCCGATGGGAAACATTGTACAAACATTGTTACAGTCGGGCGCAAAGTTGGGCGTTTCTTCCCGTGGTTCTGGAAATGTTAATGACGACGGTACAGTTTCGGATTTCGAAATCATTACTGTTGACATCGTTGCGCAACCAAGCGCACCGAATGCGTATCCTAGAACAATATATGAAAGTCTTTTTAACATGAAGGGCGGCGCCCGCGTTTATGCAACTGCTAAAGAAGCATTGACAGAAGCTGCTGCACAGAAACAACTTGTTAAGGACCTTCACAGATTTATTCAAGAGTTAAAAATCTAAGGAGAACTCAAGATGGCGAAAAAATTAGATGAGATCTTGAGTGAAAGCGTTGGATTGTCGGAAGACGTCAGAGGTCAGATTGTTGGCCTATGGGAATCGAAGCTAACAGAAGCCCGTGAAGAAATTGCAGCAACACTCCGTGAGGAATTTGCTCGTAAGTTCGAGCACGACAAGGGTGTTCTTGTTGAATCGATGGATCGTTTTCTAACAGACAAAATCACTGCTGAACTCGGAGAATTCGCAGATGACAAGAGAAAACTTGTCAACGAGCGTCTTGCATACAAGCGCAAGATGACCGAACACACAGGAATGTTAAACAAGTTCGTCACAGAATCCGTAGCAAAGGAAATGAAAGAGTTTCACGCTGAAAAGCGTGCAATGAAGGAAAACTTCAGCAAGCTCGAAAACTTCCTATTGAAGCAACTAGCAGAAGAAATTCGCGAGTTCCGTGCTGACAAGAAGTCCCTAGTGGAACAGAAAGTCAAGATGGTTACCGAAGGTAAGCAGAAGCTACAAGAAGCAAAAGCACAGTTCATTAAGCGTGCCGCTCAGATTGTTGAATCAAACATTGAGAAGACATTGCGTTCAGAAATTGGTCAATTCAAGGAAGACATTCGTGTTGCCCGTGAAAACGATTTCGGTCGCAAGATTTTCGAGAGCGTTGCAGCTGAATTCATGACTTCGTATCTAAACGAAGGCACTGAGCTACGCAAGATGCAAAAGGTATTAGAAAGCAAGAACGCCGAGCTAGCAACACTTAACGAGTCTGTTAAGAAGAGCAAGAGCTTGATGGAAGGGCTTGATACCAAGTTGAAGGCAACTCAGGACCTAGTTGAAAGACAAAAGGTTATGAACGAATTACTCGCCCCTCTGTCTAAGGACAAAAAGGTAGTAATGAAAGAATTGCTAGAATCGGTTCAGACAAAGAATTTGCAAGGTGCATACAACAAGTATCTGCCAAGCGTTCTGAATGAGGCAGTTGTTCGTAAACCTGCGGAAAAAACGCAGTTGAACGAAGCAACATTGTCAGCCAAGACTGGCGATAGAGCGAAGGTCGCTCAGGTTGATGAGTCGGAAGACACATCGGAACTAAAAAAGTTAATGTCCTTAGCCGGAATTACATCTAAGTAAGATTAGGAGAAAACTATAATGGCAACAAAGCTATTTGAAAGCAACTGGGGCGCTACAAAAGAAGCCCTTTTAGAAGGTCTTTCGGGAACCCGTAGACAGTCCATGGATGTCGTGTTTGAAAACACTCGTCGTTACTTGGCTGAATCGGCTACCGCAGGTGCCACACAAGCTGGTAACATCGCTGTCCTTAACAAGGTCATGCTACCGCTAATTCGTCGTGTTATGCCGACTGTTATTGCGAACGAAATCATGGGTGTTCAGCCTATGACCGGTCCAGTAGGTCAAATTCACACTTTGCGTGTTCGTTACGCAAACACTGCCGCTGGTGTTACAGCAGGTACTGAAGCTCTTGGACCATTCGAAATTGCTAAGGCATATTCGGGTAATGAAGTCCAGGCTGACCCAGGTGCTGCATCTACTGCACGTCTAGAAGGCGTACCAGGTAACAAGCTCAGCATCCAGATCTTGAAAGAAACCGTCGAAGCTAAGACACGTAAGTTGTCGGCTCGTTGGACTTTCGAAGCTGCACAGGATGCTAACGCTATCCACGGTATCGATATCGAAGCTGAAATCATGCAAGCTCTTGCACAAGAAATCACTGTTGAAATCGACCAAGAAATGTTGTTCAAGCTAGGATCGTTGGTCCCAGTTGCTCCAACAACATTCAACCAAGCTGCTGTCTCTGGTACAGCAACATACGTTGGTGACGAAATGGCTGCTCTTGCAGTTATGATCAACCAACAAGCTAACCTTATTGCTGCACGTACACGTCGTGGTGCTGCTAACTGGGCAGTTGTTTCGCCAACAGCGTTGACAATTCTTCAGTCCGCAACAACTTCTTCGTTCGCACGTACAACAGAAGGTACATTCGAAGCTCCTACAAACACCAAGTTTGTTGGTACTTTGAACAGCACAATGCGCGTTTATGTTAACCAGTACGCTAGCGACAGCGATCCAGTTCTATTGGGCTACAAGGGTCCTACAGAAACTGACGCAGCAGCTTACTACTGCCCATACATTCCATTGATGAGCGTTGGTCCAGTTATGGATCCACAAACATTCGAACCAGTCGTATCGTTCATGACACGTTATGGTTACCTAGAACTTACCAACACAGCAAACAGCTTCGGTAACGCAGCTGACTACTTGTCGAAGGTTGGTATCGATTCGTCGACATTGAAGTTCTATTAAATCGAACCGAAAGGTTTTGTTTAAGATAGAATGGCCCTCCGGGGCCATTTTTTATGACTATCGCAATTCCTAATATCTGATAAATACATAAAACAGGGAATCTCTAATGTCGATTAAAGTCAGTACACTATTAACATCGAATACCTTATTGGTCAGGGATACATCGCCGGTCCTCGGCGGCAATTTGTTTACAAACAATTTCGTTATTGCAAACGGTGCAAATCCGGTAACAATTTCGGTCAACAAATATCCTACAACTACAGGTACCGCCGGTCAAGTAATGACCACCAACGGCGCAGGAGTTTTATCCTTTCAAAATCCGTCATCTGGTCCAATAACACTTGTGGGCGATGTAACTGGTTCGGGAAATTCCCCAGTTACCACAACAATTACTCCTACTGGCGTTACAGCAGGCACATATGGCTCCAACTCCTCAGTTGGAATTTTCACAGTTAATGCCAAAGGGCAACTAACTAACGCAGTCAATGCATCGATTGCAATTACACCATCCCAGGCAGGTCTAGGTAACGTAACTAACCAATTGCAGGTTATTAATGCCGGCGGCGCCCCTAGCATGCGTGAGGGTACAGGTGTTCCATCTGGCAGCGATTCCCTTGGTGCAATCTATGTTGACCAGGCGGTTACGAATGGTAATGCAATTTATAGATACAATGGAACATCTTGGGACGTTATTGCGACAAAACCTAATTTGTATGCAGAAAAAGTAAATGGATTTACGCAGCCTGTTGCAGCAGCACTCGACTCTGTTGCATTAGGTTCCGGCGCAGAAACACAAACTGGCGCCAATGGATCTCTTGCAATAGGTATGCAATCCTTGGCCAGAGTTCCGGGCGGAGTAGTTCAAGCTAATGGCAGATTTAGCAATAACGGAGATGCTCAAGCTGGCAGGTATTTGCTAAGAGGTAATACGATTAGTGCAACTCCTGCCGAATTGTTTATAAATGGTACAGCTGGGGGAACCAGGTTAACTCTGCCTGATGACTCCACGTGGACTTTCAGAGTTACAGTCACAGCACACAGAACTGATTTGCCAAACGGACATGCAGGGTATACAGCCTCTGGCGTTATTTACAGAGGTTCGGGCGCCGCAACTACTGCAATTCTCGGATCGGTTCAAAAAGTGGTATTAGCGGAGTCTAATCCAGTTTGGGATATAAATATAAGCGCAGACTCTGTAAACGGTTCCTTACGGATTTTAGTTACCGGTGAAGCAGGGAAGATAATACGATGGGTCGCTTTAGTTGAGACAGTCGAAATTACAAATTAAGGAAAATACATAAATGGATTTCAATTTTGATACGGGCGCGATTTTCGGTGGACTTCAGACCCTAGACGTAACAGATCTTCCACCACTAGGCGGCCAAGCTGGCGTTCTAACTATTGTTGGTAACGGCGCTGTCACACTGCCTAAAGGTACCACAGCAGAAGAACCATCCCTGCCAGACGCAGGTATGTTCCGTTTCAATACCGAAACAACAAAACTCGAATATTACAATGGTACCGTATGGGATACATTGTCAACAGCATCCGGTTCTGTTTCATCTGTTGCAGCAGCATCTAATTCTTCGAGTCTAACAATCACAGGCTCACCGATTACTTCGGCAGGCACATTCCAATTCACACTGGATGCAGGTCTTGAAGCTCTAGGTACATTCAACACAACTGGTCTTCTAGTTGCTACTGGAACAAATACCTGGGCATCCAGAACAATCACTGGCACAGCAGGCAACATTGTTGTTACTGATGGCTCCGGCGTATCTGCTAATCCAACAATTGATCTAGCAACAGTTTCTCAGGCTGCCACAGGCGATTTCGTTAAAGTTACACTTGACACATTCGGCCGCGTAACTGGTAACACACCAGTCGTTCAGTCCGACATCACAACTCTTGTTGATAGCGTTTATGTAAATGTTGCTGGTGATACAATGACCGGTGACCTAAGCATGGGTGGCAATTCTATTACTAACGTTGCTACACCTGTTAATGGTGGCGACGCAGTAAACAAGGATTACGCCGATGCTCTTGCAAATGGCCTTTCTTGGAAGCAAGCAGTCCTTGCAGCTTCTACAGCTAACATTGACCTTGCAACTGGCGGTCTTCTAACAATCGACGGTGTTACCCTAGCAGATGGCAGCCGCGTTCTTGTTAAGGATCAAACTGACCCAACAGAAAATGGTATCTATATTGCACACTCTGGTGCATGGGTACGTTCTACTGATATGGACAGCACAACTCCGATTAATGAAATTAACGGAGCAGCAGCGTTTGTCGAACAAGGAACTCTAAATGCAGACACTGCATGGGTCCAAATCGACGATGTCCAAGTTCTTGGTACAGATCCAGTTCAATTCACACAATTTGCAGGTGCAGGTTCCTACACAGCAGGTAACGGCCTACAACTTGTTGGTAATCAGTTCTCGCTAATTTCTCCAGTTTCCGTTGCAAACGGCGGCACTGGCACAGGCACAGCACCTACAAACGGTCAGCTTTTGATCGGTAATGGCACTGGCTACACATTGGCAACATTGACAGATGGTACAGCAATTTCTATCACAGAAGGTGCTGGTTCTATCACAATTAGCAACACTGGTGTTACATCACTAACTGGTACAGCCAATGAAGTTTCTGTATCTGCATCGACAGGTGCAATTACAGTTGGTCTTCCAGATGATGTAACAATTGCCAACTCGTTGACAGTTTCTACTTTGACACCTAACGGTGCAGTTTACCCAACAACTGGCGGTCTTCTAACATCCACTGCTGCCTTGACAGACGGTCAGATCCTTATCGGTGACACATCTGGAGCTCCAGTAGCATCGACATTGACTGCAGGTAGCAACATCAGCATCACCAATGGTGCAGGTAGCATCACAATCGCAACAATCAACAATGGTACTGTTACCTCTGTTGACGTTTCGGGTGGAACAACTGGTCTAACAACATCCGGTGGCCCAATTACATCGAGTGGCACAATTACCCTTGCTGGTACAGTGAATACTGGACACGGTGGTACAGGCCTAACATCCATCGGAACTGCTGACCAAGTTCTTGGCGTTAACTCCGCCGGTACAGCTCTCGAGTACAAGACAATTGCAGCAGGTACAGGCATTTCTGTAACTCCTGGTGCAAATGTCTTGACAATTGCAAACACTGGCGTTCTATCGTTCAGCCAGACAGTCCCATCATTCTTGTCTATCTCGGGTGCAACATCAGCAACTGGTGACGTTAGCTCGGCAATTACTCTTGCAACTCAATCAGCTAATACTGTTTTTGCAGGTCCAACTTCTGGTGGTGCAGCAACACCAACATTCCGTGCCCTAACAGCAGCAGATGTTTCCACAGCAATTCAACTTTACAGAGAAAATCCAAGCACTCCAACTACTCCATCTGCAACTGGTACAAACGCAGTAGCTATCGGTAGTGGTTCGTCTGCAACAGCAACTGGATCGTTCGCTGAAGGTGCCGGCACAAATGCACGCATTTTTGGTCAAAAAGCATACGCAAACGGCTCCTTTGCTACAGCAGGTGATGCACAGCACGGTGTCTATGTTGCAAGAAACATTACTACAACTAATGCTTCGACAGAGTTGTTCCTTGATGGTTCAGCAACACAACTTGTAATGCCTAATAACTCAGTTTTCACATTTGACATCTTGGTTGCAGCTCGCAGAACAGATGCAACAGGTGGCGGCGCAGCTTACCGTTTCGTCGGTGTTGCTAAGAAGGATGCAACTGCAGGTTCTGTGACATTCGTTGGTACACCATCGAAGACTGTTGTTGGTGAAACCAACGCAGCATGGGACGCAGCAGTTTCTGTTGATACAACAACTGGTGCATTCAGAGTAACTGTTACTGGCGAAAATGCAAAGACAATTCGTTGGGTTGCAACAATTCAGACAACTGAAGTAACTAACTAATTTTAAGTCTTCTTAAACTATCCCAATGCCCACATAATGTGGGCATTTTCATTTTCTGATAAATAGTATAAACGACTTAGAGGAATACCTTAATGGATTTCGATTTTACAACAGAGACGATTACACCTGACACGACGAATATATTGACTATCGGCGGAACAGGTGGTCTCGAGTTTCCGCTCGGTTCAACAGCTCAGCGTCCGGGCTCTCCGCAAAACGGTTTAATTAGATACAATTCGACAACCGAGACTGTCGAATGTTTTGTTTCGAATTCTTGGGCCAGTTCGATGGCTCCAGTTATGCAACAAGTGTTTGTTCAGAAGAAACCCGGTGCTGGAGAATTTGGATCCATTTCGGAAGCATGTGCTTCTATCTCAGGTGCCACAGCTGAAAACCTGTGGGAAGTTATTGTCGGTCCTGGAGTTTACACAGAGCCTGAAATTGTTATTCCTCCATATGTGAATGTTTCTGGTATTGCAGAATACGAAATTGTAGTTCAACCGGATGCACCGGATCACCACGTTTTTGTTATGTCGGAGCATACGTCTCTTAATTTCCTTCAAGTTACTGGAGCAGGATCGGGATATGCTGGCGTAGCATGCGTAGATTCTGGCAATTATGCCCTGTGCCATAAAGTTTCTCTAACCAATTGCGATATCGGATTTCTGATTTCGGCCGAGACAAAAGACAGTGTTGTTTATCTTGAATACTGTGATGCACTTGGAGGCACAACCGGTCTTTCGGTTACTTCGTCAAACGGATTCAGTCAATATGCAAACCTAGAAAACTGGTATATCTATGATAATCCAGTGAACGGCATGTATATCTCTGGTCCGGGAACAGACGTTAATATGCAGGCATTCGGTCTGGAAGGTGCCGATGGTACTAACACTGGCCTAACTATCGAAGATGGCGCAACACTTGCAGCAAAAGCAGGTCACATTTTCGGATGGAATATTGGTTCGCACCAGACCGATAATGGAGATCCGACAGTTACAAAATACCTTGGCTGCGCTTTCCATGATAATACAACTTGGGACCTATTCTCAGAACACATCGGTAACGAAGGTCTACTTTCTGGTCAGGCGAGAAAAGATTATGTTAACGCAATGGCATCACCGGCGTTTGTCTCTGCCTTCTCGGATCCGGAAACCAATGCATTTATTCAGACTGGTACATTCTGGATGGGTGCCACACAAGCAAACCTAACTGATGTAACTGATTTGATTATCGACACACCACCTGTAGGATTGATAACTGGTGGAGCGTTGTCTCTTGTTTCGGGATTGACTGCCAACGTAAGTGCAGGCCATGGGTACTTAAGAAAAGACGGATATATGACTAGGGTACAATGGCCTAGTACAAATATCACTTTGCCAGCAGGCACACTTCCATATATTTACGTAGATAACAATTCTGCCATTCAATATTCTTTGTCCATGCCTGCTACGACCACCACAGTTCTTTTAGGTAGAGCAGGTACCAATGCAACTAATATCTACACACTAGGCTCATTATCGACGAATATTACAAATTATGGCAATAGTGTTGAAACTTGGTTGCGTGCAACTGTTGGGCCTGTTTTTGTTTCGGGTTCTATTGTTACAGAAAATTCGACAACTCCGCGAGCAATTAATGTAAGTGCTGGTAATTGGTATTACGGTACCCAACATAGACTACCGTCTGCTAAGACAGCGCCGTCTATTACTGATACTTATAAATCCGGCGGCGTTTTAACTTTTGCAACCATAACGCAGATTCCTAATGATACCTATGATAATGGCACGAATTTGGTTCCATTAACTACCGGCTATTACACAAAACATACACTTTATCAAGCCAGCGAAGGAATGTTCCAGGCCTATACTCTAGTTCATGGTCAGGCAGAATATGCTAACCTAAATGATGCTCTAGAAGCTCCATTACCATCGCCGTATATTGATCCGGGTCCAACACCTAAGATTGCTGCAATTATTGTTCAACAAGGGGTTAATAGCCTTGCACAAATTGTTGATGTTCGACCGATGTTCTTTAATTCCACTGGCACTGGAACATCTGGTACAAATATCCACGGTGACTTACTTGGATTAGATGCAGACGATCACCCACAATACTTGCTAGTAAGTGGAACTCGTGCAATGACTGGGGACTTGAGTCTTGGAAACAACGACATAACAGATGTCGCGACCGTCAATGGTGTAGTTGTAGAAACTCATGCTTCTCGTCACCAACCTAATGGCGCAGACCCAATCCCTACGGGTCCAGGCGTCGGTGTAAGCACATCGACTGTCAACGGAACAGGTACTTCTAACCTTCTTGCAAGAGCAGATCACACTCACGCTTTATTTGGAGTTCAGCCACTCGATGCGACCCTAACTGCATTAGCAGCCTACAACACAAACGGGCTTCTGACCCAGACCGCAGCCGATACCTTTACTGGTAGAGCAATTACTGGAACTACAAACAGAGTTTCTGTAACAAATGGAAATGGTGTTGCTGGTAATCCAACAATTGATATTGATTCATCATATGTTGGTCAAACATCGATCACCACCCTTGGTACAATTTCAGCAGGTACATGGAATGGTTCTGTTGTAGGTACCACTTACGGCGGAACTGGCCTATCGACGATTGGTACTGCCCTGCAAGTGCTAAGAGTTAATGCTGGTGCAACTGGATTAGAATATGCAACCATCAATAATGGCACTGTTACCTCAGTGTCAGCAACTCAACCGGCTGCAGGTTTAACAATCACTGGTTCTCCGATTACTACATCGGGGACATTGGTATTCGCACTTGCAAATGATTTGGCAGCAGTCGAAGGACTTTCGACTACAGGTATCGCAGTCCGAACAGCTACAGATACTTGGACAACTCGTTCAGTTTCTGGAACTACAAATAGAATTACGGTAACAAATGGTGACGGTGTCGCAGGTAATCCGACAGTAGATATCTCGGCGTCATATGTTGGTCAAAATACGATTACCACTCTTGGTACAATTACTACAGGTGTATGGAACGGGACGGCCGTTGGTACAACATATGGTGGTACTGGCTTAACTTCTATCGGAACTGCAAATCAAGTTCTTGGGGTGAATACCGGTGCAACTGGACTTGAATATAAATCAATTTCAGCAGGAACAGGAATTTCTATAACTCCGGCCGCAGGTTCGATAACCATTGCAAATACTGGAGTCGCATCTTTCAGTGCTGGTACAACAGGTTTGACACCAAGCACTGCAACAACCGGGGCAGTCGTACTCGGCGGAACTCTTGGAATTGCAAATGGTGGTACTGGGCAGGCAACTGCGTCTGCGGCATTTAATGCGTTGTCTCCATTAACTACACTAGGTGATATCTTGTATGGTGGTACTGCCGGAGCTGGTACAAGACTGGCAGGTAATACTACAACAACAAGGCAATTTTTGCGCCAAACAGGTACAGGTTCAGTTTCTGCTGCACCAGCCTGGGACACAGTTACGAAAACTGATGTTGGCCTGGGTAACGTAGAAAACACAGCCTTGTCAACATGGCCTGGCTCTACTAACCTGACCACACTCGGTACAATTTCGACTGGTACATGGAATGGTTCTGCGATTGGTGCAACATTTGGTGGTACAGGACAGACAACCTATGCTGTCGGTGATATTCTATATGCGAATACGACAACTACTCTTGCAAAACTTTCCGATGTCGCTACCGGTAACGCATTAATTTCTGGTGGTATTAATACTGCGCCGTCATGGGGTAAGGTTGGACTAACAACACATGTTTCGGGCATTTTACCTGTTGCAAATGGTGGTACTGGATTAACAACCACACCCACAAATGGTCAGCTTTTAATTGGTAATGGTACAGGTTATTCCCTAGCAGCAATTACACAAGGTTCTGGAATTACTGTCACAAACGGTTCAGGCACAATTACTCTTGCTAACACTGGTGTTTTGAGCAATGTAGCAGGAACAGGCATTTCTGTATCCGGTGCTACCGGAAATGTGACAATTACCAATACTGGTGTTATCTCTGTCGCCGGCACGACAAATCAAATTAACGTTTCAGCTTCAACTGGTGCTGTAACGTTATCTTTGCCACAATCTATTTCTACAACATCTTCGCCGACATTTGCTAGTGTCACAATTTCAAATGCACCTACAAATGGTACGGATGCAACTAACAAGAATTATGTCGATGCAGCTATTGCTGGTTTATCGTGGAAGCAATCGGTCCGCGCCGCAACTACAGTCGCAGGAACCCTAGCATCCTCATTTGCTAATGGTCAGGTTATCGATGGTATTACATTGGTTACTGGTGATAGAATTCTTATCAAGAACCAGGCCACACAGACTGAAAACGGCATCTATATTGTTGCCGCATCTGGAGCACCGGCACGTTCTGCCGATGCTGATACAGGTACTGAATTAGTTGGTGCTTCCGTTTACGTCGACCAAGGGACTGTCAATGCCGACACCGGTTGGACTCAAACAACTAATGCACCAATTACTATCGGATCTACAAATATTGTCTGGGCACAATTTTCTGGTTCGGGAACATATTCTGCAGGTACAGGATTATCGCTCACAGGGAACACTTTTGCTAACACTGGTGTTCTGACCAATGTGGCAGGCACAGGCATTTCTGTATCAGGTGCTACCGGTAATGTGACTATCAGCAACACTGGTGTTACTTCTGTTGCTAACGGAACAGGCATTTCTGTATCCGGTGCTACTGGCGGTGTGACTATTACTAATACTGGTGTCACATCGGTGGCTGGTACAGCGGGTAATATTACTGTTTCGGCATCTACTGGTGTAGTTACATTTAACTTAGCAGCCGCTGGAACTGCAGGTACATATGGCACAATTACCACTGACGCTTTTGGCCGCGTCACATCCGGAAGTGTTGTTTCGGGTGTCGCAAACGGTGGTACAGGTTTATCGTCATTAGGTACTGCAAATCAGATACTTGGTGTTAACGCAGGCGCAACAGCACTTGAATATAAGACTGTAACTGCTGGCACTGGTATTAGCATTTCTAACGGAGCCGGTTCGATAACCATCAATAACACTGGTGTAACTTCTGTTGGTTTGTCGCTACCGTCGATTTTCACTGTAACTGGATCGCCAGTTACAACAACCGGCACATTAACCGGAACTCTTGCAACGCAGGCAGCAAATACATTCCTCGTTGGCCCAGTTTCTGGTGCAGCAGCTACACCGACATTCAGAACTGTTGGTATTGATGAATTGAGTGATGTTGTAATCACAACTCCTTCAACTAATCAGGTTATCGCTTATAATGGTACAAACTGGGTTAACACTGGTGCAGTCGGCGCCAATGCTTCTGGATTAATTGGTGTAGGTCAATCTGGTGCAGCAGCGTGGACATTGGTTAGTGGAAATACATATCGTGCCGATTTTGCTCATAATCTTGGCACTACAAATTACACGATCACAATTTGGGATACTTCGAATAATTCTGTTGTTGGAGTCCAGTCTACCGTAGCTACAGATAACAACACTGTTCGTATTACTGTTGTGGGTAATACAAAGACATTGAAAGTTGTGGTTGTTGCCAACGGTCAATCGATTGTTTCAGGAGGCTCAACACCATCGTCTGTTATTACAGCAAAGGATGGTGTAACAGTAAGCACCGCAGCAACGAAATTGAATTTTACTGGTCAGATTGTTGGTGTGACTGATGCAGGTTCCGGAACTACAAACATAAATGTCGGTCAGAGATTTACTTTCTTTGCTGCATCGTTGGATACACCGGTTAACTCAGACTTTGCGATTAACTCATTGGCACCGATGGTTGCAACCGAGCGGCCGCTCAGGTGGTACTCACCCGTCGACGGTGTGTCGAGCAGCCCCAGGATGGCGAGCAGCGTCGACTTGCCGCAGCCGGACGGCCCCGAGATGGAGACGAACTCGCCGCGTCGGATATCGCAGTGAACCCCTGACAGCGCGTGCGTCTCGATCTCGTCGG
>Ga0207674_10004682_pt1 | contig 16425 bp, 13 predicted proteins | sample KBSCornC72_FD_184303 | JGI IMG/M metagenome (GOLD analysis project Ga0207674, IMG submission 184303) | Corn rhizosphere microbial communities from Kellogg Biological Station, Michigan, USA - KBS Corn C7-2 (SPAdes) (version 2) | ecosystem: Host-associated > Plants > Roots > Rhizosphere > Soil ... | reverse complement strand
CAGGATCTCCCTGGTGCATGCGCATCATCTCCTGCTGCATCAGGCTCTGAAATTCACCTTGCGTCAGAATTCGGTCGAAATGGTCCAGCGCAGCCCGCAGGACCCGCTCCCCAGCCGACGCTCCGGAAAGAAACACAGCCATCGAGCGGTCGCGAATCTTCGCCGAAATCATCTCCACCGCAGCCGAATAGAGGTTTTCTTTGCTGTCGAAGTGGTAATAGAGCAGAGCCTTGTTCACTCCGGCTGCAGCGGCGATCTGATCCATGCGTGCGCCTGCGTAGCCGAGTGTGCTGAACTCTCGCAAAGCCGCCTCGAGGATCTTGGCCCGCGTATCCGCCGACCTGTCACTTCCTCCTGCCGTACTGCCCGGTTCTTCCGATTTCATTTTGACCAATCAGTTTAACTAACTAGTTAGTAAAATAGAGCAAAGACTGAAACTTTGCAAGCTGAAGCCTGCAAGCATCTACTTAGCCACATCTTTTCAAGGATTTACTTGGAGATGCGAACCCAACCCGATGTCACTGGGGCAATCTCATCTCTCGGGTGATGGTCTGGAATCGCGGATCCGTTCGCAATCCGTCGATGCGCGGGTCCGCCTTGATGTTCCATGCCAGTTCCAGTGACCGCTCAGAAACTGCCTTATTCAAGAACTCGAAAGCCTTGTCCTTGAGATCCAGGCTCGCGTACATGGTCGACATCAGATACGAATTGTTGGCGGAGCCTTTCTTCCTCTCCCACTCTCGCAGGATCTTCTCGGCCCCCTGGCGGTCACCGGAGCGATTCAGCGAATAGAGAAGGAAAGAAGCGCTGTCCTGATCTCCCTTCGAGAGCTCTACCGCCGTCTTCAATTCGGCAATAGCCTCGGCATGTTTACCGATACCCTCATAGCCTATTCCAAGGTCAAAGTGCTCCAGCCCTTCATTCGGATTTGACGCAACGCCTTCTTTTGCAATCTCTATCAGCTTCGGATAATCGCGTAGCTGATAGAACACTGCCGCCGCTGTCATTTGTGATCCTGGGCCGATGTCTAATCCGTTTACCTTCGTTAGCTCGGCAAGAGCCTCATCCCTTTTCCCCAGGAACGCCATGTATGCAGCCCGATCCTCATGCGCACATGAGTAGCTGGGGGCTAGCGCAATAGAGCGATCGTATTCCCGCTCAGCTCCGGCAAAGTCCCAGTCGTGTCGCCAGAGGATTGTGCCCAGCGTGTCGTGGATCTCTCCCACGGTCTCATCAAGCTCGGTTGCTTTACTCAGTGCTTCATGTGCGGACCGGAACGCTATCTCAGGAGCCTCATACCGACCCATTGCCAGGTAAAGGTGCACGTCTGCCAGTCCTGAATATGCCTCCGCAAACTTCGGATCCGCCTGGATGGCATTCTCAAACTGAGACTTCGCTTGCATGAGCGGCGCTCTCATCGTGAACTGCGTCGAAAGCAAATACCTGCCGCGCACGTAGTTCTCATACGCATGGGGATTCAAATCCTGAACTGCTTTCAATCTAGCCTGCTGGACCGGCGTCAGCTTCACGCGAATCTCGTTCGCGACCGCTTTCGCCACATCTCGCTGCAGATTCAACACTCCATTCAGGGGGCGTTCATATGCCTCGCTCCACAGGTGTCGATCGGCAGGGCCATCCAGCAACTGCACCGTAACACGAACGTTCTCTTTCTCCCGGATGACCGATCCTTCGAGAATCGCGTCCACGTTCAGTTCACGTGCTATCTCCGGCAGATGCTTCTTGGTTCCCTTGTAATCCATCACTGACGTGTGTGAGATCACGCGCAAAGGCTCGATTCGCGAGAGTTCAGTAATCAGCTCTTCGGTCATGCCGTCTGCGAGGAATTCCTGCGAGGAGTCTCCCGACAAATTCTGCAACGGCAAAACGGCGATAGACCGGATCGCGTGCGCCTCTGGCTTTGAGTATCTCCACCAGCCGGCAATGGCAATTCCCGCAATCAGTACCAAAGCAAAGCCAGCTGCTGCTGTCCGCGCCCAGCGATGCCCTTTCGTGTGCGAAGTCGTCTCCCGCACAGGTTCTTCCACAAGCTGAGGGCCCGGCCCCTTTGCTTCTATCGGCTTCTCTGGCGTTTCCACGGCCGGTTCCACCGGCCCAATGAACCGGTAGCCCATCCCCGAAATCGTTTCGATGAATCGCGGTTGTTGCGGATCGTCGTTGAGGACCTGGCGGATCTTGCGGATCGCCGTGTTGATGCCGTTATCGACATCTACGAATACGTCTTTGCCCCATACTCGTTCGGCGATCGTCTCCCGCGTGACCAGCTTGCCTCGCTCCTCAATCAGGATGAGCAATATCTGGAGCGGGATCCGCTCTAGCTTGGTGGTCCGCCGACCGCGCCGAATTTCGAAAGCCGCGGCATTCAGCTCACATTCCCCCAGCCAAATGCGATTCTCCGGAATGACAAGACCCGAGACTGCCAATGTCGACCCCCGACCCGAGTGCTCAGAATTGTAACCCCTCCTCATACAGAAAGCACCAATTCCCTTTAATTCAGGCGTTTCGGGGTACAGAACGAATACAGGATCAATCCAGACAGGCTCCATTGACCCTCGGCTGTCAGCGTGGAACCATCTCCTCGGTTTTGCCTTGACCAGGCCTAAAGTCCGCAAAAACGAGGAGCAACCCATGCCAAAGTTCGTGATCGAGCGGGATATCCCCGGTGCAGGTGACATGACCCGCGATCAGCTTCGCGACATCTCCCAAACTTCCTGCCGCGTGCTCGCCAGATTGGGATTCGAGATCCAGTGGATTCAAAGCTTTGTCACAGGAGACAAGATCTACTGCATTTATCGCGCCCCCAATGACGCACTGATCCGCCAACACGCGGAGCTTGGCGGCTTCCCCGCAGACCGGATCTCGGCTGTCCGCAACGTGATTGATCCCACTACGGCAGAAGCTTGATGCGCGATCTGCACAATTCCTCAACTTCCAAACAAGGAGAAGTACTATGACCCGCAATCCACTCCGCCGCACGCTCGGTTATCTTCTACTCGCATCGTCGGCGCTCTTCCTCACGCTCGGACTGCCAACCGGCCTCGCCGCCGAGGAGAACGAACACGCTCACCATGCCTCCCCACCCGCTCTTGTCCAGGCCGTCCGGGAAGCTACTGCACAATTCATCGACGTCAACAACGCAACCGCCAGTGGCTATGGCCCTTTCCTCGGCTGCGTCAGCGGACCCGATCACGGCGCCATGGGAATTCACTACGTCAACGGCGGACTCGTTGGCGATGGTGAAATCGACGCATCGCATCCGGAGGCCCTCATCTACGAACCCCGCCATGGCGAACTCCGCCTCGTCGGTGTTGAATTCATCGTCGATGCCGCAACGTGGCTGAAGAATCATCCCGCCCCGCCCGTCCTCGAAGGCCAGACCTTCCTCCTCGTCACCAGCCCCAACCGCTACAACCTTCCACCGTTCTTCGAACTGCACGTCTGGGCATGGCGCGACAACCCTCAGGGCTCGTTCGTCGACTGGAACAATAAAGTCAGTTGCGAAGGTCAGTAACACCCCCTTGGTACTCTCATCAGACAGCAGAGGCCGAACCCTAACGGTTCGGCCTCGCGCGCTCTTTGGGCACGCTATGCGAAGAGATCCACCTGTTTCCCGTCATTCACGGCCACAGCATGGTCTCGCTCTTCCTCGTTCTCTCCCAGGTCTTCTTCTTCCATCCCCCGATCCTGCGCCTTCCTGCCGTCCCCATAGGAGTCATCTTCCATTCGCGCGGCCCCGTCCACACCAAGCGCAGGGGCAACATCGCCCGGCCCACGCCTCACTCCAACCTGCTCCATCGGCTGGATTCGTTCCACCGCTCCTACATCCATGCCGCACCATCCACACTCATCGACTACATCGACAAAACCTTGCGATGAGTTTAGTGCTGACGGGCCGCGCTCCATCACTAACCACTGATCACTAGAACGATTGCCCTCTCCGCGGCTCCGCCAAATCTTGAGACTGGTATATAAAGGTGGGTACTTTCCTGAATTGAATTTGTCATTTTTGCGATCGGCGGCCTCTTCGAATGAACTCCACTTTGCGCCTCCAGCTCTTATTTAATCTCGCGCTCTTCGGCACAACCAATGTCCTCGCTCAATCCCAGGGCATTCAAGTCAACAATAAAGAATACTTCGAGAGTCCCGGCATCAATGTGATGGCGTTCCAGGACATCTACCCCGACGGCCATCAGGGCGGTGTCTCGATCATCCAGAATGGAGTGCGCGTCGCTACCAACGGCGACATTCGCCTGGACCCCGCGCCCGGCCAGTGGCAACCCATGCCCGTGCAGAAATCCCGCGCGGTCGATCCTGCAGCTAATACCATTACTACTACGCTTTCCTATCCTGACCCGACCAAAAACCGCACCGGCTTCAACCCGATCAACTATCCCGACCTCAACTTCACCTACAAAGTCCGCGTTCACGGCGAAAACGATTCAATCCGCGTCATCGTCGATCTCGACAAGCCAATCCCTCCCTCTTTCATTGGTAGAGTCGGCTTCAACTTGGAGCTTTTTCCTAACGACCTCTTCGGCAAGTCCTGGTACCTCGACTCCGCTTCCGGCATCTTCGCGACCCAAGCTAATGGCCCTGAACTCCGCGACGACACCGGCGAAGTTCAACCGGCGCCGCTCGCCACGGGACACCGCCTCTCCATCGCGCCCGAGTCCGACGCGCAAAGCATGATCATCGAATCCAAGAGCGGCGACCTCCAGCTACTCGACGCCCGCTCCAAGCGCAACAACGGATGGTTCGTAGTTCGTGCCCTCGTTCCCGCAGGTGCTACCGCCAGCGCCATCGATTGGATTATCACTCCGCACGCTATCCCCGGCTGGAGCTACAAGCCCGTCGTCCACGTCAGCCAGATCGGTTATCACCCTGCACAGAAAAAGCTCGCCATCATCGAACTCGACCGCAACGATCCTGGCAACGACAACGTCCGCGTACTCCGCATTGATCCGGCAGGGGGCACACGCGAAGTTCTCTCCGCCAAGCCAAGTTCATGGGGTGACTTCCTTCGCTACAAATACGTGGAACTCGACTTCACCCGCCTCAGCGAACCAGGCATGTACCAGGTTGCCTACCGCGACTCCCTCTCCAACCCATTCCGCATCGCACCCGATGTCTTTCAACGAGGCGTGTGGCAGCCTGTTCTCGAGTATTTCCTCCCCGTGCAGATGTGTCACATGCGCGTCGAACAGCAATACCGCGTGTGGCACGGCGCATGCCACCTTGACGATGCCCGCATGTCGCTTGTCAATCACAACCACTTCGACGGCTACTCGCAAGGCCCATCAACCCTCACCAAATTCGAACCCGGCCAGACTGTTCCCGGTCTCAATAAGGGTGGGTGGCACGACGCCGGAGATGCTGATCTCCGCATTGAGTCCCAGGCCGACGAAGTCTCCTTCCTTGCCGCTGCCTACGAAAACTTCCATCTCGACTACGACGACACGACCATCGACCAGCGGAATCACCTCACGCAAATTCACATCCCCGATGGCAAGGCCGATATCCTTCAGCAGGTCGAGCATGGCATCCTCTCTATTCTCGGCGGCTACCGCTCCATGGGCCGCGTCTATCGAGGCATCCAGGAAGCGACACTCGAACAGTACGTCCTGCTTGGCGACACTGCTAACTACACGGACAATCTCTTCTACAACTCCTCGCTCAAACCCGACCAGCGCACCGGCACCGAAAGCAGCAAGCCCGACGACCGCTGGGTCTTCACCGAACAGAACCCGAGCCACGAGTACAAAGCCATCGCCGCTCTTGCCTCGGCCTCGCGCGTCCTGAAACCTACAAACCCCACCCTCGCAGCCGAGTGCCTCTCCGCCGCTGAAGCGCTCTGGTCTACCGAGTCCGACTCCGCAAAAGCGTTCGACGACCGCATCAGCGCAGCGGTGCAACTCTACAAAACAACCGGTAAAGAAACATACCGCGCTGAAATCCTGGCCAACCGTGCCCACATCGTTACCGACTCCGCCAGAATTGCCTGGGCGGTCGCGCCCATTGCCGCCTCACTCCACGACGACGCCTTCGTACAGGAACTGCGTGAAGCCGTCCGCCGGGACTTCGCAGCTCTCGAGAAGAAGCAGTCCACCGACTCCCCCTTCGGCGTTCCCTACACTCCCTACATCTGGGGGGCAGGCTGGAATATTGAATCCTTCGGCGTCGAGCAGTACTACCTCCACCAAGCCTTCCCTGATATCGTCTCCACCGATTACATGCTCAACGCGCTCAACTTCATGCTCGGCGTTCACCCCGGCTCCAATACTGCGTCGTTCGCGTCTGGAGTTGGATCACGCTCCGCAACCATCGCTTACGGCTTCAATCGCGCTGACGCATCCTACATTCCCGGTGGCGTCGTGAGCGGCACAGCGCTCATCCGCCCCGATTTCCCGGAACTCAAAGACTTTGGCTACCTCTGGCAGCAAATGGAGTATGTGCTCGGCGGCGGCTCTTCAAACTTCATGTTCCTCACCCTCGCCGCCGACCAGGTTCTCAACGGCCGCAGCCAGCCCTTCCCGCCGCTCTCTCCGCCTCCACCGAACCAGCCCTACCGCGAACCATGATGTTTTCCTTGGTGAACCGAGTAGAATCGATTGTCTTCTAAATCTGAGGTGAACAATGAAGCCTGCTCGCATACTTCTTTTCGTTGCTCTATTCGCCTTCGACTTCACCGGCTTCACGCATTCGCAATCAGCCCTCTCTGCTAAGTGGGAAGAACTCACCGCTCCCGACTTCGTCCAGGCCATCCATCAGTCGCAAGGCGTCTGCGTTCTCCCCTTCGGCATCATCGAGAAGCACGGCCCGCACCTGCCCCTCGGCACGGATCTCCTCGACGTCCGCTTCGCGGTGGCGAATGCGGTGAAGCAGGAATATGCGGTGGTCTTCCCCGAGTACTACTTCGGCCAGATCTTCGAAGCCCGGCAGCAGCCGGGTACCGTCGCCTACAGCCTCTCAACACAACTCACTTTGCTGCAGGAGACCGTTAGCGAAATGGACCGCAACGGCTGCAAAAAGATCGTCATCGTCAACGGCCACGGCGGCAACAACTCGCTGCTCCCGCTCTTCGCGCAATCGCAGCTCGCCAGCCAGCGCGATTACGTCGTCTATGTTTTCGGCCTGCCCAACGAAAATGTCCCAGGACGTCCCGCCCTGAAGACGCCTTTCGATATGCATGGCGGCGAAGTCGAAACATCAAACATGCTCATCGCCCGCCCCGATCTAGTCCACCAGGACCGCGCCAACTCGCAATCCGGCGCCGACCAGAAACGCCAGAACCTGCCGGAATCCGTCTACACCGGCATCTGGTGGTACGCGCGTTTCCCCAACCACTATGCAGGCGATGCCTCTACGGCAAACAAGCAGCTAGGCGAATTCGATCAGAAGGAGTGGTCGAAGCAGATCGCAGAGGCGCTCAAGGCAATCAAGGCGGACGACGTGAGTCTGAAGCTGCAGAACCAGTTCTTCGAGGATGCGAAACACCCGCTGGATACGAAGCAGTAGCGAGAAGCTCATTCACATCCTCGTGGACCGTCTTAACCGCGCTTTCCTGGTGGTTAGGACGGGAGCGAATCATCCAGCTAACAGATCGATTCGAGCAGCTTCAGCATCGCCTCTTCCTGCCTCTCAATCGACTCCAGCAGCCTGAACTGCGTTCTGCACCTGTCCAGGTTCTGCCCAGCCTGGCTCACCTTGTAATACGTATCTCCCGCCAGGTGATCCGCTAGAAAACGAATCCCCTGCTCGAACACAATCACCTTCGCGCCCGCAATCAGAGACTCGCGCTCTTCCGCCTTCAGAGAATCCCCAGCTCCCGCCAGGTATCCGCGCAGCACCGCCTCAAAGAAACTGAACTGCATCTCTACTCGCGTAAGATCCTTCTCATCCTCCGCCGCAGGACACGTCATGGTCCGCACCATATCGCCGAAGTCATATGCGACGAGCCCCGGCATTACCGTATCCAGGTCGATAACGCATATTCCCTCGCCCGTTTCCTCATCCAGCATCACGTTATTCAGCTTCGTGTCGTTATGCGTCACGCGCTCCGGAAGGCCAGCCTCAACAAGAGCTCCCGCAATGAATCTCCGCTCCATCGCAAACGCAATCTCATCCCGCACATGCTTTGCCCGTCCCGCGACATCCGCATCCACCGCAAATTCGAAATCCGTAAACCGCTTCGGCGTGTCGTGAAAATGCGGAATGCTCTCCGCCAGCCGCTCGCCCGGCAAATCCGCCAGCATCCGCTGAAACGCTCCAAATGCCTTTGCCGCCTCAAACGCCTGGCATTCCGAAGTCACCTCATCAACCGTCTTCGCTTGCTCAATAAACCGGTACGCTCTCCAATATCGCTCCTTATCGTCAACGAGCCACGCCCGTCCCGCGCGCGTCGGCACGAGTTGCAACACCCGCCTGTCCGCATCCTGCAAGTCACCGAGCCGCGAACGGACGTGAGTCGTCACGCGACGGATGTTCTCCATCACCGCAATCGGGTTCTTGAAGATGCTGGTATTGACGTGCTGCAGAATGATGTGCGCCCCGCCGCGCTCACCATTGTTGAATCTCACACTGTAGGTATCGTGAATATGGCCGCTGCCGTATCGAACCGCGCTCTCAAGCTCACCCGCTACTTCGAACGCCCTCGCCGCGGCAGCAGCCGAGTGCTCGTCAATCATCGCCACAGCTTTCTGGGATAAGTTCCACCCTCAACGAGTCTCAAAATGCTTTGCACCACGCGCGGATGGTCCTCGCGATAGGTTACGCCAAACCAGGCGTCGCCCGAGCGCAGCACCTTGACCCGCGCCGCACCTGCCTGGATCAGCGTATTCACCGTGCTCGGAATGTAGCACTCCGCCTTCAGATCCTCCCCGTAGCGCTTCATAAACCGGTGGAACTGCTCATGCAACTGCCCGAAGATCTGAGGCGTGAACCCCCACATATTCATGCTCACCATCTCGCCGCCGTTCAAAACCGTTTCCTGCCCCTCTGCGTCGATATTCGTAATTCGCTGACCTTCGCGCTCGATCGACTTCAACTCCGAAATGTCCTTCAGGTACCCGTCTTCCGACACGTGACACACGCCGCGCGCCACCGTTCCAAAATCCGATAACGTATTGCGAAGCACAAACCCCACCATTGCGTAATCCGAACTTCCGCTCTGCAGGTGCTGTCCAAGCACCTTGAAACTTCCCGCTCCATAGAAATCATCGGCGTTAATTACAGCAAACGGCTCATGAATCGTATTCGCGGCCATCAGAATAGCGTGCGTCGTTCCCCACGGTTTGTTTCGCCCCTCCGGAATCGAGAACCCCGGAATCAGCTTCCCCACTTCCTGAAAGACATACTCCACCGGAACGCGCTTCTCATATCGCGCTCCGATTGCTCTCTTGAAAGCGTCTTCCATCTCTTTCCGGATAACGAACACAACCTTCCCGAAGCCCGCTCGCCGGGCGTCGAAGATCGAGTAATCCATGATGGTTTCGTTATCAGGCCCGACGGGATCCAGCTGCTTCAGCCCGCCGTAGCGGCTGCCCATTCCAGCGGCCAGGACAAGAAGTGTAGGAGATACCATGGCGTCCATCCTTCCTTACCTTAGCGATGCGCGCTCTCGGTTAGCAGGATGTCGAGCTGAGCGAGGTGAAGCTTGTGCACTTCTTCCGCCTGAAGCACAATCGCCGGGCGCCCTGCTTCCTCTTTCCAAGGGCTTCGAGCACTATACACCCTCCCCGCCCCCTCGGCAGTTCGTCCCGTTTCAGCCACTCTGAGCCAGTGAAGCCGGTTCTTCCAGTGCAAAACTCGTACCTTTTTCTGCCGTCACCTCACGCAATCGGCACCTTCCAATGGTCTGTGTGCTCGCCAGCACTCCTGAAACCGACAGCATTCCCGAAACGAACGCACTCGCCCTTCACGACGATGTGTCCATCGAGCATTTCGGCATAGATCTCGTTGCGAACTCTGCCAGGTCCTGCTTGCAATTGCCGATTTTACAGACAGTTACCCGAGTGTTTTTCAAGGGGAATGACGTCTCCAGGCAGCGCAATACTCACCGATGCGGTAACTATGCTTTCGCCAGATCGCCGTGGCGCCTACCACGCACCCCTTCAAAATTCAAAGCAGAGAATATCCGCAGATAACACCATGAGGTGAACTAGATCACCAAAGTAAACACTCTACGGGGCTAAAATGGAAACGTCATCAAGCTCGCACTTTACCTGCGGAAGGAGTTAAGAATTGAAACGTTGCGCTCGTATTCTGTCTGCTGTTTTGCTGGTTTTCGCTTTGGTCGCCATCTCGGGTTGTAAGAAAAAGACCCCGCCACCGCCGCCGGCGACACCGCCACCCGCCGCTCCGGCACCCACTGCTAAGATCTCGGCACAGCCCGAATCCATCTCGGCCGGTGACCAGGTGACGCTCACGTGGAAGACCACGGACGCCACCAGCGTATCCATCGAAGGCATCGGCGACGTCCCGACTTCGGGCACAAAAACCGTGACCCCGACCACTTCCACCAACTATCACCTGGTTGCCAAGGGTGATGGTGGAACAGCAGAAGACACCGCGCGCGTTACTGTCACCGCTCCTCCGCCGGTCCAGCAGCCCACGCACACCATGTCTGCGGAAGAAGAGTTCAAGGCAAATGTCTCTGACATCTTCTTCGATTATGACGCGTACGATGTCCGCTCCGATCAGCAGGCCACGCTCTCCAAAGACGCCGCCTACCTGACCACCCACTCGAATCTCAAGGTTGTCATTGGCGGTTATTGCGACGAGCGCGGCTCCAACGAATACAACCTTGCCCTCGGTCAGAACCGCGCCGACGCCGTTAAAAACGCGCTCGTCCAAGCCGGTGTTGCCGGCGATCGGATCCGCGTCGTCAGCTACGGCAAGGAAAAGCCCTTCTGCACCGAATCAACCGAAGCCTGCTGGCAGCAAAATCGCCGTGGCGGCCTCAGCCTCGACCAGTAGACCCTTTGGCGGCATCGACTCACCGTCGATGCCGCCTTTTCCCTGCTGCTTTCCGGCCGATTCCTTCAGCTCAAAGCAGCGAACTTCTCGCTCCGGCCCGTCTAATCAACATTGCGTCCACCAGCGCAAGCATTCCATCGTAGGTGATCGATGCCAAAAGCATTCACTCTCCGCCATCGTTCCGTTGTCGCTGCCGTCGTCCTCGCGGCAGTTATCGTATTCATGCCCGTGCGCGCCCACGCTGCGTCCAAGGAGATCATCGCTCTCCAGACCCAGGTCCAGCAGCTGCTCGACATGGTACAGCGCATGCAGTCCACGCTCGATCAGAAGTTTGGTGTGCTTCAGCACCTCGTCGAGCAGACCGCCGACAACGCCAACCAGATGACGCAGACGGTGAACTCACTGCAGCAGAAGCTCAATCAGCAAAACGACGCTCTCAGCGGCAAGATCGACACGGCCTCCGGCCAGGTCCAGTCTCTTAACGACTCTGTCGACGAACTGAAGACTCGTATTGCCAAGCTCGACAAGTCTGTCCAGGACCTGCAAAACCAACTTCAAAACGTTCAGTCTGCCCCGGCCGGGGTTCAACCTGGCGTCGCACCCACCGGATCCCCAGAAAGCTCACCAGCAGGCCCGGCCGGTTCCGCTCCCGCGACCACTGCTCCTCCCACTGCAAGCGGCGGAGCACCCGCGCCCCCGCTCCGGGAGACCTTTCAGGCTGCCCTCCGGGACTACAACGCTGCCAAGTATCCTGTAGCGACCGGCGAGTTCCAGGACGTGATCCACTACTACCCGATGGATGACATGGCCGGCAGCTCGCAGTTCTACCTCGGCGAGATCGCCTATCGCCAGCAGGACTACGCCGAAGCTATCAAGAACTACAATGCCGTTCTCGAAAACTTTAGCGGTAATCCAAAGGCAGTCACAGCTCAGCTTCACAAAGGCTTCGCCTTGATCTCTTCGGCAAAGAAGGAAGCAGGCATCCACGAACTCCGGCTTCTCATCCAGCGCCACCCGCAAACCCCCGAGGCCGCTCAGGCACGCGCCAAGCTCAACGCGCTAGGAGTACACTCCACCGCCTCCCAGCGCTAATCAGCTTCGCAGATTCCTTCCCTGTCCGGTTTGCCTCGAGCAACCGGATTTTCTGCTTTTACGCAATTTTTGGTTGCGTCCGTGCCCGGCCATCCGGTATCACTCAGAACGCGTCTCTGATGAGAACAAGCTCAACCAATCCCCATCGAGGAGAAACAATGGCAACCAAGAAGACTGAAGCCTCTAAAGCCCTCGGCGTCACCCTTGAAGCCGCTCGCAAGATCATCCGCGCAGGCGAAGAAAAAGCCACTGCCATCGGTCAGCCCATGAACATCGCCGTCGTGGACGCCGGCGCAAATCTCGTCGCCTTCGAACGTATGGAAGGCGCGTGGATCGGCAGCATCAACATTTCCATCAATAAGGCCTTCACCTCCCGAGCCTTCGATATCGAAACCAAGGCTCTCGGCGAGAACTCCCAGAGCGGCGACCAGTTCTTCGGGATTCACGCCTCCAATCATGGCCGCGTCATGATCTTCGCTGGCGGCGTTCCCCTCAAATCCGGTGGCCAGGTCGTGGGTGGAGTCGGTGTCAGCGGAGGCTCAGGCAAACAGGACCAGGCAGTAGCCGAAGCCGCAGCAGCAGCCTTCAACTCCTGAACCCCCAATTCTTCGGTCCAACAAAAAGCCCCGCTTCGCGCGGGGCTTTCGCTCGTTCCCTTGTTCTCTGCTACTGAAGCGCCTTCATCAGAGATTCCAGCGTCTCCTTTGGCGGTCTCGTCAGCGACTCCGGCAAAGTAGCCAGCGGCTCATCTACCATGTTCAGCAGATCCGTGAACGTCGGCTTCTCCGTATCGATGTAGAACACGCCGGTCAGCACTTCGTGATTCGCTTCCGCTTCCATCAGCGTCTTCACCGCGTTGGCCTTGTTCGTCGGATCGTAGTCTTCCTGCAGCTTGCGGAGTCGCAGGCTCGATCCGTCGTGCATCTCCACCTCATACACCTGGCCGGAATCATAATCGACCTCGATGTCCTCGAAGCTCGCTACGAACCCAATCTCGTTGACCGGCTCATCGTGATCCTGCATGAACTTGTAGCTCTTCGTCGAACCTTCGTGATCGTTGAACGTCACACATGGACTGATCACGTCGAGCATGACCGTTCCCTTGTGCGCAATTGCAGCCTTCAGCATGGACAGCAACTGCTTCTTGTCGCCCGAGAACGACCGGCCCACGAATGTCGCGCCGAGTTGAATCGCCAGCGCGCATGTATCAATCGCCGGCAGATCGTTGATCACGCCGGTCTTCAGCTTCGACCCAATATCCGCCGTCGCCGAGAACTGGCCTTTGGTCAGCCCATAAACCCCGTTGTCTTCGATGATGTAGATCATCGGAAGATTGCGGCGCATCATGTGCACGAACTGTCCCACGCCGATCGACGCCGTGTCGCCGTCACCGGAAACACCCAGCAGCATGTTGGTGTGATTCGCCAGAATCGCGCCAGTCGACACCGACGGCATACGCCCGTGAACGCTATTGAAACTGTGCGAGCGGCTCATGAAGTAAGCCGGGCTCTTCGACGAGCAGCCGATGCCGCTCATCTTCATCACTCGCTCTGGCTCCACGCCCATCTCGTACATCGCATCGATAATGCGCTCCGAGATCGCGTTATGTCCGCAACCGGCGCAAAGCGTCGATTTGCCGCCGCGATAATCGACGATCGGAAGCCCGATGTGATTCACTTTCGGATTTGGTGTTGCAGTAGCTGCCATTTTCTAATTCCCTTTCGAAGGTATGTTTCCTGGCCTGGTCACGCTGGCAACTTTCTGGTTACCAGTAATTGAGAGCTGACAGCTGAAGGCTGAAAGCTGCTCTTACAGGCCCTCCTTCGTTGCAAATTCCTCTGTAATGGTCCGCGCGTCGATCGGCAGACCGTTGTAGTTCAATATGCTGCGCAGCTTCACCACCTGGTCGGCCGGAAGATCCAGCCTCAGCAGGCTCTCCAGTTGCGCATCGCGGTTCTGTTCCACCACGTACACCCGATCATGCGAGGCCACAAAGTCGTGAATCTCATGTGCAAACGGATACGCCCGGATGCGCATGTAATCTACGTCCTTGTTGTATTCCTTCTTGATCTGGTCGAGGCTCTCGCGCATGGCAAAGTCCGTAGTGCCGAACGCCAGCACCCCAACCCGCGACGTCCCGTTCTTAACCGCCACCGGTGCCGGAACCAGCTTCCGCGCGCTCTCAAACTTCCTCGACAGGCGATCCATCACTTCCTGATACTCATCGGGCTTCTCGGTATATCCCGCCGAAGAGTTATGTCCCGAACCGCGCGTGAAGTACGCCGCCTTGGGATGCTTTGTGCCCGGCAGCGTGCGATATCCGATCGCATCGCCATCCACGTCCTTGTAGCGTGCAAATCCGCCCAGCTTGTCCAGCTCTTCCTTTGACAACACCTTGCCGCGATCCAGCGGCTTCTCCGGATACGCAAACGGCTCCGACATCCAGTTGTTCATGCCCAGGTCAAGATCCGTCAGTACAAACACCGGTGTCTGCAGCCTCTCCGCCAGGTTGAACGATTCGTATCCAAACTCGAAGCACTCCTTCACAGAGCCCGGCAGAAGCAGAACATGCTTTGTATCGCCGTGCGACAGGAAGGCCGTCGACAACAGATCCGACTGCTGCGTACGCGTCGGCATGCCCGTCGAAGGCCCAGTTCGCTGCACATCGAAGATCACGCCCGGAATCTCCGCGTAATACCCGAGCCCCGCAAACTCGCCCATCAGCGAAATGCCCGGCCCCGAGGTGGACGTCATCGACCGTGCGCCGGCCCAGCCTGCGCCAAGCACCATGCCAATTGCAGCCAGCTCATCTTCTGCCTGCACCACCGCAAACGTCGCCTTGCCTTCCGGCGTCACGCGATACTTCTTCAGCAGATCCGTCGTCGCTTCAATCAGCGAAGTCGACGGCGTAATCGGATACCAGGCCACCACCGTTACGCCTGCAAACACCGCGCCCATGCCGCACGCCGCGTTGCCATCAATGATGATCTTGCCCGCAGTCTGGTCCATCTTCTCGATGACGAACGGATCCTGCTTGACCAGCTTCTCCTGCGCGAAATCGAACCCTGCCTTCACGGCGCCGAAGTTCAGATCGAATACCTTCTGCTTCTTCGCGAATTGCTTCTTCACGCCCGCTTCAACAACGCCGAGATCGATTGACAGCAGCTGAGCCACCACGCCCACGTACACCATGTTCTTCACGAGCTTGCGCAGCTTCGCTTCCGGACACACCGACGCAGTGATCTTGTCAAACGGAACTGGGTAGCAGATGATGTCGTCGCGATACTGCTTGAGGTTCAGGTTCTCCTCATAGATCGCAACAGCGCCGGCAGGCAGCGCCATCACATCGCTCTTCGCGGTCTCGGGATTCAATGCCACCAGGAACTCAATGTCGCGCGTGCGGGCAACATACCCGTCCTTGCTCGCCCGAATGATGTACCAGGTGGGAAGTCCGGCGATGTTCGAAGGAAACAGGTTTTTTCCGCTTACGGGAACACCCATTCCGAAGATGCTCTTCAGCAGCACGCTATTGGCGGATTGCGAGCCGGACCCGTTCACCGTTGCTACGTTGATGCTGAAATCGTTAACCACACGCTGTTGCGTGCTGATCGCGCCCTGTTCTTGACCCAGAGCCAGGTCTCCTGTCGCCATTTGGCGGGATTCCCTTCAAATGAAGTTCCGCGCGCCCATATCCAAAGTTCCGAAATTCTTTTTAAGACCGTCCGGCATCCTTGCGACCTTACGGCCGCCAGCACCACCGGACTGTAGCTTCGGAGTTCGGGGGTTCCTGGAAAAACGCGATGGAAAGCGACAAACTTCGCTCACTAGTGATTATAGTCACTCTGCAGGTTACCCGTACCGCAGCAGGACACCGCTATTTGCACCATAAGTACCTTTCCCTGCAACGTATGTTCACTGCCGCAAAACTCCGACATCCCGCTCAGTGATCCACGTCAGACTACGAAACTCAGATTGGACTTAACTCTAAGTATTTGAATGTGCCAGCTCCCTCTGCACCGAATCCCGCTGCCACCGCACAGTCAGTATCGAGGCAATAATCACCAACGACACCGTCAGTCCGATCCACATCCCGTGAACGCCCCATTTCAACACGAAGCACAAGATGAACCCCAGCGGCAACCCCAGCAGCCAATACCCCACCAGGTTCGCAATCATCGGCCACCGCGTCTCGCCGAGCCCGCGCAACGCACCCGTACACACTGTCTGGACTCCATCGAAAATTTGGAACGCCGCCCCGATCCACATCAGGCTCGGACCCAGCGCGAGCACTCCCGGATCGTGGGTGTACAGCTTGATCAGCGGTCCCGGCGCAACCAGAAA